>Ga0209016_1001783_pt1 | contig 16058 bp, 8 predicted proteins | sample EPASupsiteSAE305_FD_187265 | JGI IMG/M metagenome (GOLD analysis project Ga0209016, IMG submission 187265) | Bioremediated contaminated groundwater microbial communities from EPA Superfund site, New Mexico - SAE3-05 (SPAdes) (version 2) | ecosystem: Environmental > Aquatic > Deep subsurface >...
CTCCGTCACAGTGTAAGCGAATTTGGGCATATGAATCAGTCTCCCATCGTGACGGAGAGAATTTCCTCTACGGTGGTCTCGCCGCGCACCACCTTGCGCCAGCCGCTGGCGCGCAAGTTCCACGCGCCGGAACGGACAGCCGCTTCCTTGAGCTGCGCGATGTCCTGCGTCTTGTAAATCACGTTGCGCATCTCTTCCGTGACGAAGAAAATCTCGTAGAGGGCGCGGCGGCCGCTGTAGCCGGTCTTCGAACACTTGTCGCAGCCGTGGGCCTTGTAGAAAACCCACTTTGAAGGATCCTGCGGCGTGTCGAAATGCGCCTCTTTCACTATCTGGTCCACCAGCTTCTGGTCCGGCCGGTAGGGATTCTTGCAGTAAGGGCAAATCATCCTTGCGAGACGCTGCGCGGCCACAAGCACCAGCGAGTTGGCCAACAGGAAAGGCTCCATGCCCATGTCCACCAGACGGGGTACGGCGCCGAGGGCGTCGTTGGTGTGCAGCGTGGAAAGCACCAGGTGACCGGTCAGGGCGGCGCGAAGACAGGCTTCCGCCGTTTCCTGGTCGCGGACTTCGCCGACCAGTATGACGTCAGGGTCCTGACGGAGGAAGGAACGGAGGCCAGCCGCGAAAGTGAAGCCGATCTGCGGCTTCACCTGCACCTGGCTGATGCCCTCCAGCTTGTATTCGACGGGGTCTTCCAGCGTCATGAAATTGTAATCCGGCGACTTGATGGTTGAAAGCACCGCATTCAAAGTCGTGGTCTTACCGGAACCTGTGGGACCGGTCAGGAATATGAGGCCGTGCGGGAAATTGGCGGCTTTCAGGAAATCGTCGCGCTGGCGCGGCTCGAAACCGAGCTTTTCGATATTGAGCTCCACGGCGCCCTTGTCCAGAATACGAAGAACCATCTTTTCGCCGAACACGGTGGGACAGACGCTGACGCGGACTTCAATAGTGCGGTTCTGGAAGCGCAGGGGGAAGTTTCCGTCCTGCGGCAGACGCCGCTCGGCTATATCCAGCTTGGAAAGAATCTTGATGCGCGAAATCAGGGTGGAGACCAGGTCCTTTGGCGGCGGGGTGCGTTCGTACAATATGCCGTCTATGCGGAAACGGAGGCTGACGCGTTCGTCGAACAGTTCAAGGTGAATATCGGAAGTGCGTTCCGCGATGGCCTGCTTGAGAATGGCGTTGACGATGCGGATTGACTGCGCGCCCTTGCTGTCTCCGACGATAAGCTTGTCCAGGTCCAGCTTGTCGTCCATGTTGAGGTCTTCCGCCGTGGCCGTATCCTTTCCGGAAGACTGGATTTCAAGCGCTTTTTCAATAAGGTCGCTGGACTGGTAAAGCTGGTCTATGACCTTCAGTATCTGCGATTTGGTGGCGATGAAAGGCTGCACCTCCATGTTCGTCATCAGGCGCAGGTTGTCCATGACGAGCATGTTGGTGGGGTCGGCCATAGCCACGGCTATGGACTGGTCCTCCACGAAAAGGGGCACGAGGAAGTGCTCGCGCGCGTACTTCTCGTTGACCATCTTGTCCACCCCGTGGCTTTTTTCGGGGTTAAGTATGCGGTTTTCCTTGGAGGCGTAGGGCACGCCAAGCTGTTTGGAGAGCGCCATGTAGACGTCCTCCTCCGAACAGAAGCCAAGCTTGACCAGCGCGTCGCCCATCATGCACTTGTTCTGTGCCTGATACTTAAGGGCGACGGCTATCTTGTCTTCCGTCAGCTTGCCCGACTTTACGAGTATTTCTCCAAGTTTCTGGTCTGACATAAAACCTTCGGCACCTCAGGAATAAATCAGTCTATAAGCAGGGTCGGCGTCAGGAAAAGGACGAGGTCCGTCTTCTTGTTTTCCTGGCTGACGCTGGTGAAGAACCAGCCCACGATGGGTATGTAGCCGAGCAGCGGAACCTTGCGGACGGTTTTGGATTCGGTGGTCTGCAACAGGCCGCCCAGCACTATGGTCTGTCCGTTCTTGACGCGAACAAGCGTGGAAACGCCGCGGCTTACGGGGTCATAAACCGTGGACTGCCCGGTTATGGTGATGGCGGAGGACTGCACGTCAGAATAAGAAGGCTGGACGTTGAGCGTTATGTAGCCTTCCTTGTTGACCTGCGGGGTGACGATGAGCGTCACGCCAATTCTCCTTCTTTCAACGCTCGTGTTGGTGGTGCTACTGGAGGAGCCGCTGTTGGACACGGACGAAAGGCCCACGGCCGCGTCCTTGGTGATGGTTATGATGGCGGACTTGTTGTTGATTGTGACAACCTTCGGTCTGCCGAGGTATCTGGCTTCGGCGCGAGAAACAAGCGCGCGGAGCGTGGCCTGAAGCTGGGAAAGGCTGAGAGAACCGGGGGTGATGGCACCGTTCGCGGTATTGGCGTCTCCGAAGAAATTCTTCCAGCTGTCCCCTGAGAAGAAGCCGGGGCGCACCAGATAGTCAGTGGCGCGGGAAGGGCCGGTGAAGGTGGCCATTTCGCCACGGCTTCCGCCCCACTCTATGCCGAGCTCATTAAGGCGGTCAAGGTTGATTTCGACTATCTGGGCCTCAATCTGCACCTGCGGAGCCTTGCGGTCCAGTTCGGAAAGGATCTGCTCGACCTGAGGGAAAACTTCCGCCATGTCGGTTACGATAAGGCTGTTCGTTCTGGGTTCCACGGCAAGGCGGCCGTTTCTGGAAAGGACGCTCTGGAGCACGCTCAGAATAGACACGCCGCTGTCGCCGCCGCCGGTGCCCGAGATTGTGCCGCCGCCTAAACTCTCCATACCGGAGGAGGAATCCGTGGTCATGTTGGTGGATGTGGCGCGAGAAGTGACGTCCTGCGAGGAAATGGCGCTCATGGCGCTGGCGGTGCTCTGTCCAGCTATCAGGGATATGTAGTTGAGCGTGTAAATTTTCGTGATGAGATTGGGCGCTTCCTTGGAGCGGGCGGCAACCACGTAAGTGCTGCTGCGGCCGATTCTCTGGTAGGTAAGGCCTTTTATCTGGAGAAGTATCTGGAGCGCCTCGCGCACGGTCACCTGATGGAGATAGGCCGTTATGCGCTTGTTTTCAAGGCCTTCGTTAAGGAGGAAGTTGACGTGGGCCTGGGAGGAAATGCTGTCCAGAAACGTGGGAAGCGGAACATTGTTGACACGGACGGAAATGCGCGTTTCCAGCGGGGAAACGGCTTCCGCCTGTTCATACAGCGGCGTGGAGATCTTCCCGCCGATCTGCACGGAATCCAGAGGAGTGCCGGGCGTGGTTGCCTTCGGAAGAACGACTTCCGTCTCGTTGGCGGCTATGACACCAGTTTCTGATGCGGCGGCCGGAGCCGGTTCCTGCTGGAACTGCGGAGCGACGTCCCCTTCATCGGATTGAGCGAAAACGGCGCAGGCCGGCATAACGATCTGTTGCCCGGCCAGAAGCGCGGACAGCAGAACTGACATTTTTTTCATAGACATCCTCCGTGTTAACATGCAAATCGTGAGTGCCGGCCATCAGGCCTCCGGCAACCCGTATAATGTAAATATAGCAGTAATGCGGGCCGGGTTCAAAGGAATTTTGCAACTGGGCAAAGCATTTTGACCGCTTTACCGCTTAACCCGCTTGCCGTTTCGGTCTATTTCGAACATCTTGCCATCCATGTTGTAGTAGAAATTCCTATATCCCACTCGCAGAATGACATAGTCGATACCGACTTTGACCAGCTTGGCGTCATTAACCGACTGTCCGATTGAAATTGTCCTGCCGTTAATGATGGCCTGATCGCCTATCAGTCCCTGCAGGCTGATACCTTCAGGCAGGCCAAGAGACCTTATTTTATTTCTGTCCGCAATCGCCTTGTCAGCGATTTCCTGCTCAAGCCTCCGGCGCTCCTCCTCCTGCCGGACACGTTCCTCCTCGGCCTTTATCCTGGCGTAATCGTCAGGCGAAAGGAAAGGGTTTCGCCCCTTTTTCATTGAGAAGGAAACTACCAGGGTATTTGTTGAAACGGAAGGTTCGCTGGCGGAAGGGCCGGCGACAGCCGCCAAGGGTGTGTCATCCGCAGGGGCTTTCTGGGTAGAAACAGGAGCGGAAGCCACCGGACTGGACACATGGACCGGCATGGAAGCCGCGGCCGCGGTGGAAGTCTGCGGGGCTGAAGTCCCGGCCACGGCGCCGGACTTGACTGTCCCGCTGACCGGCACAGCCACCATTGGCCGGGATGACGCGCCTTTTTTGGGGCGCTTGCCCCCCCACCAGAAATTGTAGAAGAGCCAGGCCGGAATGGCCAGCGCCAAAACAAGGATAACCGTTTCAAGAAGCTTAGCGTATTTTTTCATAAGCTCACCGAACTAAGGCTTTGGGGCCGCACCGGAAGAGGTCAAAGGCGGAACAAATACCGTGGCGACCTTGAACGTGGCGGTAACCACATTGAGAACCGTCTGATCACGCGTTACTGTAAGCGAGGTTATGCGGAGCAATTGCGGGTTATTCTCAAGCCTGGCAACCAGTTCCCCCAACTGCTCGAAACTGAGGCGCACCACGAAAGTCATGTCCGTAACTATATAATCGCCAACCAGAGCGTCGCTCTGGGGAGAAGCGGACTGCTGCGTCACACCCTGGGCTCGGCATATGGCAAGAATCTGGTTTCGCAGCCAGTCGCCCTTTTCTCCGAACGGCGGGAGCCTGGATTCAAACTTTTCCACTATAAGCTTGTTAGGAGTGAAATTGCCGACATGCTGTATCTGCGCCTTGACGGAATCAATCTGCCGCAGATCACGCCGCAGACTTTCACCGGCCGGTTTTTTCAGGAAGGTATACGAAAAAACGCAGATCGCCACGGCAACTACAAGCGGAAGCTGGAAATACTTTATGCCCTTATCCTTGAAGGTATTGATGACAAGGCTGGAATACTCCCGCACCGCAAAAAAGAAATCGGACAATATATTGGAAAAATTCACTTTTGCCATTAGTACCTCCTACTCCTCGGCCTTGCGAGAACACCTGATAGTGAATACGGAGTCCGTCCTGCCTCCGGACACAGAACCGGCTTCCCCCGCTTCAGAGCCCGGTGATATATTATAGTTGAAGTTTATCGCTGTGCCGGGGATATTTTTGCCGTAAACATCCTGAATAGCGGGCTGGGCGCTCAGGAGATCCTTGAATTTGTACGAAGCCTCAAGGTCCTTTTGTCTGTTTCCCGTGCGCATGCCGCCATCCATAAGCAGGACATTATCGCCGGAACGCCCGCGGATCACCTGAAGATAGGAGTTATATGACAGGCTTGTGAGCCACACATAAGGCGGAATAGAGTTTGCGATAGCCTCAAGTTTTGGTGTCACGTAGTCGCTCTTTTCAAACATGTATGACATGGCGTCGGCCCTGTCGCGCATGGAGCGGACGGCTTCCGATATGTCGGCGCTGGTTTTCCCCTCAAATTCCGGAACCGGGACATTCTGCTTGCGCAGCCGGACAAGCTCCTTGTGCTTTGCGGAGGCTTCCATCCTGGTAATCATGCCGCTGCCCAGGGCAAAAATGGATATGAGAATGCAGAGGACCCAGACCACTATCAGGGCCTTCTCCTCCTCCTCGCTTTCCTTGACCTTGCCCATCAGGTCAATATAATCCTTGTCCGGCACCATGTAACGGGCCGAAGCGCCTACCGCGGCCACGAGGCCCCAGTCCAGTTCGCTAACCTTCAGCTTGGCCTTCGGGTCCCAGGGAACGACAGGCAGTTTTGCGTCTTCTTCAAGGACAACCTTCCAGAGGTCCAGATTTTCGCCGGAAAGCTTGACGTCCTTGAACGCGTCCGCCCCTATCTGCCGACCGACGAATTCCATCGAACCCTTGACATCCAGACGCCTGCGCTCCGTGGACTGCACGTCGTCGAAATTGACTTCGCGGAACAGGAACGGGATGCCGTCGTAGGAAACCTGGAGACTGGCCACGTTCGCGTCGAAGTGCGCGTGAATCTGACCGCCCGAGTTGTCCCCGTTCAAATCAAAGAAACGCTCCGCCGAGATGGGAGAAAGCTCGACTCCGAGCAACTCCACCCCGATTTTAGCCATACCTTTCTTGAGAGCTTCGCTTATCTTTTTGTTCGTGATGGCGAAGAGCACCGCCATGCGCGATTTCCCGTCCGGGCCGGGAGAGGACTGATATCCGTAGAAATCGGAAATGGAACCTTCAAGGGCGAAGGGAACGTACTTCTTGGCCTCTATGGGAATGGACTGCTTCCAGAAACGCCGGTCGATATAAGGCATGAAGAAGTTTCTGAAAACGCCGAACTGCGGGGAAAGGGTCACAACCACCTTGTTAGTGCCCAGCTTGGCCTGTTCGATAGCCGTCTTGATGGGAACCAGCCAGGTTGAGTCGTTCTCGAAAACGTCGATATTCATCGCCGCTATGCGCATCGTCTCGCCGGGCTTGTCCTTGCCGTTGTCAGGGAGCGGAACCTTGATATAGCGCTCCACCTTCAGGGATTTGCCGTCGTAGCGAACTTCGGACACATACGCGCATTCCCGCGAAATGTAAATACCCACGCAGTTGTTTAGTTTCAGCTTTCTGAAGCTGGCTATCTTGTCGAGAATGCTCATTGGTTTTCACCCTCTTCGCCGGTTCCGCCGGAAGATTCGTCACCGGACTGGGTTTCCGGTGTCTCCTGCGTTTCCTGGGATTCCTGAGGAGAGGACGTGGCCTCTTCCTGCTGTGCCGCAGCCGGCGTGGCCGGCTTGCGCGCCGCGGCAGGAGTCTTTCTGCGCGGGCGGCGGACCTTGGTCTTCGTCTTTTTCTTGGCTGAGACAGCGGGCTGTTCCGCAGAACCCTCGTCAGCCTTCACCGACGACTTCGCGGTCTTACTGCCCCCGGATACCACCTGCATGGACTTTTTGTAGGATGTTTCGCGCCCGTCCACATCCGACGCGGTCAGGACCAGCATATACTTCCCGGCCGGATAGGCGTCGCCGAAGAATCCCTGCCGCGCGTTCCAGAAAGTCTGGTGATACGCGGCGTCCGCTCCGGCAACCTGCTGGATTATCTCCATCTGATTGCTGTCGTCCACATGAAAAATCTGGAACTTCCAGCCCGCGACCTTGGACACGGTCTCGCGGACGGAAAACTCCACAATGAACCCCTCGTCCTTCGAAGGGTCGGCCTTCTGGGGATAGGCGCCGAGGGACAACTCCGGAGGAGCGTCCTGATCGATTACGGCCGGCAGCTTGAGGGAAAGCTCTTTGTCCTGGTCCACAAGGATTCCTATGCCCCTGCCGCCGCGCGCCCTCTTGGCGATATCGGAGGCGGAAGCGTTTATATTGATGTCAACGCGCGCAGGGGAAAGGCCCTTGCGGATGAGAAAAGACTTTATGGACATCGCCCGGCGCATTTCGAGTATGCCCGGCTCGCCGGAGGAGGATATTTCCGGCACTATCAGAAAGCTGGCGTTGCGCATGGTATAAAGAAGGGCCGCGACCTTTTCCAAAGTCACGTCGGCTCCCGCCTTGAAGGTCACCTTGCTGGCGTAAAGGGCCGAGGAATTGAGCGAAATCGCCGAAGGAGGATTACCCTCCACGGTCACGGCGCTTTCGGAGGAAAGCTCTTCGAGGGCTTTTTCCCGCATCGCCGAAATCTTGCTGTCTATTCTCTGGGCCATCAGCTGGCGCCTGTCCACGCTGCCGCCGGAAGAGGCGGAGCGGACCGGCGTCTGAACGGTTTCGGTTTCCTCGTCCTCGACCACGGGAACAGGCCTTTTTGCGGCCGCCGTCTTTTTCTTCGGCATGGGAATGGCTTCGTCCTCTTCGGACGCGAAAGAATCGGCGGAAACGGAAGGTTTTACCGCGGGCTTGGCGGCCTTTGCCGGTTTTACGGGAACAACATCCTCTTCGACCGTCTCCGGTTCGGCAATCTTGGCGGACGCCTTTTTCCTTGGCAGAACGGCATCCTCGACATCCTCCGACAGCGCCGGGGCCTTGGGAGTCTTGACCGGCTGAACCACGGGCGCGACCATCGTCACGGTTCCGGCCGCGCCGGTGTTCCGGGCCTTTTTAACACCCAGAGGCCTGTTGGAATTCACTTCCTCTTCGGTGAGCGGGTTCTCCTCGTTGTCCGAGGCGCTCATCTTGAGGTTTATCTTGTTCATGTACTCGTTGGCGATGGATTTCTCGGAGGGACTGCCATTGATGAGCACGTCCGTAAGGCGGTCCATGGCGTCTGTAAAGCGGTTTTCGTGATAAAGGCGTATGCCCTGCTGCAGGGACCTGTTCATGGGCTGGTCGGCGGCAGAAAGCCCGCCGGCAACGCCGGCAAGGCAAAAAACAAGAATAGCGCAATGATGTATTAATCGCATATCATGAACCATTAAGATTCTAACATAACATTACGACGCTGTCTATTCATTCCGCAAAGAATACAAATGGCCCCCGGGAATGCGCAAACGGACGGAGCCGGAGACTACTTCCCGGACATGCTTGCCTGCAGGCTTTTGCCCACCCTGTCCCCCGGATTAAGGGCCAGGAGGCGGTTGACCGCGGCGGCCGCCGCCGCGTTGTCCCCCTCGGAAGAGTAAAGCATGGCTTCCGCCGCGAGGGTCTTTGTGTGGTCCGGATGGGACTGCCGCAACAGACGCACCTGCTCCCGCGCGGATTTTGCATTGCCGGTGGCCAGATAGACCGACACCAGCAAGGCCCGCGCGGACGGGTCGTCAGGATATTTTCCAACAAGCCTTTCGGCGAGTGACAGGGAATCGGAGGAACGGGCCGAAAACGCCGCCGCGGCGCGGCCAAGTTCCTGCACATAGGCGGTGAAGGCGGAATCAAGCGCCCCGGATTCCTCCGCCGCTTTTTTATAATTAGTCAGGAGCATGGGGTCATAAGGGTCATAGAAAAGGGCGCGACGGAATATGGACGCGGCCTCTTTTTTGCGTCCCGCCATGCCGCAGAAGTAGCCGATAGTGTTGGTAAGGTTTGCCGCCGAAGGGAATATGCCGGCGGCGAGGGAGAGCTTGTCGCAGGCCCGGGCCGAATAGACGTTAGGGTTAGAAAGGTACAGCCCCGCGAGATAATTATATGTTGCGTACTGGAGCGGGTTTATATGCAGGGCTGTCTCGGCGTCGATAATGGCTGAAGGAATGTCTTTAAGGTCCCGGGCGAAAAGCACGCTGCGGTTGAAGAATATCTCGTCGTATCCCGCGTTGGCCTCTATCGCCTGGCCATAGGCCGTCATCGCGTCGCGATACCTGCCGGAACGCGCCAGGGCGTTAGCCAGTTCGTAGTTCATGTTCACTTCGCGCCCGTTCCATCTGCGCGCCTTTTCCAGCTCGGACACAGCCTCCGGCACATTCCCTCCGCGGAACAGCGCGAATCCGCGGAAATAGTGGACCTCGCTCATCCAGCGGCAGAAGAAAAAGACGGGAAAGAGCAGGCATATGGCGACGGCGCAGGCGGCAAAAGCTTTACCAGCGCGGGACAGAGGACGGGTTTCCCCCGAGAAAGCCGAATCGCCCGCGAAGGCCCCGAACATCCACCAGAAGACAAGCGCCGGCACCGCGAAATGGAGGGAAACGTTCAGCATGTTGTCGGCCAGCATCCCGGCCATTCCGGCCAGGGCCGCCGCGCCGAAAAGCCTGGAATCCTCTCCGGCCCTGCTCCTGTTCCTTATATACGCGAGAACGGCCGCCACGAAAACGCAGACAAGAAGGCCGAGGCCTATTATTCCCGTCTGGGAGAGGACCTCTGCTATTTCGTTGTGCGCCCCGTTGGCGTGGGTGCGCAAAGGGCGAAGCGATTCGTATCTGGCGATGAACCCGGACTGGTAATACGGGAAGAAAAGCTCCAGAAGGCCCCACCCCGCGCCGGTGAACGGATTTTCCGCCGTCATGACGCCGGAAACCGACCATATCATGAGGCGCTGATGCCACGGGGCGTAGGCCGCGTTCGCGCCGCCCTCGAATGAAAACAGAGAGCCCTTCATCCGGGACATTTCCTCAACGCGCTGCACCACGGTGGGATGATAGTCGCCCACGCTGGATGAGGGCCAGAAGACAACAAGGAGCAGCGCCGGCGCGACAATGGCGCCCACAGCCGTCTTGCGGACAAGGGCAAGGCGCCGCAGTTCTGGCAGGAAAACGAAAAGGCAGGCCGCCCCGACAACCGCGCCTATCCAGGAGGAACGGGTCAGGCTGGCGAGCAGGGAGGCGCTATAAATGACAGCCACGAGCCCGTAGTATAGCCGCAGAGAGGGGCGTTCCTCGCGAAAATAGAATAACAGAAGCAGGGGCAGGAGAACGACCAGATAGGAAGACAGGAAATTGGGATTGCCGAAAGTGGAAACGGCGCGGGCGCCATAGGGTGAAAGAGCCTTTATCCAGATAAACTCCATGCCGAAGGTCTGAAGCACGCCGTAACAGGCCGCCAGCGCGCCCGCCGCGATGGCGAGATTGGCCAGACCGGTGCGGTTTCCACCTTTATAAAGAGGCCACGCCAACGCAAGCCCTCCCGCCCACAGAAGCGTTCCGTATCCTCCGAAAATCCTGTCCGCAATCCCCTGCGCCGGCACTATGCCCGCGATGTTCCTGTAGGGAAGCCACAGAAGGCCCCACGCCAGCAGGCCCCACATAACCCAGGGCGGCACGGAATAACCCGGCCTGTCGGAAGCCGTCATCTTGCCGACATAGAACACCGCTATCCAGTTGACAAGCAGAAGGGACATGGAACGCAGCCCCTCGTTATAGACCGAAGGCCGGAAAACGGCGGGGCGGGTTAAGTAAGCCACGACAAGGCTGAGGAGACAGGCGGCGGCGAAACCCCAGAGAGGCGCGTCAACCGGCGATGGGCGCACGACGCAGCGCCCTCCGCGAAGGGACGCCAGCGCGGCACGGCAGCAGAGCAGTGAGACAACAATGCCAAGCAGGGCTATCTGTGTGTAATATGGATTACGGGTAAGGTCTGTAAAGAAAATCAGGGGACAGAGGAAAAAAGCGAGTCCCAGAAGAAACGATGATGCCGTGCCGTGGGAAAACTCCGGCTCCGCGCCCGTTTTCATCTGGGCGCGGGCGCCTGCATCACCGGGCGGCCGGCCTTTATGGCGGCCCGGAGGGAGGTTATATTGGCCACGGTATTCTGGTTGCCGGGTTCCAGTTCGTACGCCTTTTCAAAAGCAGCAAGTGATTCCTTGAGGCGCTGTCCCTGCGCGTATATGACGCCAAGGCGGAAATAGGCGTCGCCAGTTTCGTGCTTGTGTCCCGCCTGATGGCAGTAAGGCGCCGCGATGTTTTCCTGCAATTCCTTCACGGCGGCCGCATAATCCCCTTTCAAAAGATATATCTGGGAGCGGGAATAGTAGGTGTATGGCCAGACGGGGTCCAGGTTATGGTACAGATTGAAACGGGCCATCGCCTTGTCCAGATACTCGCCGAACCTGTCCCTGTCGCCCTTGCGCATGTAATAACCGGCCATCTTCATGTAAAGCTCGCCCACCTGATAATGCATCTGCACATAATTGGGGGCAAGGCGGCGGGTGTCTTCGTACGCCTCCATCGCGCGGTCGAAATCGGTCCGGGGCTTGTTGTCCTTGTCGCCCCAGTCGGGATTGTAGGAGGAAATGAGTTCTTCACTGCCCCGGAACAGCCTGTCCTTGAAAACATTGCCCCGGAAATAATAGGCCATGACGAAATTAGGGTTAAGTTCAAGCACGGTCTGATAACGCTTTATGGCATTATCCCAGTCGTTCTGCTTGCTAAGGTAAATGGCCTGATTGTGGTTTACGTCAGCCTTGAAATTGCCCCATAGTATGTGCAATGGATAAATTACGGCCAGAATGGTCAGCACCGCAAGCGATGACCGGCTGAACTGCACAATCCGTATGAAAGCATAGCCCAGCCCCAAGACTAGACAAGCCAGCACGCACCAGGAAACGAACCACTGTATCGTCTCTCCGGCAGCGGCGTAGGGCATTTTGGCGTTGATGACATTGAAATCCGTGATAATGGAAATGGCAAGCCAGATTATCGCGCCCCAGGCCGCAAAACGGAGAACCCAAAGATAAGGCGGGGCGGGAGTCTCGCCCTCGGCGGCATTATCGCCACGCTCCATTGAGTGGACTTCATAAAGGGCGCAGCCGCGGGACAGGTTCACAACCATGCCGGACAGAAGGCCCAGATAGACGCCGGAAGACACGAACCGCATGCTCACGTCGAAAAAGTTATGCAGCAGCATGGCGATGAAGGCCATCATGTAGCCGAGCAGATCATAAGAGACCGGAGGCGCACGACCACCCGTTTTCGCCAGCGGAGCGTTATACGCCTTTATGGCCCGCAGGCCCAGCACGATGGTGAAAACTATAAGCCAGATGTAAAAACCGCCGCCGATGATGCCGTTGTCCATCCACTGCTCGAGATGCTCTTCCTCGGCATGGTCGGTTTCCGTGTTATGCTTGCCTTCTATGTGGAAAATCTGGGGTCGGCGGTAGGCGGGATAGGTTACCTTGAAGCAGCCGACGCCGGTGCCGATGAGAGGCTGTGTCTGGACAATTTCCCAGGAAGCCAGCCAGGTGAATACGCGGAAGCTGACGGACTGCATCCTCTTGTAGGCGTAAAAACCGACCACGCTGAAACAGAGAATGGCGACCGCCGCGCCGGCGGCCAGTATCTGCCTTTTGTATTTCTCTATATACCCGCTGAAGAAGTAGACGGAGTAAATGACGGCGAATATGGCGGCCGAGGCGCCGAGCCCCACCCACGCGCCCTTGGTTTCGGTCATGAATATGTTGAGCAGATTGAAAACCATCAGCAGAAGCAGATGAAAGGAACGGGTTTTGAGGAACTGGGCCAGCACTATATAGAAAGTCAGCAAAAGGTAATCGGCGTAGAAATTAGGGTTGCCGTAGGTGGAGAACACGCGCGTGCCGAAAGCCCCGCGCCAGACAAACGGGTCCACGCCGGGCAGGCCCTTCGAGAAGAAAAACTGGGTGTCTATAACCTGAAGCGTCCCGTACCCTATGACTATCCAGGTGGATATTATGATTATCCTTGTCAGACGCGCGATGGCGGGCTGGTCGAACTCGTTGATGATTACCATGGCCACTGCGGTGTAGACCAGATAGCGGATGAAATCGTCCAGGCTCTGTCCCTTGTAGGGCACATTGATGAACGAGAATATTATGTAGGCGAAATAAAGCAGGAACGGCGCGAAGAAGACAAAGTCCTGCCTGCGGAAAGCGTTGCGCCCCTCGTTCAGAAGCAGGGCCATCCAGGCGGCGATAAGGGTTATGCCGCCCATATGCACGAGGGTTATCTTAACCTGCGCGGAATCGTAAGTGCGGAGATAAAAAGAACAGGAAACAAGGAGGTAGAGCAGCGGCAGCCACCACTGTATGACTTTTCTGCAAAAGTCTACGGCCGGAGAGGTTTGAGGCTGACCCAGATTTTGCGGCAGTTTGCCCATTACCAGATAATAAGGAACAAAATTGATAAGCCGAGAATGGGACTCGAACCCACAACCTATCGCTTACGAAGCGATTGCTCTACCATTGAGCTATCTCGGCGGCAGTAAACCAGCTTTAACTGCGCGGCATATAGTATACAGAATTATATGCCCCGGCGGCAAATCAATACTTTATGCAATATTGAAGCGCAATGTTTCTTGGACGGGTTTCGGCAGCGGTACGGGGATTTCCATTGGACCCGTCGGTTATCGCTTCCTTCGCAGTAACAAGATTAGACACAACGCCGCCGTTAGGCGCCAACACTCCACTACCGGAAGCCCAAGTCCCGTTGACATCAATCTGATTGGAGTTTTTGTCGCGCAACGCATGCCAGTGGCCCTGAAACGCGTCCAGTTGCGTGGCTCCGAAAGTCGGGGTATAGGTGCTGTCTCCATAACCTCGGACGAAGTAACCGCGAAGGTCCGGCACGCTGAAATTCGAGGAAGTCCCGCCGAAAGTGGTGCCTATAACCGCATAGAGATTGGCATAAGTGCCCGTTTTGCTGTAGGAAGTACCATCAGCGGCCAGATATCCCGCCGGGCAGGAAGCGGTAAGATATGTGATGATAGTCCCGATAGGGATGGGGTATCCAGTGGCTCCGCCGGCCACGAGAGCGGCGGCTGTCACGTTGCCGGTAGCAGTAACGCCGCCGGAGGTCGAAAGGCTTCCGCCCGAGACCGCTCCGGTGGCGGACACGCTGGCCCCGGAAATGGCTCCCGTGGCGGACACGCTGGCCCCGGAAATGGCTCCCGTGGCTGAAACGCTTGCCGCGGAAACCTTATTGCTAGCAGACACGTATGTCGCGGACATCGTGCTGGTAACAGTCACATTACCGTCGTTGGAAAGCGTCATCACATCCTGAGATGAAGTCGTCCCCGCGTCGTTAAGGATGCGGAACAGGAGATTCTGTTTCGCGCCGGAACCGCCGGTAAGGCTGACATCCCACTTGCGCCAGTCGGCAAGGCCGCCGGTATTTTCCACTATCATTTCGGCGCCCGGATTGGCGGCGGAGAGATGCAGCGTCTTAAGGGGCGTGGTCGTGCCTATGCCGACTGCGCCGGCGGTGTGGCCGGTATAAGAACCATCTACGCGCATGTACTCAGTTCCGTTCACGAAGAATTGAATAGCCGATTTCGAATCGGTCGTGAGACCGGAACCGCCAAGAATTATGCTGCCGCCATTGGACGCCGATGAAGGGAGTCCGCCCACAAGAGTAAGAGTACCGTCGGACGAGGCCGAAAGCCCGCCCATTATCTGGGTATCGGCAGCGAGAGCAATGCCCTTGGAAGCCGAGGCGTCGTAAACGGAGAGCTTAAAAGCAGGCGACGCCGTACCGATGCCGACCCTGCCTGTGGTGGTGGCTATGGCCAGATCGGCTCCCGCGGGCACATAAATCGAATGCGGACCGGTGCCGTTGAAAATGATACTGGCTGAATTCTGTGTAAGCTGTATGTTGCCGCCCACATCCAGTTTTTCGGTCGGACTGGCTATACCTATGCCCACGCGGGTAGTCCGGGAATTGTCCAGAGCAAGATATGCTGAACCGGCAACCGCGATATTGCTCAACCGGTCTGACATACTGGAGGAGCCCAGGTTACCCACCATCACATTGCCGATGCGGACATGAAGCTGTTCAAGCGGATCGGCCGTACCGACACCCACATAAGACATACCGCCGGAAAATGTTTTGACAGTCAATCCGTTAGTGCTATCAGTCTTGAAAAGCAGAGAACAGACACTAGATCCGACAGGCGCGGAACACTGTATGGAAGCGTCTCCCACGGTAGCCACGCCACCCGACGAATATGTGCCGGATGAACCCATTGTGGAACCGTTCGGGAAAACGATAACCCCGCTTTTAAGGCGAAGATCTCCGTTAACAGTCAATATCGGGTCAGTATTCGTGCCGATGCCGCCAACGTCATTCGTACCCATCGCTATTTTGCCGGTCGCGCTGTTTATGTACAAAGCCGGGCGTTCACTCCCCGTGGATATGACAAGGTCTGATGAAGAATCTATGCTGGCGGAAGGGAAGTAATTGTTAAGGAAGAAATGCGTACCGCCGCTAGAGGTGAAATAGGTTCTGGTGGAACCGTTAACCACGAACTGCATGTTCTTATTCTGATTTGTCTTTATAGCGGCCGCGGGAACCATATCCCCGGCAGGGAAACCGCGGTACAGGAACATCTGCGCGTCCGCGGTGCCGATGCTGCCGTCGCCCGCGCCGCCAATAAGGTAAAGGCGGGAGTCCAGATTGGCCGAGCCTCCTATATTATAAGTGGCGTTACTGGGGAAACCTGCAGGATTGGAGGTGTACCCGAACACGCGCATGGTGTCTGTGCCGATAAAAACGTCGTTCTGGAAAGTGTTGGAGCTTGTAAAAGTGTTGGCGCCGACCTGGGACGCAACCTTCTCGCCCTTGATGGAGAAATCGCCCGTCACGTTAAAGTTGCCGTTAACCGCGGAATTGCCCCATATGGTAGTGGAAGAAAGGCTTACATTAGTACCGTAGCCCGCCACTATATGGGTAACGTTCGCGCCGGAATCCTTGGTAATGGTAAGGCCGCCGTGGGTGGTATCGGTGCCGAAGTCGGCGTTGGCGGCGGTCAGCTTCTGGCT
>Ga0209016_1001784_pt1 | contig 16050 bp, 15 predicted proteins | sample EPASupsiteSAE305_FD_187265 | JGI IMG/M metagenome (GOLD analysis project Ga0209016, IMG submission 187265) | Bioremediated contaminated groundwater microbial communities from EPA Superfund site, New Mexico - SAE3-05 (SPAdes) (version 2) | ecosystem: Environmental > Aquatic > Deep subsurface >...
GGGAGACCATCACCGAGGCCCTCAAGCACGGCGGCATCACCAACATGATGGATCGGCTGTCCAACCCGGCCAAGCTGCGCGCCTACTACCTCTCCGAGGAGATCAAGGAGATCCTGGCGCCGCTGTTTGAGAAGCACATGGACGACATCATGAGCGGCGATTTCTCCCGCACCATGATGGAAGACTGGGCCAACGACGACAAAAATCTGCTCACCTGGCGCGCCCAGACCGCAGAGACCGGGTTTGAGAAAGCCGCCTCGACAGCAACCGAAATCTCCGAGCAGGAGTATTTCGATCACGGCGTGCTGATGATCGCCATGGTCAAGGCAGGCGTTGAGCTGGCCTTTGACACCATGGTTTCCGCCGGCATCAAGGAAGAATCGGCCTACTACGAGAGCCTGCATGAGGTGCCGCTGATCGCCAACACCATCGCCCGCAAAAAGCTCTACGAGATGAACGTGGTCATCTCCGATACGGCCGAGTACGGCTGCTACCTCTTTGCCCACCAGGCCGTGCCGATGCTGGCCGATTTCATGAAAGAAGTCGGGACCGACGTGATCGGCAAAGGCCTGAACGAGACGGACAACTCGGTGGACAACGTCGAGCTGATCGGCGTCAACGCCGCCATCCGCTACACCGTGGTCGAGCAGGTCGGCGAGGAGTTGCGCTCGCACATGAGCGCCATGAAACCGATCATCTGATCAGTTCCTGCGCCAGCATCGGTCGTCAGACCGGTTGTTTGTCCCCCTCTGCCTGCGGCGGAGGGGGAATTTTTTTCTCCAGTCATCGGCGGAAGGTTACAGTTCAATTTTGAGATTTTGCAGGTTGGAGAGGCTACTGATGTCGGTCACTTTAGTGTTGCTTAAGTACAAGTTTTCGAGGTTTTTCAGGCCTGCCAGTGGGCTTATATCGCTTACCGGTGTATTGCTCAGGGAAAGAGTAGAGAGGTTGGGTAATCCCGACAAGGGGCTGAGATCGCTAACCTGTGTGTAGCCTAGCCACAACGACCGGAGGTTTGTTAATCCCGATAGCGGGCTTATATTTTTCACTGGTGAGAACATAACGGTGAGAAGGATTAAGTCGGCTAATTCTTTCAATGGGCCAAGGTCATTTATTTTTGAACCAAAAATTGCAAGTATTTTGAGTTTTTTCAATTGCATCAGTTCTCTAATGTCACTTAACATTGGCATCGAAATGGTTAAATTTATCAATTCTGTAAGTTCAGATATTCCATGCAAGTATCCATGTTTCGTAAATTCCAAATAAAGTATATGTAAATTTTTTAAATATCCTAATGGTCTTAAATCCATTACTGATGTATCTGCTAGGGTAATTGATTTAAGTTGAGTTAGTTTGCCTAGAATACTGATGTCGGATATTAGTGGGCTCCTGAGGGTAATTTGTTGTTCATTGGCAAATGTATGTATGAATTGTTCGAAGCTGCCGAATTGTTCCTGAAAAAGAATGGCCGTAACTTGGTTGGCATTGTTATTTTTTTGTTTTATTTCTTCGCTATTGGTTATACAGGGTAAAACAGCCCTCCACCCCCCTTCAATAATGCGATTACGCCATTCCCTGCCAAAGCGGACAGCTGTGTCCATGGCAACATGGGCGGCGACCAACCAGCCAAAGAGTACGTCGTGCGATTTCTCCTTTCCCCCCTCTCTTCTGCAGGTGCTGCAGATTGGGCCCAAAAAGCAGTTGCGCCAATTTTTCCGTTTTCGGCAAAGAAGACTGCAGTTCAAAAAGCAGGATAAAGGTTTCCAGCCAATGCGGTTTGTGCAGAAATTTTCGTATCTTGGCTAAAGAATAGGTTTTATCGTTGAGCGTAATTTTCTCGTCCAGGGCCAGCGCCGCAAAGTATTCCTGAAAGGAGAGATGGTTAAAGGCATAAACTTCCTCGCCGCCGTCTCTGCCCACTGGCACCAGAAAGCCGCTGCGTTTGATGATATAGTTGAGAATCGCCTCGCATTTTTCGTCGCACTCGGACAACGGAAGCCCTTTTCCTTCCAGTCCTGTTTGCAGAATGGCCGCCACCTCACTTTTCTGCGCATAAACCGCCTCTTCTTTTTGTCCTCGTCGTTCCTGCATGCGCAGGGCGAGGGCCGCCAGCCAATTGCTCAAGTCCAGGTAGTCGACATTGACGCTCTCATCCCGTAACCCCATGCCGCGAGCCCGGTCCAAAGAGACCAGATAAGTTTGCGCGATCCGCTCGTAGAGTTCCGCCCTGCCGTCCGGCAAGCGGGCTCTGCGGGCATGAATGAAACAGATCATGTTGAGCAGCACCGGAATGCGGCTCAATTGCCCCAACCCGTCGTTTTTTTCCACCCTACCGACCAGGTTGTCAATCCGTTCGGCGTGGACGGCTGTATCGGGTTCATATTGTCCGTACCAGTTTGCCACAAAACGCCGCACCTGACTGGTGTTGAATGGGGCCAGGTACGTCACTGCAAAATGGTCGGTAAAATTGGGTTCAACCTGGTCGATTTGTTCGTCTGCGAGGGTATTATTGACGTCTGGCTTGTCGCGGTATCGCTGTTCCAAAATTCTCGTTGTCACTTCAATGAACCTGGCCTTTCGGCTTACTTGGAAAAATTCTTCCAGGGAGAAGCCTACAATGCGGGAAGTGATCAGAAAACGACAACGGCTGTTCCGGTTCATGCCGTCAAGCAAGGCGCGGGCGAGTCCTTTTCGCGTTTCCGGTTCAGCGAGTTCATCCAACCCGTCAAGAAGAAACACCGCCTGACCGGTTGCGGTAAGCTGTTCTATGCAATCATGATCGAGTGCGATGCCGGCGTGCTCGGTGAAAATTTTCCAAAGGCCCTTCCAGGTCTGGACGCCTCCCAGCTTGAGTTCCCGGAGGATAAGGGCAAAGGGGACAACGTTGCCGAGTGCGCCTTTCACATGGTTGTCGCCGCTGTAGGTCAGCGCCAGCATGAGCCATTGCACCAGAGTGGTTTTGCCCATGCCGGGAGTGCCAAGGATAAGAAGCCGCTGGTGAGCACGAAGCGCATGGTGCACCTCCTGCAAAGGCGGCTTTTCCTTGCCGCTTTCCATGAGGATGATGTCTTCCGGTTTCAACTGCTGGGCGCTTAACAGGGGGGGGACGAACAGGTTGTTGAGCGGCACGGGTTTGCCGGTGGCGTCCCGGTCATTGTCGTCCAGAGCCAGGCCCAGGTTGGAGGTGTAGAGATATTTTTTTCGCACCTCCTGGAAATATTTCAGCAGGGCATGATCGCTGGCGGGGTTGAGATATTCGCCAATCAGGGGCTCTTGCGCAGGGGTAAGTTGTGGAGTGGACCGCTGCGTTTTTTCCGAAGAAGAGACTGTTTTCATGGGAAGAGAAAGGGTTTGATTTCAATATCGGTGACTTGCGCCAATTGTTGCAACAGTTGGTGGAGACGGAAGACATTGCTGTCGCTTGGGTTGACCGGCAATTCCCCTGCCGAATTCACGGACGGTTGAATCCCCTGCATGGGGGAATAGACATCCTTGCCTATGTCGGAGTCGCCGGCATAGGCAATAACCTCCGAAATGTACGCCGGGTTTTTCTGCAACTGCTCAAAAATGCGGCGGTGGAAGCAATAGATCACGGCAGTGACGAGGCAGAAGGCGGCTTCACTGTCAATTTCAGTGTTATCTGCGTGCGTTAATGGCAGATTTTCAAGTCGCCGAATCATACTGGCAAGCCGATTTGCTAGTGCTTTGATCTTCCGGGGGTTGGCCGGCAGGCAATCAAACTGATCAGTGATGCTCTGAATCCTCTCTGCAAATTTTTTGTGCGGGGCCTCACTCAGGAGTTTGGCAAGCAATGCAGAGAGATACTGTGATTTTTTTTCCTTGTCGGGCAAAGGCAGGTGGATGATGTCCTGGCATATTTTTTCTAAATATTCCCTGGCGTAATGATCTGCGTTCATAGCTGCGCTGTCTTCACTCTTCAAGCCAAGGGCCTTGACGAGGGCACGCTCGACCTGACGTTGGTCCATGCCGAAGATGATCACGCAATTATTGAGATTCAAATAGACCTTGATTCCCTCCATGAGGCGAAGTGCTGTTTCCGGTTCACAGCGGTCGAGGTCATCAATGAATATGGCCAGTTTTTTCTTTTTCTTGCTCTTTAAAGCGGTGGCGACAGCCCCCTGGAGGAGATTCCGAATGGATTGACCGGGAAGGGGTTGTTGGTAGCGCTCCTTCTCCCAGGCATTGCCGATGGCCTGTACCTTGCCGAGTTCCGGTTTGAAAACACCACCGCTTGCCGCCTTCACCACCTCGTCAAAGGCTGAAAGAGCGCCTAAAAAAGCAACGCCGGACAATTTGGCGGCCTTGTCTTGCAATGTCGCCCACATTCCCATCTGCAGCCGGATTTCATTGAGCAGGGCAACGACGGGTTGAGCTTCGTGCTGATATCGCCAAGCCTCAAACCAGATCGGCATGATGGTTTTGTCCACATCCTCCGGCGCTGAAAGTCCCGGCGGCTTGTCGCCGTAGGGGTACAGGGGTACACCCCGGTAAGTTGGCGGCACACCTGCAACAGCATGCTGGTCTTGCCGGTTCCCCAATAGCCATTGACGCCAATACCCTTGGGTGGCGTGCAGTTGCGGATCAGTCCGCAAATTTCTCGAACAAGGCCATTGTTGTCGAAACCATCCTCTAATGTGGGGTCGTCGTTATGCGAGAGAAACATGAACACTTCCTTGTGGTGGGTTCCTTTTGTGGAAAATGCGACCTCACAATCTGATTATCTGTCTAGAAAGTCAAGGGATTTTAAAAGGCATAGCATGGTGACTCGAAAGCCGAGGATGCCTGGGGCTACGGAAACATTTTGTATGCTTGTTTGTGCCGTATTGGGTGGAACTATTCCCTGAACATACTGCGTGTCGGAAGACGTGCTCGTCAAATTTCGGAACGCGGCGGAATAGTATGTTGGCTTGCGCTTTGAATAGTTCTCCGAAGCTCAGCCCCGTTCTGTGTCCGGTTGCATGCAATCGCTCCAATATGAATAGTTGATGTATCTATTTTATCTCCATTCTTCCCTCGTTGCGATTTGCCCCGCGTTTGGCCATACTCTCAACACATCCAGGCAGATTGACGAAACTTGACGAGCCGCTGCGTCATTCGTCGCCCTGCGGCGGCAACCTCCCGGTACTTCAGAGAAAGGAGCACCTGTCATGTTGAACAATCCCCTCTCTTGCAGACTGCTGCCGGCATTGCTCCTGGTGATCGCCGCTGGGCTGTTCCCTGCGCGCGGCGTGCTTGCCGACGAAGCCCGGCTGGTGGTGGACAAGGCGGTGTGGACCAACGGGGTCGAAAATTTAGAGCATATGCAGGTCTACGGCAAGACCGCCCCAGGCGCGCCCTTGTGCCTGTGGATGCGGCTCAAAGGGTCGAAGTGGGCCCTGCAGCGGCTGCACAACGCCGGGAAGCTGCCCATTTACCATCAGTGGTTCCGCCACTCCGTAGTCGGCGTTTCGGCGGAGGGCGTCACCGAAGCGATTGACCACATCCAGATTCCGGCGGGCAATGTGCAGCTGATGGAACAACTCGGCAGGGAACTTGATGTTCGCGGTTATTTTGATTGGCGAACGTGGAGCATCAAGGAAAACGTCAAGCGGGGCAAATGGGTGGTCAAGGTGACCTATGCCGACGGCGAGCCGGTGCTGTGCGCCGGCGACAAAGCCTGCGCCTATGAGATCGTGGTTCAATGAAGCCGGGTGCGTCGACCATGGAAAAACCCAACGGAACGCCCGACAGTCCTTGTCTGCGGAGCTTGACCGAACCGGTTCGCAACGCCCAGTTGCTGCTTGCCTACGCTGCGGAAGCCGGGATTGACCTGCAGCCGGAAACCATCAAAGCCATCGTCCGCATGCGGCACTGCTGTGAAACCGGCCAAATTCCAGCGGATCTGGTGGAATTGGAGACCCTGTTCGTGCAGGCGACCAAGACGCTGGCCAAGGCGGTGAGCCCGGTGACGGTGATCAGTCTGCGTGCCAGTTACGACAAACGTCCGGACCTCTCGCTGATCGGTCGCTTTCGAGCCCTGCTGTGGCGGTCGCCCCCGCAGGTGTCGTTGGCAATTCTTTCGGTGCGCAGATTCCGCTTTTTGGCCTTTGTAGTGCTCGTGTTTTTGCTTTTTGTCCAGATTTACTGGGTGATTGGCTCGTCGTTGACCACCGACGTCGATGCAACCCTGAAGCAGAAGGAAAAAGACGAGATGCAGCTGACGATGCTGCAGAAAGAACAGCAGCGATTGAACCGTCAAGAGGAGGCCCTGTTTGCGGAATTGCCGGCAAAGAGCGCCCAAAAACAAGAGCAAACCGAGGCGGAGCTGAAAAGAATCGACAGCGAGCTGGATAAAAAACGCGATGAGATCAGCACGATTCAAGCACGGATGAATACCTACGAATTGGCCGTTGGTCTGAATTATGAGATCCTCGGCGCCTGGAACAATTGCTGGAAATGGCCGGCGCAACAGGTGGGCCGTCTGGTCGGCGGCGGCCAGAATACGGGCGCCGGCAACAGCGTGCCCTCAGAGGACCCCTATCAAGGGCTGTTGAGGGCGCAGAAAACGGCAAATTTTGCCCTCAACGCCATGCAGCTTTACCTGCTGCCCATTCTGTACGGGCTGTTGGGGGCCATCACCTTTGTGCTGCGCACCCTGGCGGAGCAGATCAGAACGCTCACCTACACCCCGGAAACCGACATCGGCTTTCGTTTGCGGATGAACCTCGGCGCCTTGGCCGGTTTGGTGATTGTCTGGTTCATCAAAAAGGACGGCGAGGCGCAGTTGCCGTTTGATTCCTTGTCCCAGTACGCCATCGCCTTTGCCGCCGGCTACAGCGTCGAGCTGCTCTTTGCCGCCATGGATCGGGTCATCGGCGCCTTTTCCAGCAACAGCGCTGCCCAGGAGAGTCGGAAAGCCCCGGCGTCTCAAGCGCAAGGCGGCGGGCAGGGCAATGGGTAACGCGGCAAACTCGTGACGTAGGCATGACGCGCATTGCAACCTTCTCACGCTACTTTTACGGAGCAACCCATTCATGGCAGGACGCGAATCACTGGGCAATCTGATCAAGGGGCTTGCCGGCGCGGTGGTCGAGGCGCAACGCCGGATTGAAAACCGTCAGGTCGGCAATTTCCCCGGCTGCTTCACTCCCCGCAAGGAGAATATATGAGTTGGCAGATTTGGCAGAGTTGGGTGGGTTGGATGCGACGCGCCATGTCGCTCCGGAACCGGTTGCTCTTGGCCTTGCTGTTCTTCACCGCTTCGATAACCTGCGCCACTGACCAAAAATGGAGCGAGGCCGACCTCCTTGGCGCTTGGAGCGGCGTTGTCGCTGCGGGGCAGGTCAATATTGCCGCAGAGCTGACCGTTCAGCAGGTTGAGGGCGGCAACGGGGGCATCCAATACCTCCTGCATTACGGGCCCGGCAGAAATTGTCAGATCGTTGCCAGGAAAAAATTGCAGGAGAATACAATGTTTGCGCTCAACATTGATGAAGCAAGCGGCGGCTTTTGCGACCCACTCTGGAACAAAACGGCATTGTCGGTGGAGGTGTTGGCTGCGGATCGGCTGCGCGTCACAATGGCGCCAAATCCCAAAACCCATCTGGTAGAGGTGGTTGAGCTGACAAAAAAACCGCGCTCTTGATCGCCGCCCAAATACAGGAGCCGCCCGATGAAAGCCACTCCGTGGCCCGGATTCCGCAGGCTGCATCCGGGCTTTGGTCGACGGCAAGGTCGTTGCCGGGTTGGTCAGCCGTCGCAACCAGGAAATCACCCTGTGGATGATGCAGGGGATTTGTTTGCCGCGCGGCAACCCAAACGGCGCTCCGCTGTTTGGGGCGTGCTTCCTGCCTACTGCGCCAACCGCAGCCTGGCCTCGCGGGTCAGACGGCTTGTCAGGCGGTTGATGGACGGCGCGTCCAGGTTCCAGCAATGCCAGTAGAGCTGCACCGGAACGCTGTGGCCGGGCGCAAGGTCGACGATACGGCCCTCAAGGAGCGCGCCCTGGCTTTGCTGGTCCGGCAGTATGCCGTAGCCGATGCCGGCGGCAATGCAATCCACAAATTTTTCGGATGAAGGCACGTAGTGGCTTGGCAGGGGAGAGGGCGTTTCACCCAGCAGGTGCTGGAACAGCTTGCAGTGCACCTCATCCTTGCGATTGAACAGCACAATCGGGGCGCAGCGGCAGGCGTCGGCGTCGATCAATCCGTTCGGGAACCACCTGGCCGCAAACGCAGGTGCGGCAAAGGCGCGGTAGCGCATGCAGCCCAGACGGGTCGTTGCGCAGCCTTGCATGGGCTGAGGCTGGGTGCTGACGCAGGCCATGACCTCGCCGTCTCTGAGCATCCGATGGGTCTGGTCCTGGTCGTCGACCCGGATGTCCAGCAGGAAGCGCTCCTCCCGCAACAACGGCAGGATCGCCTCTAAAAACCAGGTGGCCAGGCTGTCGGCGTTGATGCCGACCGCAATGGTGGTGAACGCCTCTTCCCCTTTTGTTTGGTTGCCGATTTCGTCGCGCAGATCGTCTTCCAGCCGGTTGATCTGGAGATAGTGCTTCAGCAGCTTCTGGCCGGCTGGCGTTGGCTGGGGCGGGGTGGTGCGCGCCAGCAGGATCTGGCCGGTTTGCTCCTCCAGGAGCTTGACGCGTTGCGATACTGCCGATTGGGTCAGATGCAGGGCCTTGGCGGCCCTGTCGAATCCGCCTTCTTGAAGCACGGCGGCCAGGGCTTCGATGAGTTTGTAGTCAAACATGGCTGCATTATTACCATTGCTTATCAATCATTTATACAATTAATTTTACTTCAGCTTGATCCGCGTCTATCTTCCCCCTGTTGATTAACAATCAGGAGGGATGGGGATGGGCACACCGTTTTTGCAGGGTTTGGGCGTTGGCGCGGGCTTGATTGCGGCAATCGGGGCGCAGAACGCCTTTGTGCTGGCGCAGGGCATTCGCAAAAATCATCATCTTGTCATTGCGCTGATCTGCATCGGCTGCGACGTGGTTTTGATCTCCGCTGGCGTCGGCGGTTTTGGCCGGCTCGTTGCCGTCAGTCCGGGGCTGACCCTGTGGATGACGCGGCTGGGCGCCGCTTTTTTGGTGGGGTACGGTTTCCTCTCGTTGCGCTCGGCCTTGCAGGGCGCAGGCCTGGCCGTGAGCGAACAGCCGCCGCTTTCCAGAAAGGCGGCCGTATGCACGACCCTGGCGGTGACCCTGCTCAATCCCCACGTCTATCTGGATACGGTGGTCCTGCTGGGAAGCGTGAGCAGCGGGCTGCACGAGGCGTCGCGCTGGTTTTTCTGGTCCGGCGCGGTCTGCGCCTCCGCCCTCTGGTTCCTCAGTCTCAGCCTGGGCGGCCAGATGTTGGCCCCCTTGTTCACGAACCCGCGTTCCTGGCGGGTGCTCGACACCCTGGTGTGCGCGGTGATGTGGTCGATTGCCTGGTCGTTGTGGCGCTCAACCGGCGGGGTGGAGTGATGAATAATGGCTGCGCCTCGCAGGCGGATCTCGCCTGCGGGCGTCAGCAACTGGTTCACGGCGCGTCGATGAACCGTTGGGTGGAGTAGTCCTTGATCGGCAGCGGTTTGATCACTTTATTATTCCCCGGCAGTTTTTCGATGTACTGCAAAAAGGCCTCGGCGTAATCGAGGCCGACGTCGATGCGGCGTTCGCCGGTGATGTTCTTCAGGGCGGTGAACGAATCGTTGCCGTCGGCGAGAAAGGAAATGGTGGCCACCTTGTAGGTTTTCCCCAGGTCAAAGGGCTGATAAGCGCCGCTTGCGGTGCGGATCTCCAGATGGGAGAGGCGCGAGCCCTTGGGTTTGGTCGCATCCAGCCGCCACCGCAGGCCGCCGGCATAGGGGTAGCAGCCGGTGTTGAGCGCCGGGCCGACCACGCCTTCGACCGCATCCTCCAGCGCCGCCTTGATTTCCGCGCCGGTGGCATTGAGTTGCACCAGGGTGTTTCTGAACGGCAGCACCGTATACACGTCTTTGACGGTGATTTTGCCCGCCGGCAGGTCGACCCGGACGCCGCCGCCGTTCTGGAGAGAGAGATCCGCGCCAAAGAAGGCCTTGCCCTGCTGGAGAAAGGCCTCGGCCACGATCTGCTGGATGTCGCCGCCGTGGGCGTTGACCCGCTCGTTTTTGTTGCAGACGTCGCCCAGGGAGGAACGCGAGGCGTCGCGCTTGCTGCCGGGAACGCGGCGCAGGCAGAGGTTGTCGGCGGTTGACGCCACTACGGTGGCCCCCATGGCTTCCTTCTCTTTTTTGTACGGGGCGAGCAGGGCTGTGGCCTGCAGGTCAGGCTCGGTGATCCGCAACACCTGGCTGGCGGCAACGTCGGCGCGAACCGCGGCGGTTTCCTCCTTGGTCAGCGGCGTGTTGTCGGCGCGGCTGAACTGATCGCCGATCAGCACCTTGGGGCTTCCGGCGCAATCCTCGACCTCGCCCTGGGCGTCGAACCGCACCTGCAGCTGGCCGACTACATAAGCATATTGCCAGGCCTGGACAATGCACACCGGCTTGCCGTCCTTGTCCGCGCTTCGCGTCGGATACGGGCCTTCGGGCGAGATCCCGTAGGCCTTGAGCGATTCGGGGCCGAGCAGGGAGTGCGAGTCGCCGCCCACCACCACGTCCACCCCGGACAACTTTTTCACCAGGGCTTGGTCTGCGGGGTAGCCGATGTGGGTGGAGAGGATGATTTTGTTGACCCCCAGGGCCTGGAGGCGGTCAATCTCCGCCTGGGCCGCCGTGGCCTCGTCGATGAAGGTGGTGTCGCTGTTGGGCCGGGACGAGTGCTTGGTTTTGCCGGCCACGGTCAGGCCGATCACCCCGATCTTCTCGCCGCCGCGCTCCAGCACCACCGAAGGCAGCACCGTCTCCGGGGCTGTGGCGGTCCGCATCGGCGAACTGGGTCCGAAACGGACGTTGGCGCTGAGCAGCGGTGTTTTGCAGGCCCCGGTGTGGAGAAAGCCCATCAGTTTCTTGATGCCGGCGTCGGTGTTGTCGAATTCGTGGTTGCCCAGGGTGAAGGCGTCGAAGCAGACCGTGTTCATCAGCTCGGCGTCGGCCTTGCCCTCGCTGAGGGTGTAGTAGAGGTCGCCTGTGCTGGCGTCGCCGCTGTGGATCTTGAGCACGTTGGCGGCGCCGTGGGCCCCGGCCTCCTGCTCCATCGCCTTGATTGCGGCGGTCACCCGGGAAAATCCGCCCCGCTCCACGGTGATTGGCTCCCGTTTGCCGCCGGTGTTCAGCTGCAGAGTGATGTTCTCGGCGTCAAGGTGCGAGTGGTGGTCGTTGAGGTGGAGCAGGGTCAGGGTGATCGGCCGCGAACTGCCTGACCCGCTTTCGGCCGGCGGTTGTTGGTGTTTGCCGCCGCAGCCGGCGAGGAAAAGCATCAGGCCAAGGGCCGCTGTTTTTGTCGCAATGCGCATGGTCACTCCCTGGATGTTGAAGGAAAGGTCAACCTACCGGTCTTGTTTCAAATACCGTCATTATACCCAAATCAGGCCAAAGCCCTACCGCTATTTGCCGGAATCCATCGGCAAAAGCTGCTTGAATTTTATCATCCCATCGGGTAGCCTTGGCAAAATTTTTCAACCTTGCCCTCTACTTACAGGCACTTTCGTGGCAGACACCCTTCAGCAGAACAAGAAATCCGCAATCCGGGAGAACATCGAGGCGATCATCATTGCCGTTCTTCTGGCCTTGGTTATCCGCACCTTCATTGTCCAGGCGTTCAAGATTCCCTCTGGTTCGATGCTGCCGACCTTGCAGATCGGCGACCACATCCTGGTGAGCAAGTTCATCTACGGCGTCAAGATGCCGTTCACCGGCGCGACCCTGATCCCGATCAGCAACCCCAAAGCCAACGACATTGTTGTCTTTCAGTTCCCCAAGAATCCGGAACTGGATTACATCAAGCGGGTGATTGCGGTGGGCGGCGACAAGGTGGAGATTCGCGACAAGAAAATCTTCATCAACGACAAACCGTTTGAAGACCTGCACGGGGTGTTCAAAGACCCGTTGATCCATCCGGCCAACTTTGATCCCCGCGACAATTTCGGCCCGACAACGGTTCCCGAGGGCAAGATCTTCGCCATGGGCGACAACCGGGACAACTCCTTTGACGGCCGTTTCTGGGGTTTTGTCGACCTCAAGGCGGTGCGGGGCAAGGCCTGGGTGATCTACTGGTCCTGGGATGTGCAGCAGCCCCTGTTTTCACTGGACCGGCTTCAATCCATCCGCTGGAGTCGGCTTGGCGATTTCGTTCACTGATCACCGGAGGCAGCATGGCAACCGGCTACTATTTCGCGCACCGCCATATCCTCGGCATTGAGCAGCTCTCCTGCGAGGATATCGCCCACATTCTCAGCACCGCCGATTCGTTCAAGGAAATCTCGGCCCGGCCGATCAAAAAGGTGCCGACCCTGCGCGGCCACACCATCATCAATCTCTTTTTCGAGCCCTCCACCCGCACCCGCCTCTCCTTTGAGGTGGCCGCCAAGCGGATGAGCGCCGACACCTTCAACATCAGCCCTTCGACCAGCAGCACCACCAAGGGCGAGACCCTGGCCGACACCGCCCGCAACATCTCGGCCATGCATCCAGACATCATCATCATCCGCCACGCCTGTTCCGGCGCGCCGCTGCTGCTGAGCCGCAACGTCCAGGCGGCGGTGATCAACGCCGGCGACGGGGCCCACGAGCATCCCTCGCAAGGCTTGCTCGACATGCTGACGGTCAAGGAACATCGGGGCACGTTGAGCGGGCTGAAGATCGCCATTGTCGGCGACATCGCCCACAGCCGGGTGGCCCATTCCGACATCGTCGGCTTCACCCGCATGGGTTCCGAGGTGTACGTCTACGGTCCGTCCACCTTGCTTCCCAAGGGGATTGATCAGCTGGGGGCCAAGGTTTGCGCCTCGCTTGAAGAGGCGGTGACCGACGCCGACGTGGTCATGACCCTGCGCATCCAGCGCGAGCGGCAGAACGACCCGTTGCTGCCGTCGCTGCGCGAATATGCCCGCCATTTCGGCATCTCCAGGCAGGTTTTGTCCCTGGCTAAGCCGGACGCCTTGGTGATGCATCCCGGCCCGGTCAACCGAGGGGTGGAATTGAATCCCGACGTTGCCGACGGACCGCAGTCCGTGATTCTTGATCAGGTGACCAACGGGGTGGCGGTGCGCATGGCCCTGCTCTATCTGGTGATGGGGAATTCCTGATGGCCGCGTCGCACCGATTGCTCACCAAATTTTGTTTTTCCGAGGCACGCTGCCGATGAACGCGACCTGGCGCATTGTCAACGGCCGGATTATCGATCCGGCCAACTCACGGGATGAGATAGTCGATCTGCTGGTGATTGACGGCCGCATTGCCGGGCCGGATCAGCCTGTGCCCGCCGGCGTGCAGGAGATCGACGCCGCAGGCTGCTGGGTGGTTCCCGGCTTGATCGACATGCACGTGCATCTGCGCGAGCCCGGCGAAGAATATAAGGAAGACATTCATTCGGGAGCGCGGGCCGCGGCCAGCGGCGGGTTCACCGGGGTGGCCTGCATGCCCAACACCAAGCCGGTCAACGACAACGCCACTGTCACCGCCATGATTCTCGGCCGGGCGGCTGACGCGGCGGTGCGGGTCTATCCGGTGGGGGCGATCAGCCAGGGCAGCGAAGGGCATCAGTTGGCCGAGTTCGGCGAGATGAAGGCCGCGGGCGTGGTGGCCGTCACCGACGACGGGCATCCGGTCCGCGACAGTCAGTTGATGCGCCGGGCCATGGAATATGCCTCAGATTTCGGCCTGACCGTGATCTCGCACAGCGAGGAAGCAGCGCTGAGCACCGGGGTGATGAACGAAGGGCCGGTTTCCACCCGGCTCGGACTCAAAGGCATTCCCACCGCGGCGGAATCGATCATGGTCTACCGGGAGATTGCCCTGGCCGAGTTCACCGGCGCCCGCGTCCACATCGCCCATGTGAGCACCGCCATGTCGCTCGACCTGATCCGCGCGGCCAAGGCCCGGGGCGTGCGGGTGACCGCCGAGACCGCGCCGCACTACTTCACCCTCACCGACGAAGCGGTGATCGGCTACGACACCAACACCAAGATGAACCCGCCGCTGCGCTCGGACGCCGACCGGGAGGCGATCAGGATCGCCCTGGCCGACGGGACCCTGGACGCCATCGCCACCGACCATGCGCCCCATTCCATCCTGGAGAAGGAGCTGGAATTCGACGCGGCGGCCAACGGCGTCATCGGCCTGGAAACCGCCCTGCCGCTGACCCTGGCTTTGGTGCGCGACAAGGTGATCGACGCGAAGCGACTGGTGGAGTTGATGGCGGTCAATCCGGCGGCTATTCTCGCCGTTCCCGGCGGCGCCTTGAGCGCAGGCGCAGCCGCTGACCTCACCTTGATCGATCCGGAGCGGGAATGGGTTTATTCCGCCGACCAGGTAGTCTCCAAGAGCCGCAACACCCCGTTTCTCGGCTGGAAGCTGCAGGGCCGCGCCGTGCTCGCCATGGTGGGCGGCAGGGTCCAGCACAACCTGCTCAGTTAATCTTTTCGTACATTCCGCTTACACATAGGGGGCCGGATCAACCAATCCGGCCTCGCTGAACCCCTGCAGCCTGAGCCGGCAGGCGTCGCAACGGCCGCAGGCCTTGTCGCCGACCGGATCGTAGCAGCTGTGGGTCAGGCCGTAGTCCACCCCCAATTCCCTGCCTTTGAGAATTATTTCCTTTTTGCTGAGACGGATGAGCGGCGCATGGAAGCGAAACGGCTTGCCGGTCGCGCCCGCCTTGGTGCCGAGGTTGGCCATCTGCGCAAAGGCGTCGAGAAACTCGGGCCGGCAGTCCGGATAGCCGCTGTAGTCGACCGCGTTGATGCCCAGGAAAATGTCCGAGGCCCCCAGCACCTCGGCCCAGGAGAGGGCGTGGGCCAGAAAGAGGATGTTGCGGCCGGGCACATAGGTGACCGGAATCTCCTTGTCCATGTCGCCAAAGGGCCGGTCTTTGGGCACCTCGATCTCGGCGGTCAGGGCCGAGCCGCCGATTGCGTCAAGATCGACCCGCAGCACCAGATGGCGGGCCGCGTCGGCGTTGCGGGCGATGACGCGGGCGCGTTCCAGTTCAATCGATTGCCGCTGGCCGTACTGAAAACTGAGGCAGTTGCAGACAAATCCCTGGGATTGGGCCATGGCCAGGACTGTGGTGGAATCCAGACCGCCGCTGAGCAGGACGACCGCTTGTTGCTGGTTCATAAGTTTCGTCGACTGGTTAGAAGATGGAAAAGGGAATTTTGCGGGTGATGGCGATGGCCCGCGGGCTGACCTCCGCCTGATAGGCGAGAAATCGCACCCCCAAGCCTGCCGCCCAGGCAACGGTTTCGGCGTAGACCGGGTCGATGTGGGCCGCTGGTTTGCACAGGGCGGCGTCGCTTCGCTGGATGCAGAACAGCACCGCCGCCCCGAAACCGGCCTCGGCCAGGCGGACCAACTCATGCAGATGCTTGGCCCCGCGACTGGTGACGGCGTCGGGGAAAAAGGCGATGCCGTTTTCGGCCAGCGAGCAGTTTTTCACTTCAAGGTAGGTCGCGCCCTGATCGGTCTTAAGGAGGAAGTCCAGCCGGCTTTTGTCGGAAACCTTGACCTCCGGGGTGATGGAGCGGAGGACGCCGAAATCGTCGATCACCCCGTTTTCCAAGGCTTCGCGAACCAGATGATTGGTTCGGCCGGTATGGACGCCGATCCAGATGCCCTGATGCTGCACCATCTCCAGAGTCCAGGCGTATTTGCGGCCCGGGTTGTCGGAACGGCTGATCAGCGCCGGGCTGCCTGGTTCCGCGCAACCGCGCATGGAACCTGAGTTGGGGCAGTGCACAGTCAGGGTTTGTCCGTCTTTGAGCAACACGTCGGCGAGAAAGCGCTTGTAGCGTTTGCAGAGGAGCCCGGTTTGGCAGGTGGTCGGCAGGAGCATGGGCGGCAAGCCTTGAAGGCGCGGTGGGCAAGCAGGGTGTTTGCCGGTGCAAGCGAAGCGGGAAAATCTCAGAGAAAACCGGG
>Ga0209016_1001786_pt1 | contig 16039 bp, 4 predicted proteins | sample EPASupsiteSAE305_FD_187265 | JGI IMG/M metagenome (GOLD analysis project Ga0209016, IMG submission 187265) | Bioremediated contaminated groundwater microbial communities from EPA Superfund site, New Mexico - SAE3-05 (SPAdes) (version 2) | ecosystem: Environmental > Aquatic > Deep subsurface >...
CACTTTGGTCGGGCAAGCCGGTACCGGCACCCGTGGGGGAAGAAGCCGGGGTTCAAATGCCCCCCTGTCCGCCGCCTTTTTTGCCATGGCCCGCCTCAGGGAGCAAAGGACCGATTCCGGATCCCAGGCCCGCCAGGCGGCTTCATAGTCACCGGCCATTGCTACCCAGGCCGTCGGCGTAACCTTGGGCTTGCCCCAACCCTGGAGTTGGTCTGCATTCGGCAGAACCAAGGATTCTTCAAGAGGATAATAGGGATACAAGTCAGGCAAGAGGGAGGTGTAGAGGGTCACCGCCGGGGTCGAGGTGGCATCGGCCAGGTGGGCGGTGTAGGTATCAACCCCGATCAGGCCATCTACAACCGCCACCAGGGCGGCCAGTTGATCGACGTTAGTAATGGCAGCGGCAAGGTTGATTACGCGCGGGTTGTCGATTGGCAGAGGCTGCAAGAGAACAATCTGGGCCTCGGCCCAGGTGGCCAGGATGGTTGCCACGAGACGCGAACAGAAGGACTCGGGCATGCTACGCAGGGCCACCGAAGCCTTGGGGTTGATCAAGAGGCGCGGACCAGCGGTCCCCGGCAGATGGGTAGCCACCCATTGCCGCTCCGCCTCGGGGACAAACACCGCATTGCGTTTTTCTGTTGCTGGAACGGTGGCCGGATCCAACCCCATCCACCACAGGTACCAGTCGACCATCGGCCTCTGGCCATAACCGGGGAGCGTCAGCAGACCGCCAGTGTCAAAGAGGGCCTGATAGCCCACCAGTTCGGCGAAGGTCAGCCCCTGGGTACGGATGACCTCAACCCCGTCAACGGCGCGAAAGAGGTGGGTCAGCCGATCGTCGGGGTGCCAGCCTAAAAGGACATCGACCGAGACCGTCGGCAGCTGTTGGCGCAGCACCGTCAATACCAGGCGGAAGGCGGTTAGGCCCATCAAATTATCGCCGAGATTGGTGCCGAAACCATTGATGAGCAGCAAACGATAATGGCCGCGACCCGGATGGGCGGATCTGAGTGCCTGCAATTGGGCAACAAGGCAGTTGTCCGGGGTCGCGGAGAGTGGGTCGTCAAAGGCCTGGGCCCCCAGAAGCGGCGGCATGCCAGGCAACCGGGCGAGGCTTGGCGGCGAAAGCATGCGGAACAACTGGTCCACCGGCTCCTGTGGATAGGTCTTTTGCAAGGCCGAGCGCACCAGCCGCAACTCATTCTGGGCGGCTATATGGAGTTCGGTGGTCAACGGCGCACCGAGCGTGGTGGCTGCAGCCAGACTACGGCTCTGGGAAGAGGTACGCAGGGTGAGGGGACGGGTGAGGTAGTAGGCTTGCATGGGCTGAAGGTCTATTGGCAAGAGGACCAATCGATGAACTTGCCGGTTGGTCCTGCACCAGGCAAGGTAGCCGTGAGGGGCCGCTGTATGCATGGAAAACAGCCTCTCCAATTTTGCAGAAGCTTTTGCATCAAATTCCTAGGCCGCATGGCCAGGTGCCTTGTTCATTTTCTTTGACAGAACAAGGCACTTTATCGAGACTGGCTACCTATTCCGGTCCAATCGCCCACGCACAACCCCTGTGAAGTCGCCCAATACCGCCTTTTTCGGCCGGAAGAAGATCCGCCGTGTTTCCAAACGAGCACAGACTTGGCCCCATGCGCAGATGACGAGGTAGTAAACTATGAGCAAAGGACTGTTCAGATGGTTGGTCAGCCAGCGAGACTGCCTTCCATCCACCAGCCCGCCGTCATCGCAGGACAGCAGGCCGTGGCACCCTCCCCCTACGTAATCTTCTGGCTGGATTGCCACGCTGCGCTCGTAATGACCACAGTAGGCGGGCCGACGGAGCAGGCGAACCTTGACGGAAAAATTCTATATCCCCAGTGGGTTGAAAATGTATGCCCAGGACGAAATGACCTCTTACTGTTCAATGACCTTGGCAGCGGACACGGCGGTGACCAGCGCGGCGACATAAGCGTTGCGAGCGGTCTGGGCGATGGCCATGAGCCTTTGTAGGCGGGCGATTTCAGAATCGACTATTTGGACGTTGGTGACTTGGCTTTTAGCTTCTTCACTCAGGTCGGCAAGGGGATAAGTGGTACCATTAACGGTGATTGTCTCGGGCTGGGTCATGGATTCTCCTTTTGATAATGAGGGTAAGGTCGGAATAAAAACTCCGTTATGTAAAGCAAGGATAGACAGGGAGGATCGTTCACCTGTCGAGAAAGAAACATACTAATTATTTGCTCAACCAGTCAAAACTTATTGCCTCGTTTTCCTGCTTTTCACCGAATATCGTATCCAAGTTGGCAGGAAGGCTTGGGGCTTGTGTGGGTTTAGATGATTGTCGCAAATCATAAAGATGGCAAAGGGTTTTAAGACGAGGCATAGAAAAAAGCTGAGCGTAGGCCACAGGTAACGCATTGGCCTTATGCAAAATATCTAATTCAGTACTAGGTAAGGAATTTAACGCGACTTCATCAATCCGATATAATCCTTTCAGGAGCGGTTTTCCAGGTTCAGGATTATCAATTGATAAGGACCAAGGTTTCAATAATTGTGCTTGTTCCAGCTTATCCACTGCATTATTTGTCTGGTGGTGACCTTTTGCTGTTGCAGTAAAAAAGTTTAGAAGTTGTTTGAGCAAGGGGTTCGGCAGTCCAGAATCGTCAAAAAAACGCACATCGCCATTACCTGGATCGGGGGTTTCGCGATAGAGACCACTTTCAAGATCGAAACATAAAACAAGGTTACGCTTTTCACCTAATATCGCTTCTCTGAGGGTAAAAGGGTAGCCTCGATAAGCACTGGGCACATAGCCAACAAGCCAGCGACCAGATTGATCGAGATAACAGTTTTCGCCTGCATGCAATCCCTGAATAGCAATCAGTTGATATCCACCTTCAGTACGCGGAAAGAAGGCCAACGCATACATAGGCAGAAGTGCAGGAAGCTCGGCAACAACCACTTGTGTCCAGGAATCCTTTGCAGTAAAATGATAGTGATCATGACGTCGCCAGCCATGTAAAAGATGCTGTTTGCTATCTATTGGTAACAGTGAGGAAGTCATTAAATTAATAAAATGTAGATTTCAATAGTTGAATGGAATTGGTTAAAAGAATTTCTTCATAATAAAAAGCCCCATCTCCTTATAAGGGATGGGGCTTCCTGAGTTTTTAGTAAAACCCGCGATTCTTTAGAATCGCGGGTTACAGATTCGGTTACGCTAACACGAAGTTAAAATCTGCCATGTCAGACAAGCCGAGCAGAGTAATGTTCTGAATGGTAGCGACCTGTGTCAACTCACCGGCAGTAACCAATCCATCACTAGCACCGCCGATTCCATCTTGCCAGAACCAAGCCATAGCATCCGCACCTGCACCATCGCGGGTAACAAAAATCTTGTCAGCACCGGCAGCAAAGGTGATTGCCGTGGCATCGCCATCTACTCCATCGAATGCACCATTGTCAGCAAATGCCGCTTGAACTGAGGTTGCAAGATTATCAGCCAACGATGCTACCGAGAACACCATGATCTCATTAGCATTTAGGGTTTGATCATCAGCAGCGATAACTACGTCAACGTCTTGGACTTGGATTGCCCCGGCGAAGAAGTCGGTGAAATCAAGCCGATGGACACCCAATTCAAGAGCTACCGTGTCATAGACAAACACACCAGCAGTAAAGTTGTTGATTATAACTCCATCATCGCCATCCAGTAATTCAATATTGGTATAGCGAGGTCCGTCATAAATGCCATCGACATTGACGTCTGTACCTACAGCAATCAAAGTGATCGTCAGCAAATCAAGACCTGTTATCTCAAGGGTACCGCCACCAGACACATTAGCAATGGTGACGACAGAATCACCGTCAGTTTGCGTTTGGTCAGCAACGAGAGTAGCTCCAGCCTCAACTATAAACGAGGCTGTATTGACATCAGCGCCATCTGCACCAGGATCGGCACTATCATCAGCAACCGTGACACGCCCATTACCAGAGATGGTAACTACAGATGTGTTCAGATTGGCAGTTTCACCAATCTGTACATTGCCAGTGGAATCTAAAGCAACGTTAATGTCATAGGCTGCAGCGTTGAGGTTACCTAAGTTAGCACCAAGTGCCTCTTCGAAGTCAGTGACGTTTACAGTGAGCAGGTTGACATCAGGAGCGTCATCTGCATCTACAATAAATGCCCCATCTGCTTGAATAGCCTTCAGAGAGAAAACTGCCCCCAATGCGTTGATGGTTAATGTACCAGCGTTGACGATCCCAGTCAGGTCGTCACTGGAGGTGACATTATTCAGGACAACGTTACCAGCACCAGTAACATCAACCCCTGACACCTGTGCCCCGGTAAGGGTCAGTGTATCTGCAGCAGTCACATTCACATCATATTCGCCTAAATCAGTGGCGACATTCAATGTAACTACAGAATCGTCATCTATGGTCAAAACTCCTGCCACAGAGGCAGCGATGTTAGCAAGATTGACAATAGTACCGTTCAGGTCATTGTCATCATCAATAAGATCAACTGTCGCCGTACCAGTAATTGTCCGACCATTAGCTTCCTCAATGTCCATGTTGACTACTTCGCCACCAGAAAGCACCAGTCGAGCAGTATGCAAGACAGAAGCTTTATTGATAGTCCACTCTGCGAACTCATAGTCAGCCGGAATGGTGGTGTTGAAGTTAACAGTCAAGGTGTTGACCGTGATATTGAAGAAGTCTGCCGTGATATTACCGGATTGAATGTCACCAGCAACCGCTTGCAGGTTTTCCAGGCCATTGATCGTCAGGGTATAGGCCGAGGCCGGGACATCCTGGGTGATCGTGCCGGAGAGACCAGCTTCCTGCACCGCGGTAATGGTGGTGTTGCCAGTAATCAGGATATTGTCGACAACTGTGGTTGCCGCAACTCCGGTGGCTGCACCCAGATTCAACGCGGTCAAATCACCTGCTGCCTTGAGGGTAAGATCAAAGGCTATGCCGGTTATGTTGGCTGCACCGACATCGACAAATTGAGACTGACTGATGATGGTAGCATCCTGTAGGGTTAGTGAATCTACTTCGACCAGATTCAGCGCCGGGGTGGTCAGATCAACTGAACCGCCAGCATTGACACCGGTAAGAGCCGTCACCGTATTGCCGTTCTTGGTGATGTCGCCCACCAGGCTGTCCGCCTGCTGAACGGTCATCGTTACTGCATAGCCAAAGGTGTTGGGTAAGGTGGCGAGATTGCCATCGGTGTTATCGGTCGCATCCGCTTCCAGCACCAGTTTGTAGACATCTACCAGGTTGGTGATGTTTTGATTACCAAACCCGGTCTCCTGTACGAAGACGGTGACATTGGCACCGGTGAGAACACCGTTTACCAGACCGCCATTGACCACGGCAATATCAGCCTGATCTTCGCGCAGGGTCACGCTCAAACCGGTGTCGATGTTGTACCCGGCATACCCACGTACCAAGGTAAGATCGTTGCCGATCGTAGCAAGCAGTGCTGCGGTCACATGCAACACCGGCGGGTTGCCCGAAGCATCCCGGAAATCACCGTCAACCAGTCCGGAAGCAAGCCACTGAGCATCGGTCATTTTCAGTACCGAAGTGGCTTCATCGAGGATGACGAAGCCGCTAGCTCCGTTGGAATAGGCGAACGAGGTCAGGGCGGTCAAGTCAACTTCGCCAGAAATAACCAGTTCTGCGTTATCCATGGTCAAGGTCAAATCACCGGCATTGAATACCACATCGTCGGTGATGGTCAACCGGCTGGCGGTATTGGCACCGGTGAAATTAAATACCCAGTCGCTCCCTGCGGCCAGGGTCGGGGTCAGGCTGTTGGCCGTATCCAAAGTCATGGTGGTTACACCTTGACCAGCGGTAAAGGTAAAGGCGGCATCGCCAGCATCGGTGGTGTCACCATCGGCGTTGTTGTCATCGTTGGTGCTATCGATTTGAGCGACAATGCCCAAGTTCAAGGTTCCATCATAGCCCGAGGCGGTGATGAAGCTCAACTCGTTGCCAGCGACACCGGCGTTGGTGGCGGATCCAAGCGTGATGGTACCATCACCACCTTCCGGTGCACCGCCATCGTTCACGAATGTTAAGGTCTGAGTATTATTCATCTGCAGACCAGGGCTGGTTCCAGGAGCGGTCAACACACCGGTGTAACCCGTAGTGTTGACGGTCAGGGCGGTGATATCGACGTCGCTGGTATCCACCGAGGCGATATTAACGTTCTGAGAACCAGTCACTCTCAGGGTTGCCAAGGTGTTGAGCGATGGGTTGGTAGTCAGATTGGTGGTTTCAACAAAGGTAATGGTGCCAGTGTTGAGACCAGTACCCGTGGCGTTGATGGTGACATTAGCCAACTCGGAACGGGTAGCGCCACTGGAGATATTACCGAGGACGTTGATCTGCTGCGCAGCTGGCAACTCATCCGGACGCGGATTTACATCCGTATCCCAGTCCTCGGGAAGGAGATAGTGCGTATCGGTATTGGCCAACAGAGAGTTGATAGTCAGCGTACCGAAACTGTTGTTGTTGATAATGGAGGCGGCGACAATGTCATCAATCGAAATATTACCGATATCAAGCGCGCCGCCAAGATCAAGGGTCAGGTTATCGACATCAACCAGCTTGTCAGGATTGCTGAAGACCAGACCACCCGGAAGCTGGGTAAAGGCTTCAACCTCCACCGTTCGGCTGACCGAGACGTTTTCAGGCAGCAGTTCGTCAAGATCAGCGGTGTTGACCACGCGAATAATGGTGGTGGAGTTCAGGTTGACAATACCGGTATCCGGATCGGTTTCGATCTGGCTCGGGCTGGAGAAGATGGCCTCAACGTTCTCGCCATCGACCAGAACATCGTTGACCCAGACACGACCCAGACCGGCGTCATAGTCGGAGGTGTCAATCTTATTAGCGGTGGCGGTACCGGTAATCGTGTCGAACAGCCAGATCACGTTGGTATCGCGCTCGAAATACTCGGTATTGCTAGCCCAGGCAGTTCCGTCGTTGGCGTCTTCGCCGATGACGATTACCGCACGCTCAGCCTGAACGGCAGTGGCAAAGCGAATGGTCTCACCTGCGAGTTCGTTGGCAACAGCGGCATTTGAATTGATATCGTTCAGGGTCACCGAGAAGCCAGCCAGATTGGCAGCTGCAGCAAGCTCGACGTCGCCATTGCCACCCGGAACCAGGGTGCCAGGACCGTAATCGCTGATGGCCACGGTATTGGCGCCGGTGGTGTTGACGGTGCTGAGGTTGATCGTAACCAGACCAGTAGTCGCGTTCTCAATGCCTTCGAGTTCATCGACGATCACGGTGGCATTGAATCCATCAACGACTGCATCGGCGGTAAGGTCTTCCTCGATGGTGCCGTCAATTTGCTGGAACTGGGTGGCAGTGAGTTCGAGGCTGCTGTTTGCGCTATCCACCTCGATGGTAACCATGTCAGCCCCGCCTAGAGTCAGGGCGGCGTTCAACTCGATCGTGCCCTGAATAACGGTGATCTCACCGATGTTAATACCAGCATCTTGAATTGCATTGAGGTCGAAAGCATGGGTACCGTCAAGATCAATGATGTTCAAGGTAACGACGACACCAGGTTCAATTGACCAGGCATCAGCCACGCCATCAGCATCGACATCAGCGGTGCCAATAGCAGCCAACTGATCAGCAGTCAGGGTGAGGGTGGCATTGGCAGTGAAATGAACAGCGTCAACCTCAAAGGATGCAGTTGCGATTTCGGTGAGGTCATTAGCGCCGCCAGCAACCACGAGAAGAACATCATCCCCTGCTACCGCATGAAGCACATCGCCGGTTTCAGCGGTGTGGCCGTCGATAATATAGATGAAGTCGAAGTCGTTAATGCCATCGACCGGATCAATGCCAGTGATCTCGAGATCGCCAGTGTGACCGGAAGCATCGACCTTTAACAGGGTAATGTCGGGATCGGAGATATCCAGACCGGCGATGGTAATATCGTTGGCACCGTTGAGATCAAGGGTCACCGTATTCCCGGCTTCGGCAGCAAAGGTGATGGTCCCGACTTCGAGAGCCAGACCATCGCGTTCGGCCACACCGCTGTTGACGTTGATCGGATCGACATAACCGTTAGCGTCGTCACCGGTACCGATAATGTTATCGACATCAGCGTAGGTGTTCAAGGTGACGGTGATATTCGCATCGGCAGTGTCACTGATGGTAATATTACCGACCTTGTTAGGCTGGAAGGTGAAACCGTTATCATCAGACAGGGTGCTGCGGTCTACGTAGGAGTTAATAATCAGGGCCTGGAAGGCGACTTCACCCATCGAATCAGCGATGACCACGTTGCCGATGTTGGTGTTGCCCTCGAGGTTGATGGTCAGGTTCTGGATGGACTCGAACTCGTCCACATCGTCGTAGGTAACTCCGGCGATGGCGGTGAGGGCTTCAAAGGTGTTGACCCGATCAACGCCGATAAGAACATCAGGAATATCGGCAATATTGACCTTCTCGACCACGATCGAATCGGCCAACGTGTTCCAGAGCGATTCCTCGTTGATGCCATCGACGAGGTCTTCAAGGATGAACAGGGTATTGATATCGGCATCATACTTGCTGGTGTCGATCTCGGTCAAGGCACCCAGGGTATCGAACAACCAGGCAATGGCGGTGGTGCCGGAGACTTCCGTCACTTCCTGACCGGAGGCCTGGGCGGCGGTAGTGAACTCAATCATCTGCCCATTGGTGAGCAGCAGTTCAAAGCCGGCGATGTTGGAGGTCGCATCCAGGGTAACAGTGAGCTGACCCAATCCGATGGTCCCCTTGGGAGCAGTGATACCGGAGACATCAATGACAGCGACGTCGGGAGTCAGCGGGGTCAGGCCGTCTATATCAACGTTGTTGATCAGGTTGGTGATATTGACCGTTGCGCCACCGGTGATGGTCCCGGTACCGGCCAGTTGGTCGAACTGGGCAGCGGTCAGCGACAGGCTGGTGTTTTCGATGCCGTCAACCGTATCAATGGGGGTGATAATGGAATCCGCACCGCCCAGGGTGGTATTGGTATGAAGGGTGATCAATGCATTGGTGTCAGCCAAGGTCAGGGTACCGATATCGATCCCAGCGGCAGCAATGGCATCGAGATCAAGCTCTTGAGTACCGAGGTCAGTGATGTGGAGGGTCGCACCGGCAAGACCGGCCCAGTTATCGGCAACGCCGTCAGCGTCGGCATCGTCGATGCCGATGGCCAGGACCTGGGCTGCGGTCAGGGTAAGAACAGCGCCGGCGGCCAGGTCAACGGTCTGTACCGTAGGAATGGCGGCTTCGGTCAGGTCAACCGCCCCGCTCACCTCCAAAGCGACATCGTGGCCGGTGATGCTCATGTCATCGGTGGCCACCAGGTCTTCGACGCGAACTACGACGGACACGCCATCAGCACCAGCAGCAGTAACACTGCTCAGGACGATGACTTCGTCTACTGCCAGATCGGTCAGGACCAAAGTAGCGACGAATTCATCCCCAGTTGCGGCCGAATGATCGGTGGAGGCGGTAACGGTACCGTTTCCGTCCAGTTGATCGAATTGGGCAGCGGTCATCTCGACGGTGGTGTCACTGTCTTCAGCAAGGATGATAAGCTGCTCAACGGTATTGTCGGCATTACCGAATACCGTACCCGGATCCACCACGATGGTACCGTCGACGTCGGCAAAAGTGACGTCTTCGATATCGTCGATATCGATGGCGGTAAAATCGATGGCCTGGTTCGAGAACTCGGTTACATGCAGTTCCGCGCTGGTGGCAGCGTCGGTGGAAGTCAGGTTGGCCACACCAAGAGTGACCAGCTGATCGGCGGTCAGGGTCAGATCGGCATATTCACCGGAGATGACCACCTTATCGAGTCCGGTCACAACCGCTTCGGACAGATTGGTGTCTTCGTTGTTGCTGAGCTCAAGGGTAAATACGCCAGCGACACCGGAGGCATCCAATACGCTGAGGCCCTTGGCATCAATCGACGAACCGGCTTCCAGATCACCGCGAACAGTCACATCAAACGCGGACACAAAGGTCAGACTCTCGACGGAACTTCCGGACAGATCCTGGATCACCGCATTGCTTCCGGTTACATTGATGGTGATGGAATCGGCGTTATCGATGTCGATACCGGCGACATTGAGCGGCCGCGCCGGGGCTGCATCCAGGTTGACGATGTTAACAATTGAATTAGCGTGCGGCTCGGAGCCCGCCCAGAAATACTCGGCATGGAGGGTGCCGATATTGGAAAAGCTCGGGTTGCCATCTGCCTTGGCATCGCCACCGCCCTCGAGGAGGAAATTGGTTCCCCAATTCACCTGGAGGAAATTTATGGTATCGTTGTGGTTGCCACGCAAACCGAGCACTTCGATGTCCTTGGTCATGTCGCAGACATAGAAAGTAGCGCTGGAGGCGGCGGTATCTTCACCGACGCTGTCGTCGCCGATGGCGGTGACCACATAGGTCTGGACCCCGCTGGACTTGAGACCGTTGGCGTTGCCGCTGGCACCCACCGAGCTGCCGGCGGTCAGTTCAACATCGATACGGACATCGCGGGTGGCGCTGCCGTTGCCCTTAACTTGCTTGACATCCTGGAAATTGGCCAGGGTCAGGTCAATGACGTCAGCGTTGAAGGTAGAGAAATCAATGGTATAGGCGTCGGTTTCAGGGGCAACCGTATCGCCCTGGGTGCCATCAGCCAAAACGGCGGCAGCGGCATCACGTCCCAGATTGACGGTGTGCTCAAAGGTTATATCGACATCGCCGATGATCTTCAGAGTGGCCACTTCGCTGTTGATGGCGGTTTCGATGACCGCGTCAACATTGGAATCGAGGATCAGGGTGTCGGTCGAGGGTGCCGGAGCCGGACGCTCAAAACCACCGTCGAGTTTGCGGAGGATGGTGACATCTTCGCTCAGGTCAAAGGTATCAGTCAGCGAACCGCCATCGATCACCTGATAATTATTACCATTATCGAACGGGTCGAAATTCTGACCGGCGTCTGTGATCACCACCTTGCCGTTGAGACCGTCGGTGCTGTCAATACCGTGCCAGGAAACATACTTGTGCAGTTGCTCGGCGGTCAGGATCAGGGTGGAGTTGTTGTGCAACTCAAAGTGCAGACGAACGTTGGCGCTCAGGGTGGCCAAATTAACCAGCGTGCCCAGGGTGACAGTCTCCTGACCGTCCTGACCGATGACAATATAGAGGTCTTCGGTGGCACCTTCTTCATCGCGGAGAACGCTGAAAGCGGCGGAACCGATGTCGGCGAACTGATCGTCGGTGATGCGCAGTTCTTGTTTCAATACCACCGAGGTGATGGTGGCGTTGGTCAGATCTGCCTGGGTCAGGTCGCTGTGATTCTCAACAAACAGCTTGATGCCCGTGCCGGTAATGACGGAACCTTCCAGAGCGGTGATGCCGTACTGGACGTCTACATCAGGGTCCTGATCGACATCAGTAACATCGCGACCCAAGTTGATGGTGTTGACGCCTGCGCCAAGATTGAGGGTCAGCAGGGCACCGGGTGCGTCTTCATCGACGAAATGATCATTGTCGACATAGTTATCGTCATTCCAATCATTATTAACGTCATCGGCATCGCCCTGGTCACCAAAGTCAAACTCAGTGTCCATACCAAAGATCGTAACGGTATCGTTGCCCGAACCGGTGGTGATATTGATCTCATTGGCGCTGGCAATGATGCTGTTGGTGCCGTCACCGGCATTGATGGTGACCACGTCGTTGCGAACCGCGGTGATGGAGTCGTTGCCGGCACCGGTGGTGATATTGACAACGCCCAGGGCAAAGAAGCTACTGCTTACAGCTTGATTGGCATTAATAAGGTTGTTGCCCGCCCCTGCATCGATGGTAAGGACGCCAACATCCTGGGCCGAAATCGAGTCGTTGCCGGTACCGCTGGTGATGGTGACCATCTCGCCGCCATCGGCATCGATGGTGTTGCGACCATTGCCGGCGGTGATGGTGACTTCCACGCCATCTCTGGCGAAGATGATGTCATTGCCGGTGCCGCTGGTGATGGTGACGAAGTCGTTGCCATCAGCGGTGATGGTGTTGTTGCCATTTCCCGCCTCGATAACCACCTGGGCGTTGTGCTCAACGGCGCAGATATTGTTGACGGTGATCTCGTCGTCGGCTTGCGTTCCTTTAACGGTGACTTTGGCAAAACCAAGGTCGCCGGATCCACTACCGTCCTCAATGGTGATATCGAGGCCGCCGGTATTGGCGCTGGCGTCGATGATGACCGGCCGGCCAGCGTTAAAGCTTGAGGCCAGATTTTGATCGACGGCAAACACGCCGGTTCCCTCAATGTACATCCGGCTGATGCTGCCACCGGCAAAGAAGGTATGCATGTGATTTTCAATACCGGTCGAGTCGATATTGATCACAGCAGCGTTCTGCAGAAGCATGATGGGGGCGGTAACATCGCCCAAGGCGAGTTCGAGTTCCAAAGTACCGTCGATACCTTGACCGTACTGGAGGATGACAGGCTCGGAGAAGCCACCCTCCAGGCGGGTGACGGCGTCATTGCGGATGCCGACGATGGTCAGCGCGCCCATATTCACAGTCTGGCCGCTTCCACCGATGGAGTCGTAAGCCTCGGTAACAACCAATTTTTCGAGGCTGGTGGCGCGGGTGATATCGAGGAAGCTGGTTATCGGGCCGATACCGGACAACAACGGGTAGGTCGAATTGCCCAGATAGCCTTCACCCAGTTTTACGGGCTGTCCCAAATCATCATAAAGGATTTTTGTATTGCCACTGCCATCAAGCAGGAGATTGCCACTGCCATCAACTTGCAGCACATACTCATTAGAGCCGGTGGCGACATTCGAAGTGGTATACACGTTCGCCATGTTCTGAACGCGGATCTCCTCGATATTGAGCAGTTGCTTGGGCTGTGCGTACACGCCCTTGGCATCGACTTCGAGGATATCGTAACCCGAACCGGCGTCAATGTAGGCGCCATGGAGCAGTTCGAGGCGGCCGGCGACGATGGTGTCGGGATACAGGCTGGTATTGCCAGCCTCGATGGTGCCGCCGTTGTTCTGGTAGGTGGTCAGGACGATGGGCTGAATGGTGTCTTCGGTGGCCGGAACCTCGGGCACGATGACCTTCTCGTAGAGACGGGTGTTGCCGTTGACATCAAAGAGCAGATTATTGAGGAAAGCCATGTACTCCGGCCCCAATACCGCCTCGGCATTCATGAAGGTGCCATCGGCATAATTAATAATGAGGTCAGCGGTGTTTTCAACGTCACTATCGTCGTCGGCGTCGCCATCCTGCTCGACTTCGCCGTTATTATACTCCAACTCGACACTGGTAACGTTGTCAAAGGGACCGACGCCATCATCATCAACCAGACCCAATTCTTTCAGGTCAAGGCCAGTGATGGTGGTCAGGAAGCTGAGCATGTCTTCGACAGGAACGCCGCCATCAGCGGCAGTTCCATGGCCGGATCCGTTATCGTGAGGATTATAGCCCCAGTACACTTTCGTGACCGCGGGAATGAGGTCATGCCCTTCAACAATGCTTTCAGTGAGGGTGAAGACATTGCCGGTGGAAACGATACCATCGATGGTGTCCTTGGCCAGCTCGACAGTGTCGTGATTGACGGTGACGCCTTCGATGACTTCGCGAGCATCGGACTGATTATAGGAAGCGGGGCTGCCCTTCTTCTCGGTGTAATATTGAGAGACTTCCACCTTATTGGCGACCACCAGCTGGTCCGCCGAGGAGGCGCCGTTGAAGAAGGCCTCCACCAGGAGATTGTCCGGCACCGTCTTGCCGCCGCCGTTGGTCCAGTATTCCAGGCCGGCGTTGTCAAAATCGCGGCCGAACAGCTGGTTGTAGGTGAGGGCGACCAGCTGAACCCGGCTGGGGTTGACCCCGTAGATGGCGTCATACTCGGGCTGATCGGCGAAGCTCAGGGCAACGTCGGTAACGCTCCAGCCGCCATGTTCGACCTTGTCCACCCAATAAGCAAGACCTGCTTGATCGGCAGCGCGGCCCAGGTAACCGATGTAGAGCTGTTGAATGTCAGTAGCAATACTCATAATTCCTTTTCTCCTTTGTTAGTGATGAACTTTCGACAACTGCATAAACTGAGCTGCACTGCCTTTGCCGCCAGCAACGGTACCGTCAGGCCCCGTCCGCTGGCGCACGAACTATACAACCAAATCCGGATCATAAAAATTAAACAGACCCACCTTCATTCCACCCGTCCAACTAAAACCGGTACTTTGTAACGCCCCAAGCGCAACATAAAAATGGTAGCCGAGCAAAAACCAAAGGTCAAGGACGAAGCGCAGAGGGTAGCTTTGTTATTTCAAGAGGTTCGCCCCTCGCATCCTAGAGGGGGGAGCCGCGGCACTTTTAAATCTCCCTGTTTTTGCAGGATAATTTCTCGCACCCTTTGAATTAAAATGGCAACAGAGGGGTCTTATCCGACTATACAATTGAGATATTTATAGCATAGCTCACAATATTTTCAAGCTTTTACAGCATTTTTTTCAAAAATTTGTATTTTTCCCGGCTCTGGGGGACAGCGGAAACGGTAGCGAGGAGAATATCTACAAAATCGGTAGGTTCGACAACAACCGCCCCGCTTGCCAGGAGAGGGCCCTGGTCCCGGCGCTGACTGAAGTATCTGCCTACAGTGGTCTCATTGCCTTGGCGGAGAAGCGTTCTGGCTTCTCTGCTCCAGGTGGTCGGGGGAGGGGAAACCGAGCGAACTGCCGCCAGGGCTTCTCGCCCTCCCTTAGCCAAAACACTCGGGGCATGGGGGTTGCACCGCCGACGGTGGCCTCCCCTGCGGCCCGGGGAGACCACAAGAAGAGCGGGCAACAAAGGGGCCAAAGATTCAACCGAGGAGGTCGAGGTACAACTTGTGATAGCAGCCCGCCATCCGCTGGGCAGTGAACAGCCGGCAGTAACGCTGATAGGCGTTGTCGCCGAACTTTCGGGCCAGGGCGGGATCCCGGTGCAGTTGCAGCATGGCCTGGCGCAGGGCGGCCGGGTCGTTGGCCGGCACGATCAGGCCGGTGTGGAGGTGCTGGTTGATGTAGCTCATCCCCGAACCGATCTCGGCACTAATCAGGGGTTTTCCGAACAGGGCGCCTTCGAGCAGGGTGACGCCAAAGGCCTCGCTGCGCAGGTGGGAGGGGAAGACCACGGCGCGGGCCTGGGCATAGAGCGCGGTCTTGACACCATCGTCAACAAAGCCGGTGAAGCGGACATTGGTCAGCCCCAGGCTGGCCGCCTGCTGCCTGAGCGCGTTTTCCATCGGACCGCTGCCGACGATGACAAGACCAAAGGGGGCATTACGGGCGGCCTCGAGGAGGAGATGCAACCCTTTATAATACCGCAACACGCCGACAAAAAGAAAATAGTCCTGTCCGTAGCGGTGACGAACCGCCGCTAGTTGATCCTCGCTGGCCGGTGGGTAGCGGCCCGGATCAAGGCCGATGGGAATGATGCGGAGCTTATGGAGATAGCCGGGCAGCACCGGGCTGCTGGCCGCGTAGTTGGGGGTGGAGGCGACTATGGCGGCGGCGGCGGCGAGGAACCGATGCATGAGCGGCTGATAGAGCCGGAGCCAGCCCTGCTGGCGGACAATGTCGGCCTGGTAGCTGATCAGGGTCGGTTTGCGGACCGCGGCGGCGAAGTGGAGCAGGTCGGCAAAGGGCCAGGGAAACTGGTAGTGGACGATGTCGGCCCAGGCGACCAGTTGCCTGAAACCGGACAGGCAGCGCAGGGACATACTGCAGGAGGCGATCTCGAAATCGCGGCGGAAGCGGTGCACCTCGGCCTCCTCTCGAGACAGGACCGCTGGAGAGGGGTCGGGGCTTAAGGTGAAGATGCGGTTTTGCACCCCCAGGGCGCTCGTGCCGGCGCAGAGCTGGCGGATGGCCTCCTCAAGCCCGCCCTGGCTGTCGGGGAAATAGGTGCGGTAGACGTGGAGGATCTTCATCGCGTCAATGGCCTGCCCTGGTCTCCGTCGGCCCCG
>Ga0209016_1001789_pt1 | contig 16021 bp, 13 predicted proteins | sample EPASupsiteSAE305_FD_187265 | JGI IMG/M metagenome (GOLD analysis project Ga0209016, IMG submission 187265) | Bioremediated contaminated groundwater microbial communities from EPA Superfund site, New Mexico - SAE3-05 (SPAdes) (version 2) | ecosystem: Environmental > Aquatic > Deep subsurface >...
CCAAAAACAATCCGATTCTTGTTGGAGAACCTGGCGTAGGAAAAACTGCAATTGCCGAAGGCATTGCACAGAGAATTGTTCGCGGAGATGTCCCCGAGAACCTTAAATCAAAGATACTTTTCTCTCTCGACATGGGTGCCCTTATTGCCGGCGCAAAGTATAAAGGGGAGTTTGAAGAGAGGCTTAAAGCAGTGGTAAAAGAGGTAACAGAGAGTGCCGGGGAGGTGCTTCTGTTTATTGATGAAATACATACTCTTGTTGGGGCCGGAAGGGGAGAAGGGGCAATGGATGCTGCGAACATTCTAAAACCGGCGCTGGCGAGGGGAGAACTAAGGGCAATAGGGTCCACAACGCTGGATGAATATCAGAAGTATTTTGAGCAGGATAAGGCGCTGGAGAGAAGGTTTCAGATGGTTATGGTAGACGAGCCCTCTCCTTCTGAGGCAGTATCCATTTTGAGGGGTCTTAAGGAGCGCTACGAAAATCACCATAAAGTGCAGATTAAGGATGACGCAATACTTGCTGCCGTTGACCTTTCTAACAGATATATCACATCCCGTCATCTCCCGGATAAGGCAATTGACCTTATTGATGAAGCGGCATCAAAAATCCGTATTGAAATTAATTCAGTTCCTGAGTCGATAGATGAGCTAAACCGGAAAATCCGCCAGTTGGAAATTGAAAGGGAGGCTATAAAAAGAGAAGGAGACAAGGAGAAGGTGGATGAACTGACCGTGCAGATTGACGAACTTGGTTCCGAAAGGACAAAGAAAAATACTGTATGGAGGGAGGAGAAGAGTATAATAGATAAGATTCAGAAAAAGAAAATTGAAATTGAGGAATTCAAATTCAGGGCTCAGGAGGCAGAAAGGAGCGGAGACTACGGAAAGGTTGCAGAACTCAGATACGGTAAGATTACAGCGGCTGAAAAGGAGATAGAACAACTTATGAAGCAAAAGGGCAGCGGTGAGTTTTCAATGATTAAAGAATCGGTAGAACCGGAAGATATTGCAGAGGTAGTGGCAAAATGGACAGGAATTCCGGTAAAGAGAATGCTGGAGAGTGAAAAGGAGAAACTTTTGAGAATGGAGGAGGCTCTTCATAACAGAGTTATTGGACAGGATGAGGCAATTGCAGCTGTGTCCGATGCAATAAGAAGGAGCAGGGCAGGGCTTCAGGATATGAAGAGGCCAATAGGCTCTTTTCTGTTTATGGGTACAACAGGGGTAGGAAAAACAGAACTTGCAAAAGCGCTGGCAGAATTTCTCTTTAACGACGAGAACCTGATGACCAGAATTGATATGAGCGAATATCAGGAGAGGCACTCAGTATCTAGACTCGTTGGTGCTCCTCCGGGTTATATAGGATACGAAGAGGGTGGACAACTAACAGAAGCAGTGCGCAGAAAGCCATATTCGGTGATTCTTCTGGACGAAATTGAGAAAGCTCACTCAGATGTTTTTAATATTCTTTTACAAGTACTTGACGATGGACGGTTAACGGACAACAAGGGAAGAACCGTTGACTTTAAGAATACCATTCTTATAATGACGTCGAACGCCGGATCGGCAATTATTCAGGATAATCTTAGCCGGCTAAACGACAAAAACAGGGAAGAACTCCTTGAAAAAACCAGAATAGAAGTTCTTGAAACACTAAAAAACAGTGTACGGCCGGAATTCCTCAACAGGATTGATGAAATTATAATGTTTCATCCTCTCACAATGGATAATATGAGAGATATCCTGAAACTGCAAATTTCCGGGATTAAAAAACTTCTTGAAGAGAAGGGACTGGAACTTCAATTTACGGATTATGCAATGAAATACCTGTGCAATAAGGGTTATGACCCGTCCTACGGAGCAAGGCCTATAAAAAGATTACTACAAAAAGAGCTTGTTAACGAACTTGCCAAGGCCCTGTTAAAGGGGACGCTCAATAAGGAGAAGCCTATAATTGTAGACTTTTTTGAAGACCTGTTGGTTTTTAGAAACTAAACATAAATATATCGCTTGATTTTTTGAGTGGCAGTCTTTTCAAAAGGGACTTGCTGCTCAACAATCTCAGCAATTTTAGAAGATTTGTTCACTCTGTTGTTTACAAAGTCCAGAAGATCTGCTTTTACTTTGTTTACTCTTTCCTGAAGGTTTATAACAGTTTCTTCGCTGAATGTGTGAAGTGCCTCAATCTGTTCATAGTTAAAGTGAACCATTGCAATAAGTTTCCCTTTTACAACAGTAACGAGAGACTCGAGCACAAGATCGTGCTCATTAATTATTGACTCAATCTCTTCCGGATAGATATTTTCACCGTTGGCACCTACAATCATATTGTCCATTCTTCCTTTAATGAACAGATTGCCATCCTTGTCAAGGAATCCAAGGTCTTTAGTGCGGAACCATCCGTCTTTAGTAAAACAAGTGGCAGTTGTGTCAAGGTCTTTGTAATATCCCATCATTACTGTTGGCCCTTTAATGACAATTTCACCAATGTTTTGAGAATTTGGATTATGGATTTTCATTTCAATACCTTTAAGATGCGGGCCTGTAGACTGCAGCTTTACTTTCCCGGGTAAAGCACCGGCAAGTAATGGAGATGTTTCGGTAAGTCCATAACCTATTGAGTATGGAAAACCTGCATCTGCAAGAAACCGTTCAACAGCAGCATCCAGTTTTGACCCTCCAATGCCAAAAAATCTTAAGTTTCCGCCAAATGTCTGCAAAAGTTTTTTCCCTGCGATTTTATGGAACCCCCGCCGGATAAATGAGATTGAGTACAAAAACTGCATTACCCAGTTTTTAGTAAACATTGGCCGGATTTTGTTTTTATATATCTTTTCCACAATCAGTGGAACGCTAAAAATCATAGTAGGTTTTACCTCGGCAAGCGCAGGCATCAGAAGGGACGGTGTTGGCACCCCATCGAGATATACCACATGTGCTCCCCGCGAAAAAGGAAATATCATTCCCAGACTGCATTCATATGCATGAGAAAGAGGAAGAATGGAGAGAAAAACATCATTTTCATCTATTGGAAACAGTACCTGCGCCAGCTGATTCATTGCAACAAGATTGGAATGGCTCAGCATGACACCTTTAGACGCGCCGGATGTGCCGGATGTATATATTATTGATGCAAGTTCCTGATAAGATGGCTTTTCGGGGACAACAATTTTCGCGTCAGTATTCTCTTTAATTACTTCAAAATTGTCCATTAAAATAATAAGGGACAACTTGTTGGATAAATTCTCGGGTATTTTATACTGTAATTTTGAAGAGACGATAAGAGCTTTTGCCTCGGAGTGTTCCATGATATTAACAATCTCAAAAGACGTAAAATCGGGAAGGACAGGAACAACTACGCGGGATGATGTTGTTATGGCGAAATAGGAGACTGCCCAGTTTGGCATATTGCTTCCGAGTATTGCTATTTTATCGCCTGCATTAAGCCCGTATTTGTTAAAAATGTCGACAAGCTTATCTACTTCGGCTCCGAATTCTTTATAAGAAAGTTGATATTTTTTATTCAATGTGAATGCCGGCCGATTGGAAAAATCAGCTATACTTTTGGAATAAAGGTCTGCAAGGCTCAGTTCTGGTATATCCCCAATCATATTAAAATCTTTATCATGTTCAACAAAGATATAAATATTCTATCGACTGGAATAATTGTCAGTGGTCCGATTTTTGTTAAATTTGTATCAGTTATTACAAAAAAGGCAAAATGTTTTTTAAAAAGACTTTCCAGAAAAGAGCACTCGCGAAGTTGGATACTAAGCGAGATGTTGTTTTTATGCCTGTATATAATGCAAAAAAGGTAACAATAATCTACAGCACGGAAGAGGAAGGAATAGGAGAGGCAATAGATTTTCTTACCTCTTTTCTCGAAGAAAAGAAAATTTCTTACGAGGGAATTGCAATAAATCTTGGGAAAAATATAACTGACCCGGCCTCTCTGAAGAAAGGCATAACATTGGTTGACAAAAAGAGTGTAAACAATTACGGATTACCATTGTCCGAAATCAGGATTCCATTTGGAGGCGAGTGTTCCGACCTTCTTTTTGATTTTGCAGCGGGTTATAATTTTACTCATGACTACATAGTAAAAATATGTAGTTCAAGGTTTAAAACAGGCAGAAGCAACTACGACAATAATCCATTTGATTTTGTTGCTGGCAGCGGGGCGGGCACTCCCCTTAATTTTGTGAAGCATGCCATTAACTATTTAACATCCATTAAACCGGCATAATAAATGATTGACGATCTTTTTAACTCGCAAGAAGAGGATGAAGAAGAGGACTTTTCTCACTTGATTCCAGCTTGTGAAGAGGCAATGACAGACGGCAAGATGGACTCCCTGCGATTTTCGGAAGAGGAGTATGAGTTCCTTTTGAATAATTTCATTATGGAGGGCAACGACAACATGGTAAATGAACTTGCCCGTCTTGCATATGTTCAGCACCCATATTCGGCCGACCTGGTAATCCGGTATGCCGATGTTCTTATTGTCAGAAGGGAAACTGAAAAAGCGAAAGAGATATTGCAAAATCTGCTTGAGAGAACTTCCGACAACGGAGATATTTATTTTCTCATTGGAAGGGCATGTCTCAAGAGTGGGGAACATGAAGAGGCAAAGGAAAATATTAACAAGGCAGTTGCATTATTGCCGGATGAGGCAGCAGAAATGTTCCATACTGCTGCGCAGGATTATATTGATTTGGCCGAATTTGAGCGGGCTCTGGACTACCTCATCGATGCCGAAGCTGCAGATTCCAGCGATACAGAGCTTTATAACGATGTCGCATTTTGTTATGAAAGGCTTAACCGCTTTGAAGAGAGTCTGGTTTATTATGAAAAATATCTGGATCAGGATCCTTTTAACGATAATGTGTGGTTTAATGTTGGCACAATTCACGCCCGTGAACTGCGTTTCGACAAATCGCTTGAAGCTTTTGACTATGCTATAGCCCTCAACCCGGAGAACTCATCGGTGCTTTACAATAAGGCAATAGTATATGTAAACACGGAAAACTTTCAAAAAGGCATTGATACCTTTACTGAGTTTCTAAAGTTTGAGCCAGATAATATTTTTGCAATTGTAGGAATTGCCGAGGCACTTCTTGCAATGGATAACCTGCCGGAAGCTGCCCGTTACTATCAGGAGGCGCTTACCCTTGAGAAAGGAAATCAGGAAGCAAATTCGGGGCTTGCATTAATAAGCATGCTCAACCACGATCACTACAGTGCTCTTGTGTATCTCAGGAGAGTTATCGGATCGGAGAGTGTAGACTACAACTTTCTTTCCGGCCAGCTTTTAATAGAATTTAAAAGAACACTCCTTCCGGAATTCCTTGTATATTATCTTGTTGCTTTATACTACACCCATTCTATGGATTCATTTGTTGCAAACCTGGAAATACTTTTGACAATGGATGAACTTTGGCTCAAAAAATTATACGAACTTGTACCCAAGCTTAAAAAGGATATAGCAATCACAAAGAAAATTTCAAAACTAAGAGAAAAATAACCGACACCTTATGGAATCTGTACAATTTATTGAATGGTGCCTTGAAAATCTGAATTACTGGACAATTACACTTTTAATGGCAATCGAGAGTTCTTTCATTCCTTTTCCTTCCGAAGTAGTTATCCCTCCCGCTGCATACAAAGCAGCAGAAGGAGAGTTGAACATATTCCTTGTTGTATTCTTTGGTACTTTTGGAGCCCTCATAGGTGCTGTTATTAATTATTACTTAGCGTACTTTCTTGGACGGCCTATTATATATAAACTTGCAAACAGCAGATTAGGACGGATTTGTCTTATAGACGAGCATAAAGTTCATACTGCAGAGGCCTTCTTTATTAAGAGGGGAGCCCTTTCAACATTCGTTGGCAGGCTTGTACCCGCCGTCCGTCAGCTTATTTCCCTTCCGGCCGGCCTTGCAAAAATGAAGTTGTCAAAATTTATTCTTTACACAACCCTTGGTGCCGGAGCCTGGAACATCATCCTCGCCGCCATCGGTTACAGCCTTCACAGCGTTGTTCCTAAAGACCAGCTCATGTCAAAAGTCAACTACTACAGTTCGGAAATATCATGGGTAATGGTAGGCATCGCTGCGTTAATTGTCCTTTACTTTGTATACAGAGGCTTCACAAAACCAAAAAACACTTCCGAAGTACTTTAGATTATAAAAATATTATTATCTTTGCACTCCCCAACGGGAAACCTTTAACAAGGGGTTCGGTAGCTCAGTTGGATAGAGCAACAGCCTTCTAAGCTGTGGGTCTTGGGTTCGAATCCCAACCGAATCACATAAAAATAAGAGAGCCGTGCAACAGCATGGCTTTTTCTATTTTGCATCAGCCCTGAGCTTGCTCAAGGGCAGACTGCAAAAGAAAAAGGGGAAATGCAACGCATTCCCCTCTCTTATTTTATGTTAGAGCCCCCCACCAGGGATCACCGAGCGGGAGCGAGGTAATCCCTGGTGGGGCAGGACGGAGCCCCTTAATTTTTATTTTTAATAATAACTTTCATTATCATCATGTTATTTTTAAATTTTAAAATATTATAGATATTCCTAAATAATAAGTTTTAGAACTGTAATTTTTTTCTTAACTTTAAAACACAAACCCAAAAAATACTTTAATAAAGATTGTTTAAGTTTTTTTCTTACCTTTGCAACCTAATTTGAAGCAGAAAACTAAACATTATTTCGAGTTATAATATTGATTATTAATATGTTTTACTTGTAAGTTTAATGGATGCTATTATAAGTTTCTTTTTAGAAAATTATCCAGCTATTTCTTTAGGGATTGGTGTTATTATTGTCGTTATTATAATTTCCTGGAAAATGTTTAAATTATATTCAAGATTTACAAATGCCGAAAAGCAGTTAGATAAATTACCTTGCACAACTCATGGTGATGATATTAGTACTTTTAAGCAGACACTTGGATTAATGCAAGACCTTAAAGAAAGTATTAGAAAAATTGAAGAATACATAATAAAGCAAGATCCTAACTCTATGGATAAGCTTGTTAGAAAATGCAGCCCACTTAAATTGACTTCATTTGGAGTACTACTTTTAAAGGAATCAGGTGGTCAGGAATGTATTGATAACAATGAGGACTTCTTTTTGGCTGAAATCCAGAAACTGCAGCCCAAAGTTGCACTAGATGTAGAAACATACTCTTTAAGCGTACTGAATGATAATTTGAAGGACGAAAAGTTTAATCAAATTAAAAATTACATTTTTAATTCTCCTTCTCCTAAAGAATTCGAAGATTCTGAAGGTACCAAAATTAACTTAGAAATTAAGATTGAGAGTATTTTAATGGTTATGAGTATCTATTTAAGAGATAAGTATTTAGAAAAATATATTGAAATAGATACAAGTCAATTTTAAAAAAAGGCTTTAATAGCCTTTTTTTTATGGATATTTTTCATTCTAACTCATATTGAATTATTAAAATATTACCCGGGAAATGAAAGATCCAAACATAAGACAGTTTCTGAAGGAAACAGAATTGAAGGTTTTTTATAACGATAACCAATCAAAAGTTGTTGAAGAATTAAGGCTCCCGATTGCAAACGCAAGAATCGACATTGCAGTAATAAATGGAGCTTTGCATGGATATGAAATTAAGAGTGCATCCGACACATTAAGAAGAATCCCTCATCAGATTATAGCATATGAGAAAGTATTTGATTATTTATCTGTTGTTACAGAAAAAAAATATTCAGATAAATTAGTTTCGATTTTACCTGATTGGGTGGGCGTAATTTTATGTAATGAAGAGACTGGCATTGTGACCAGCCAAACTCTTAGAAACCCCACGTTTAATTCGAATAAGCAAGGGGCGCATATAGCCAAACTTTTATGGAGAGATGAGCTCATAAATGTCCTCACACAAAAGAACATACGCTTCAGAAAAAAAGATCGAAACTGGTTGTTATGTGAGACTTTAGCAAAGGAACTTTCCTCTGATACAATTTCTGCAATTGTTCGTGAAAAACTTAAAGAAAGAGATAATTGGAGGGTATCCTTATAATAATCTGGTTAATAGGGTTATGTGGTGATTTTGAGAAATTTCTACCCATGTTTGAGATGAGCCTGGTTGACTTCTATGGTTATTTTCATCAAGACTTGAATAATGATGTATTCTATCATCTGCCCAACTAAAACCATTTCCTGAGTAGAAATCAGATCTAACTAAATTTCTTGAATGTACAATGTATTGATTGTTGCCTAAATTGTCTGCCCCGGGCACCATACCTCTGAAAACCACAAATTCAAATTCTGTTGAATATTTAATACTGCAGCTTCCGCGAAAATGGGATTCTCTATGGATTGGATGTTTTGTCCCGTAGTCAGAATAATATAATGGACAACTGATTATCATATTTTGCTTTATCAAGTTCCAAAAGTTCCATTCATGCCTTGTTAAGTGAGTTATTGAATTTGGAGTTATTGATCCAAGATCAACAGGGAACGATCCTGAGGCAATGATTATCTGTTTTAGTGATGCAATGTTTGTTATACGGCTAATCGACCTTTCGACATTATTTGCTAAAGGTGTATTTGTTATATATCCGCAATCGATTATAACAGAAACTTGTTCACTTCTGATATTGAAATCACGAATAATCTGGTTTTTGGGCTCTTCAATATTTAAATTTTTGCATCTAACGACACAATCTGTTATTATATTGTTGGATAGAAGCTCACGAACACATTGGATATAATCAGTTCTATCATTAAAATTTATAACTGGTTTGAAATTTACCCCTCTCTCAAGTATTCTGCGGAAGAAACTCTCAAAATCTCTATTCGAGTCTGATTTTAGAATTGAAAAATCAAGGAAAATTTCATTTTCAACAAAGTTCCAATTATCTAAAAATGCATTTAGCTTGGTATAATTCAAGTCTAAAACTTGAATAACAGGGCAGATTTCATTTTTAATTTCTTGTTGTAAATGAGAAAGAGCAGCTAATTCTCCTGCTTTAGCAACTAGTATCGGGAAGTATTTTTTTGTCATATAATAAATATTTTAAAATTATCCTTCAGGCGGAAATGAATCGTTACTTTTTGGAAAAGTTCTTTCTTCCTGAATTTTGCCATCTTGTTTATGGATAGTAACTGAAGCAGCATCTTGTCTCTTAGCGAGCTCAATTGTTTGTTTTACTACTTCTTCTTTTGTATGGCCGGTTACAGAGGCTCTTTCTCCTCCTTCAACTTTTCCTATCCAACCATTTTCTGTTTTTGTAACGTGATAATTTTTTCTTTCTGCCATGATTATAAGATATTAGTTTTAGTTTATATGTCATTAATGATTAGGTATTTGTCGAAATCATTCAATATCCTAGATGATTCAATATAAGATGAAAAGCCATTAACAGATTCTTTCCAAAATTCCCATTCAGAATTAAGAGCCATTATGTCAACTTGATTTTTTGATTTAATTTTTGCTTTGCGTAACAAATCATTTGTAAGCCGAGTCATATTCAAAATATCTAGCTTTTCAGTACTATTTAGGGTTATTTGAAGTCTAACTGTGAGCTTATATAATTGAAAAAAATCATCATGAATTTTCTGAAATTGAGAAACAATTATTTTCATTTTATTACAAATTTCTTCATTCAATAATTTCTTTGAAATCAATTCAGATTCTTTTAGTTGGTTTAATCGTTCAGTAAGTTGGTTGTTAAAAACATCTAGTAGGTCAGATTTATAGACATCTAATACTATCTGAGTCTTTGTACTTACTAATGTATTTGCTTCAATAATTGATTGAAATACTTTATATCTTTTATCAAATAATTGAATTTTAACAGAATGTTTTTGAAGCTCAATTCCTCTTTTCCCAATTGAATATGTTACCTCAATAAGTAAAAGAGCTGTAATTATTGGTAAAATCAACTCTAGTGGCCTTGTCGAAAAGCTAAGTGCAAGATTGTACTCGTCACATATCTTATTGCTGAACGAGATGAGGATATAAAAAAAAACACCTATTAATAAGTATTTAACAAATTTGATTTGAAGCCCTTTATCCATATATCGTATGATTATTATTTCTTAGGTTGTACTTTATCTGTTTCTTTCATATTGGTGTTCGGATGCTATTCAGCATATTTCTTAGTAGTGTACTGGCCGGTATCGGTTCTTCTGTGAGATGTTTTTGTTTTTGCCATAATATTATGAATTGAAGTTAATGACTCATGGATATCGTATTGTTTAAATTTCTTTCATTATTTATTTTTCAATGTAATCTATGATTATATCTGACCGGCCAGTGATATACTGAAGCTTCTTCTCTACCAAAGAAGTAATTTTTAATGTTTTCAAATTTGTAGAGCGTGCTTGTAAAAAAAAATACAGTTTCTGAATTTGTTCCTGTATCCTATGCCGAATAACATAGATTCAGTCAATGTACGCATATGCACATTGACTTTTAATGAAGTCATAGAATTTCCCATATTTTAGGTTAAAATTATCCCAATTAAATTGGAGGTAAAAAATAGTTTGGTGCAGAGTGGGGCAGGGCGGTACTAGAGCTGGTTCCTTCTAAATCCTACCTTTCACAATAAACATCGAAATGATGTCTGCTTTATTTAGATATGTATCTCCTATTTATTACGAAATACATGCCCTCAAAATCAATAAGAGGGAATCGCAAAACAAAGTATAAAGCTATTAAAAAAAGCTGAAACATCACATTATGAGCTAATTTTCTTTTCAAAAGGGTAGGGATTTATATGTAATACGTAAAACACGTAGATTAAATTCAGAAATTCCATTATTGCGGGCTGTTTTCACTCATCATAAATTTGGATATAATTTAAAATCAAATTTATATGAAAAAAACGCTTCTGTTTTTATGCTTTTCTATTCTTTTTGTTTCCAATTCCATGGCTCAAAAACTTGAGTTCGGAGCAGACCTCTTTAACCGTTACATCTGGCGCGGGATGGATTTGGGAGGGAAAAGCCCGAGCATACAACCTTGGATTAAGTTGAACATTGGGAACGATAGTCACGCTTTTTCAATTGGTACCTGGGGAGCATTTTCGCTGGCAGGAACATCAAACGAAGAGATTGACCTATATCTCACCTACACTTATAAGGGTGCCCTTTCGATTACTCTGACTGACTACTTTTTCCCGGGGTTGAACACAGGGTCAAAGGATAAATATTTTGAATGGGAAAAAGAGAAGACAGGGCATATACTGGAAGGTTCTCTGGCCTTTAATGGGACGGAAAATATTCCATTCACCGCTCTTTTTTCAATGAACCTCTATGGTAACGATGCCCGAAAGAGTAACGGCAATATTTTCATGTCAAAATACATAGAGCTTGGTTACAAGACAAGCTTAAAGTATGCCGATTTAAATGTTTTTGTTGGTGGTACCCCTGATAAGGCAGATACAGACAATGGCGAAACAGCTTTTTATCTTAATGAAAAGCCCGGAATTACCAATATTGGAGTTAAAGTATCCAGAACAATTCAAATAACTGATAATTTTTCTGTCCCGGTACAATGTTCCATAATATCAAACCCCGAATTGAATAAAATCTATCTGACTTTAGGTCTCTCATTTTAATTAATACACAATATAAACCAATAATAATAAATTTTATGGTACTGACAACAATGTTGAGTGCAGGTGTCCTGGACACCGGATCGACAGGTTTTATGCTTCTGGCAACAAGTTTGGTTATGCTCATGACACCCGGACTTGCCTTTTTCTACGGCGGATTGGCCACTAAGAGAAATATACTGGCCATTATGATTCAGAGTTTTGTATCTCTGGGCTGGACAACTGTTTTATGGGTATTCTTTGGCTATTCACTATGCTTCAGCGGTGGAGACGGAGGTATTATTGGGAATCTGGATAAAGCCTTCTTGTCTGGGATTTCCATTGATACTCTTTGGGCAGGCAATGGAAAAATTCCGGAAATAGTATTTATTGCATATCAGATGATGTTTGCAATTATAACACCTGCCCTGATAACCGGAGCATTCGTCAACAGGGTCACATTTAAATCATATTTTATATTCCTGACCTTTTGGCAAATTTTGGTTTACTATCCTTTTGTTCATATGATCTGGGGTGGCGGTTTACTTGCACACTGGGGTGTTCTGGATTTTGCAGGCGGCATAGTGGTGCACGCAACTGCAGGTTTTGCAGCATTGGCATCGGTATTCTATGTAGGAGCAAGGGCAGATAAAAACTCTACGCCCAACAGCATACCTTTGGTCGCTATTGGAAGCGGATTGCTTTGGTTTGGATGGTACGGCTTTAATGCAGGAAGTGAATGTCAGGTAGATAATATAACCTCTCTTGCATTTTTGAATACAGATATTGCAGCATCGTTTGCCACAATTTCCTGGTTGGTTATTGAATGGATTCGTGAGAAAAAACCAAAATTTGTAGGTTTGCTTACCGGATCAATCGCAGGTTTGGCAACCATAACGCCATGTGCCGGTTTTGTGCCTTTATGGGCATCACCAATAATCGGCACTGCAGCAGGTATTATGTGCTATTTGGCTGTCCAGTTTAAAAACAAGATGAAATGGGATGATGCCCTGGATGTATGGGGAGTACACGGAGTAGGAGGTGTCTTTGGCTCAATTCTATTGGGAGTCTTTGCCTCAAAGGCGATAAATGGCGCGGGTGCCGATGGCCTTATCTATGGAGGAGGATATTTCTTTGTAAAACAAGTCGTTGCTGTTGTCGCTGCTTCGTTTTATGCCTTTGTATTCACTTATCTGATGTTGATAGTAATTAATAAGATAACCCCGGTAAAGGTCAAAGAGGAAGATGAAAAGCTGGGATTGGATGATACATTACATGGTGAAAAGGCCTATGACGAAGGTGTAATTTAATTTCTTATTTTTGAGTTAATTATCAAATAGTAAATGTTTAAAAGGTCAATTACAACAAAATTCATGTTTCTGTATTTGATTGTAGGGTTTTCTTCACTCTCAATTATAGGAATCTATTCTTACTATAAAGCAAGGAATGCTCTGATAATGAGGGCTACCGAACAGTTGATATCTGTGAAATCGCTAAAAAAAGAACAGATAGAGAACTACTTGAATAGTACTGGTAAGATAAGTTTTGACGAAGTTGACAGAATCATGCTTGATACCAATCAAACGAATGGCTTAGGAAAAACCGGAGAGGTTTATCTGGTTGACTCAGATTATATGATGAGAAGTAAATCTAGGTTTCTCTTTGGCTCTGGTAAGCAAATAAAAGTCGGGACCAATGCTGTAAAAAGCGCTTTTAAAACAGGTTGCGGAACATTAATCTCGGCTGATTACAGAGGTGTCTTATGTCTCAGTTCGTTTGATAAATTGTCTGTAAAGAATTTTAACTGGGTGATTGTGGCAGAAATTGATTACAACGAGGCGATGGTCCCAATAAAAAACCTGCGAAACGACTTGATTTTGGTTTCCATCATTATTCTGATTTTAATTTTGTCTATAGCCCAGGTTATTACATCCGATATCATTTTGCCAATTGTAAAGTTTAAGAAAGCTGCATTGAAAATTGGGCAAGGTGATTTTGATGCCAAAGTGAACATTGAGTCAGAAAATGAATTTGGGGTATTGGCCTTAACATTTAATCAAATGATAGACAACATTCAGAAAAATACTTCTGAACTGGTTGATGAAAAAGCGAAACGCATATCTGCACTATATGATGGTCAGGAGTTTGAGCGTCACCGCATCTCCCGCGAACTTCATGACGGGCTCGCACAAGAGCTGATTGCGATAAAAATGGCACTTGAGAACCTCATTAGCAGTAAAGAGGTTTTTAATAGTCATAAAATAAACGAATTAAAAACACAGGTAAACCATTCTATTGATGAATTAAGAAAAATTTCCACAGATTTGGCACCTTCAGGAATATTGGAGTTTGGGTTTGAAATGGCAATTAAGAACCTCTGTAATCAGGTACAGAAAACCACAGGAATACAGATAGACTTTTCCTGGTTCGGTAATTTTGAGCATATAAAACAACGCACAAAAATTTATTTGTACAGAATAGTACAGGAGGCTCTTAATAATGCGATTAAACATTCGGAAGCAACTCAGATTCAGATTCAGCTTACAGAAACAGTTGAAAATTTAGTGCTTATAATAGAGGACAACGGAAAAGGCTTCAATTACAATACCAATGACATGGGACTGGGAAAAGGGTTATTCAATATGCGTGAACGAAGTATTTTACTGGATGGTACATTTGATGTGGAATCCTTTCCGGAAAAAGGGACCACTATTCGGGTTAAGGTAAATAAAATCGTATGACTATGAGAAAAATCAAAATATTGTTGGTTGATGACCATCAGATTATCCTCGATGGTGTTAAAACAATGCTGATTGACGAAGAAGATATTGATTTCATTGGTTGTGCCTCTAATGGATTTAAAGCATTGGAAATTATTAAATCTCAATTACCAGATATTGTCATAAGCGACATTTCAATGCCGGATATGACAGGTATTGAGTTGACCTCTAAAATCATAGAGATGAACCTTCCTTCCAGGGTGCTCATTTTGTCGATGTATACAACAGATGACTATATCTACAATGCAATTAAAGCCGGTGCAAGAGGAATCTTGCCAAAGCAGGATACTAATAAGGAGATGTTGATGGAGGCCATCCGGACAATAAGTGAAGGAGATGAGTATTATGCATCGAATATCTCCAAAAACCTCATGAAATCGTATGTCTCTAAAATTAAGAATATCAATCCTACAGAAAAACCAAAGAATTACTCCCTCACTTCGCGAGAGAAAGAGATATTAAAATTGTATGTAGAAGGATTTTCTAATCTGGAGGTAGCAGAAAAATTAAATATCAGTATTAGAACAGTAGAGACACATAAAAACAATATAATGCAAAAATTTGATTTTAAAAGTACCGTCGAAATGGTAAAATTTGCATTGAAAAACAATATCGTGTCGTTCTAGTACACCAAATTTCTACTCTTTCGTAAATACAAAATTTGCACCTCCTTGCTTCAGCGTCATCTGCATTATTTCAGGTTTAAATTCGATAACAATACTCCCGTCTGCCGATTTAAAAATATTTTTGTCGGATGCGTTCAGGCTAAGTGATGACTGACCTGTTGCCTGAGCAATTAATTTATTGCCACTCTTAGTGAAAGTTATTTTTAATGGTATCTGAATGCTTGAATATATTCCCAGGTATTTATCTAGATCTTCTGAAGTGAGATTAATGACTTTAAAAGAAGGAATTTCAAATGGCTTGTCGTATAAGCAGCTTAACGCGAAAATCATTATTGTGTTATTGCTGAAATTGCTTCCGTTAGATGTTAGTGCAACGCTAATCTTGTCCTCAGGAAGGAACGACAGCGTAGATGTGAATCTGTCAATACCACCTGTATGACCATATAGAACCTTTTCGTAAAACGGAAACCGGAAAATCCCCTTTCCATAATTGTCTTCTATAGTTGTCATTTGTCTCAGGCTCTTTTCAGAAATGATTTTTCCGGAAAATAAATCATAGATGAATAGTGCTAAGTCCGAGGGATTTGAAACAATAGCACCGGCTCCAAGAGGAATTGACATATCGGTCTCACTCTCTTTAACCCACTTATCATCAAATTTATATGAATAACACTCGTTGTCTGATAAATTAATTTTATTGCCCAAATAAGTGTTTTTTAAACGAAGTGGCTTAGTGATATATTTCTCAACCAGTGTTTTATATGGTTTATTGTAGATTCTCTCAAGTATTATTGTAAGCAAAACATAGTTCGAATTGCTGTACTGACCTTTGCTGTTAGGCTCAAAATCGCTCTTGCCGTTAGTAATGATTTCAACTAATTCTTTCTCACTTTTTGGCAATGTATTCCATTTTAAATAATCCGGATTATCTGTAAAATTATGAATTCCGCTTCTGTGATTTAAAAGATTGCCAATCGTTATTTTCCTGGCATTTTCTATTGAAGGAAAGAATGCATCAATCGTTTTGTCCAATGTCAATTT
>Ga0209016_1001795_pt1 | contig 15992 bp, 12 predicted proteins | sample EPASupsiteSAE305_FD_187265 | JGI IMG/M metagenome (GOLD analysis project Ga0209016, IMG submission 187265) | Bioremediated contaminated groundwater microbial communities from EPA Superfund site, New Mexico - SAE3-05 (SPAdes) (version 2) | ecosystem: Environmental > Aquatic > Deep subsurface >...
CGGAAAGATATTCAGGGAGTTTGCGATTCATTGTTCTTCACTTCAAAAGATTCCTGCCTTATTATGTACAAAGATCCTATTCTTTGGAATGAAAATAACCAGTTACTGGGTGAAGAGATCAGGATTTATATGAACGACAGCACAATAGACTGGGCACATATTGTGAACCAGGCTTTGAGCATTGAAATGAAAGATTCCATTCATTATAACCAGGTAACGGGTAAAGATATCAAGGCCTACTTCCTGAGCGGTGAGCTACATAAAGTAGATGTAATAGGAAATGTTCAACTGGTATATTATCCGGAAGAAAAAGATAGTACAATGATGGGGATGAATGTGTCCGAGACCAGTTTGCTAAATATTTATCTTAATAAGAAGAAGATGGAGAAAATGGTAATGAGTCCTCAGTCAAACGGTACCCTTTACCCCATGTTAATGATTCCACAAGACAAAATGCGATTGACAAACTTCGGTTGGTTCGACTTTATCCGGCCACTCAATAAAGATGACATCTATGAATGGCGAGGCAAAAAAGCCGGGCAGGAATTGAAGAAGAAAGGAAGAAAATCAATACCTTTGCCTAACCATGGAATAGTAAAACAGTAAGTTCCATGTAATTATTTGAAAGATTGTTATGAGTGATATTATTCGTTTGTTGCCCGATTCAGTTGCCAACCAGATTGCTGCCGGCGAGGTAATTCAGCGCCCTGCTTCAGTCTTAAAGGAACTGGTCGAGAATTCTATTGATGCCGGTGCAAAGGAAGTACATATATTGATTACTGATGCAGGGAGAACTTGTATACAAGTGATAGATGACGGGAAAGGAATGTCAGAGACTGATGCCCGGATTTCCTTTGAACGACATGCTACCTCCAAGATTCGTGATGCGGCGGATTTGTTTGCCCTTACTACTATGGGCTTTCGTGGCGAAGCGCTAGCATCTATTGCCGCAGTGGCACAGGTGGATCTCAAAACACGCCTTGAAAATGAAGAATTGGGTACGATTATTTCCGTGGCCGGTTCAAAGGTTGAGCGCCAAGAAACCATATCCTGCCCCAAGGGAAGTAACTTCTCAGTGAAGAACCTTTTCTTTAATGTGCCCGCTCGCCGCAAATTCCTGAAATCGAACCAGACGGAATTAAGTAACATCTTGTCCGAATTTGAACGTATAGTTCTTGTTCACCCCGAGGTGGCATTTACGCTGCATAGCAATGATGTAGAATTGTTTCACCTTCCGGTTTCCTCTCTTCGCCAGCGCGTTATTAACGTATTTGGTAAAAAGTTGAATCAGCAGTTGCTTAATGTAGATGTTAATACTTCGCTGATAAAAGTAACCGGCTATGTAGGCAAACCCGATTCCGCCCGCAAAAAAGGAGCACACCAATACTTCTTTGTCAATGGCAGATACATGCGTCATCCATACTTCCATAGGGCAGTGATGGAAGCGTATGAGAAGCTGGTTCCGGTGGGAGAACAGATTTCTTATTTCCTTTATTTAGATGTTGATCCGGCTGATATTGATGTGAATATTCACCCAACCAAGACCGAGATTAAGTTCGAGAACGAAGTGCCTATCTGGCAGATTTTGGCAGCTTCGGTAAAGGAATCTCTAGGTAAGTTTAATGAAGTGCCTTCTATCGATTTCGATACAGAAGGCATGCCCGATATACCGGCTTATAATGCAGCCGCACCTATTCAGCCGCCGAAGCTGAATTTCAATCCAAATTTCAATCCATTCCAGAAAACGGCTTCCAATTATTCCCGCCCTCAGGTGGAATGGGAGAGTCTTTATGGAGGAGTTGAAAAAGCAGAGCAAAGATCGGAACCCGATTATGAGCCTGAGGTTATAGATTATCCCGCTTTCCAGGATGAAGAGATAGAACCCGAACAGACTACCTTATACGATCATGAAACCGTGGCCGAGAAAAGTTCTGTTCAGTTCCAGTTTAAAGGACGGTTTATTCTCACCTCCGTAAAATCCGGACTGATGGTTATTGATCAGCACCGTGCGCATATCAGAGTATTGTTCGACCAATATCTGCAACAGATAAAGAATCACCAGGGAGTTTCTCAAGGGGTTCTTTTCCCTGAAATATTAGAGCTTCCGGCTTCGGAGGCAGTAGTATTGCAGGAAATCTCTGATGATCTTGCTGCCATAGGCTTCGACCTGAGCAATCTGGGCGGAGGAAGTTATGCCATTAATGGTGTTCCTTCGGGCATTGAAGGTTTATCTCCTGTTCAGTTGGTTCGGAACATGGTACACACGGCAATGGAAAAAGGCTCTGATGTGAAAGAAGAAGTGCAAGAGACGTTGGCTCTTACTCTGGCCAAGGCTGCTGCCATTGTTTACGGTCAGGTTCTTGGAAATGATGAGATGACCAAATTGGTGGATTCTCTTTTTGCATGCGCCACACCGAATTATACTCCCGACGGAAAAACTGTTTTGTCTTTACTTAAAGAAGAGGATATAGAAAAACTCTTCAAGTAACGATTTTAAAATAAAGATCTATGGAATACGCTATTTGTTTTGTTCCCAATAATCCTCTTCGGGTAGATCATGATGAATGCTCGGAGATGCTCACTGAACTCCTTTTTGGAGAAGCTTGCACCGTGACAGAATCATGGGGCAACTGGAGTAAAATTATTAATAAAGCCGAAGGATATGTAGGCTGGGTAACTACAAAGATGCTTACCTCGGTTAGTAAAGAGTACTTTGATGCTTACGAACCGGCAGAGCAAAGAGTTTTAACCACGCTTTTCTCTCAGGCAGTGAGCGAAACTACCGGTGAAAAGATGTTGCTTACAGGTGGTAGTCTGCTTCCCGAATATCAGGAAGACGGAACATTCAGAGTAAAGAACGATCGATTCCGCATTAATCCTGCCGATGCTCAACAGTTGACTGAATCATTGCTAGATACAGCCCTCCGTTTCTTGAATACTCCTTATCTGTGGGGTGGCAAGAATGCTATGGGGATGGACTGTTCCGGACTTACTCAAGTGGTGATGCGTATGCATGGTATCCATATTCTTCGTAATGCTAGTCACCAGGTTACACAAGGCGAACTGGTTTCTTTTCTTTCAGATGCCGAGCCGGGCGACTTGGCTTTCTTTGATCATGCCGATGGAAAGATATCACACGTGGGGATGGTGGCCGAAAAGGGATATATCATTCACTGTTCTGGTTCAGTGCATATAGACAAACTAGATGACCAAGGAATCTACAGCAAAGATCTGAATAAGTACACACACGATCTCCGGTTAATAAAACGATATAAGTAACGGGATCTTTATAGATTTCCGGTCAGATATTTTTAGCGACCTGCGCAGCTCGCACGAATGAGTTGCGCAGGCCGTTTCTTTGAGTTGCGCAGCTCATTAAAACGACCTGCGCAGGTCGTCGGAAACATCCCGGCGGATATTGATAAAAACGATTATACTAACTTTAAATTATCACCCGAATGAGCATTTTATTTAAGGCGGCGCCCCTCAATGATGCCCGTAAGAAAGAAGAAATACAACTCTATTATGCTGTTCCTCAACGCAAGGAACTTATAACCATTGACGAACTGAGCACAATGATTTCCGGCAGATGCACCGCCACATCGGGCGATGTGAAACTGGTACTAGAGGAGTTTGCCAATACATTGATCAATGAATTGAAGAACGGAAACTCAGTTAAGCTCGATAAGATAGGAACTTTTTCGCTTTCACTCACCTCTAACAAAGTAACCAACCCGGATAAGCTTCGTGTTACCGATGTAAAGGTTGGTCGGTTGCTACTTCGTCCGGCACCATCATTCATGACAAAGATGAAGGATGCTACCTTTGAACGGAAAGGATAAAATGGATTGTTAGGAGAAAGTAATGTTTATAGCAGACGAAGCAACAGAAGTAGCATTTGGGATAAAATGGATTGCTAGTAGAAGGCGATGATGATTGTCTGAACCAACGTACAAAAATGAGAATGCCCCGCTATCTTAATCAAGATAGCGGGGCATTCTCATTTATAGTGTGATAGCTAAATTTCGCGGAATCCGATGATTTCTCTAACTTCCTTCAGTGTTTTAGCTGCACTTTCCTGTGCTCTCTCTGCACCTTGTTTAGCAACCTTAGCAAGATATTCAGTGTTTGCAGAATATTCCACAATCTTTTCGCGGATAGGCTCAGTATAAGCCACGATATCTGCAGCAAGTTGTTTCTTCAAATCTCCGTAACGGATTGAACAATCGTTGTACTTCTCATTGAAATAATCGTAAGTATCTTTAGTAGATACAATATCAAGGAAAGTGAACAGGTTCTGAATAACCTCAGGCTTTTCACTGTTAGGCTCTGTTGGTCCTGCATCAGTAACAGCCTTCATTACTTTTTTGCTGATAGTTTTGGCATCATCCATCAGGTAAATGCAGTTACCTTCCGATTTTCCCATCTTACCAGAACCATCCAGTCCAGGAACCTTGATAGCTTTCTCTGCCAAAGAGAAAGAAGCTGGTTCTGGGAATAAGTCAGTACCATATATAGTATTGAAGCGACGAGCAAACTTACGCGCCATCTCCATGTTCTGTTCCTGATCCTTGCCCACCGGTACTTTTTTTGCCTTATGAATAAGAATATCCGCAGCCATAAGAGTAGGGTAAGTAAGAAGTCCGGCATTTACATTGTCCGGTTGTTTACGTGCCTTTTCCTTGAAAGAAGTAGTACGTTCCAGCTCGCCCAGGTAAGCATTCATGTTAAGGTACAGATAAAGTTCCAATACCTCCTTCACGTCACTTTGTACATAAATGGTAGCTTTTTCAGGATCAATACCGCAAGCAAGATATTCAGCAAGAATAGTGCGTGCGCTCTGAACTATATCATTAGGTTTTGGGTGAGTAGTAAGGGAATGCCAGTCGGCGATAAAGAAATAACAATTATATTCATTCTGCATTTGCAGAAAACTCTTCACTGCTCCAAAGTAGTTGCCCAGATGCAGATTACCTGTTGGGCGAATTCCACTAACAACTGTTTCCATAATTTCTTTGTTTCTAAATAATTTGCCGCAAAGATACTAATTTATCACAAAACATGGCCATAGTTAAAACATTCTCTTTCTTCTTTTTAGAAATTAAAAATGAAAGGAAAATGTCTTTGTAAATGAAGTAAGATTGTAGTTTTTATGCTCTTTTTGCCAGGAAATGCTCCGAAAAGGTGAGGGTAGAGCCCAAAAGTGATGGATTGGGTGATGGATAATTTGCTATCCCTCACTCTTTAAATTGCTTTTAATCAGGATGTTCTGGCCGGTTGGTGATGGAGTGAGGGTAGAATATAGATTTGCAAATTTTAATTGTGTTGATTTTTTATATAACTTGCAATCGTGAAATTCTATTTATTGTTGGCCCAATTTATCTAAATAATCATACAACTTTGGCAATAGAGCTCTGTTAAATTTAAATTGAGTTGCAGTTTTTGGTAATTTGTTTTTATTGATGTTTTGTGAACCATCTTTTGTTTCCCAGAGACAGTGCATATCTTCTTGGACTTGTTCTGCATTCGAATCATTTTCAATTATCCATTCCCATATTAGACGACCTAAATATTTGGTACTTATTTGGCAGCTTATATGTTGTTTTCGGATGTAAAGGATAAACTCATCATTACCCATCGTGATTTTTGAACTCATAAATTTAAACACTTATAAAAATTCCACTTTGTTTGTTCTTTTCAAAGTCTTTTCTTATAGATGACTTGGAGTATATGAAAAATACAAAAGTGACACAGGTTATAATAATAACTCCAGTCGTTATAACTCCAATTGATTTCCATAGTTCATTGTTTTCAATTATGAAATTCAATTGGAAGGTTTTAACAATTGAGTATATAAACGCTCCTGTCCAAAAAAGTAGCATAATTAAGTTTAATAATTGATTTACGCGTGAAACAGAGAAAGGAAAGCTATCGGTTAAATGAATGAATCTTTGATTTGGAGTCTTTACTGTAGAATATAATGGACCGCATGTTTCTTTCTCTAACCAATATACATGATCCTCCCAATTTTCCTGCCAATATTTTGATCCTCGGTTTACAAAATACCAACCTAAAGAAAAAAAGTAACCTATTATTGAGATTACAATTAAATAGGCATTCGGTATTATATTTTCTTTAGCTGTAATTAACTGAAAATATGCTACAAATGCCGCGCCAATAAACACCCAAAAGTATGTAGCTCTTTTCCAATATAATTCTATTTCAAACTTTCTGGTTTCTAGAGCCAACTTAAGTGCTTCTTTCTTTTTCTCTGAGGTATCATATAGTGATACAAAATGTTCCCCATTATCTATCTCTTTTTTTCTTTCAACACTCATAATTATAAATTAATAATTGCTTTTAACTTATCTAACAATACTTTGAAATCCTCCATATCAATAGCTTCTGCTTCATTGTTGCAAAAATCTGGTAACAAAGTAGTTTTTAAGTTGTCTTTAACTGTCGGAAAATCCTTGAAGTTTTTCGAACTGTCAAATTTTGCATCAATTTCTTTTTTTGTTAACTCCACCATTTTATCACGTTTAAAATAATCTTCAATCAAAAAATCCTTTTGATTATTATTGACTGGAGGGAGCATTAAAAGATAATCATTTCTATCTGTTGTAATTTTTATATAATCAAGATCTCTCTTTGTTATAGAATTGTTTGCAAGTACTTTTCTTGAACATTTTAAACCGCTGTCATCTCTATCTACCAATAAAATCACTTTCCGTCCATCTATATTTCTAATTTTTGGAAGCAATTTTTTTGCAACTTCACCATCGGTTCCTCCTAAAACTAAAAATTCTAAATCTGTCAATTCGAGATAATCATCAGCAAATAAATTAATTGCTTTGGATATATATTCAACATCAGTTTTGCCTTCAGTAATTATAATATGCTTTGTTGTAAATAGTAGTCTAAACACATCGTTATCATCCACTAATAATTGCGCAGCATGAAATTCATCTACAATAGGATTCAAATTTCCATTTTCTAATGGTATTATATTCTTCCTATCGCTGTATTTACAAAGTGTAGGTGAGTGAGTTGTAAACAGTGTGAAATAGTTTGGTTTATCTACAATTGAAATAATTTCTTTCTTCTTTGCAACATGTATATGCGAATCAGGCTCATCATAAAGAACTAAGCTATTTTCATTTGCTAAGACATCAGTAATACACTTAATAAGAATAAGTTTTTTTTCCCCCTCACTTAATTCTCGTAATGTAATTCCATTGAAGGACAAATTTATCTTTTCAAACAATTTTTTATCTTTGTCACTCCCAACCGCATGCAATAGATAAAATAGTTTTCGTGCTTTTTTAGTATTATCTGGATTAGAAATAAAAATAATATCTTGAATACTATCCGAAGTAGTAAATGTATTGCCTTGACTTTCTTTAATTATACTAATTATACTAAGTGCATCATTTTGTGCTTCTGTTCCTGCTTCTGTTATTCTTACATAACTTTCTCGTCTATTATCATAATTCTCTGGAAAAGAAAATTCTATTTCAACATCTGAGGTATTGGAAATGTTTAATAAATTTTTGATGTAATCTCTCGAATTATCATGGCAAAGAAGCGTTACTAAGGCTATTTCCCAAGCGTATTTATTTATATACACGAATTCATGTTTTTCTTGGGTAGCGCCACGTTTAATTTTACTAATATAGTTAAAGTAGAATCCTTTATATATGTCATTCCATAATCTTTGCTCATCTCCACTATAGCATGCAATTATTTCACTAGGAAGATAATTACTTGTATTTGAACGAATTATTTGATTTTTTGTAATTCCATGCTCTCTTGTTAATCTAATAAAACGATCTGTTATATTTACTTTATATTGCTTAATCTCGTAATCGATTTCATAGTTGAAATTAATTGGAAATTTTCTCGAATTGCGAAGATTAGCAAAAATAAGACTTATAGCTTCTAAAATATTGCTTTTCCCAGAACCATTTATTCCTATAAAACTTACATAATTAGATACATTTGATAGATCTAAATTTACATCTAAGTTTTTATATCCTGAAATTCTTATTTTTAGTATTTTCATTTTAATAAATTGTTATCCAAATATTTCTTTTTCAAACTCTTTCTGAGCAAGCTTAATATTAATTGCCGCTTTTGATTTTAAATTTGATATAGCTGTTCTATCCGATTTAATCTTTTTAATAATATCTTTTTGAAATTCCAATATGTCGGGTATAGGCATGACAACTCTGTTTAGATTATTTACGCCTAATTCAGTTTGTTTAGTTGCTTGAGCTGATTTTAATTCATTTACCTGATCCTGCCCAAATTGGCTATTAAACAGTTCTACAAATAATTCTGGATTCATCTTATTGGTATTGATGCGTAGCAATAGCATATGACTATCGTACAATAAACCTTGATATCCATTTTTGATATAAGTGGCTCGACCTATTGTTCCTTCACCAGTAGAATTAATTAATATATCTCCTTCTCTAGTAAAGAAAGAATCGTCAATAGAAGAAAACCATTTATCATCTACATTCTTTGCAAAAGAAACATCTAATGAATTCCATCGATTACATTTCTGATTTAGAATAAATGAAGAAGATTTATTCTTATAAACTGGGCTTTTACCACGGAAGACTTTAATTGCTAATTTGGAGATAGTATAGTTCTTAAATTCAGATTTATTACCCTTATTAATAGTTTTAATCTTATCAACCCCCCATTCTGTAATATCTTGGAATGAAAAAAAATATAGTCCACTTATTTTGTCAGACTTGATAGCTTTTTCTATTCCCAACTTTTCAAACAAATATTTCTCAATCCCTTTTTCTAATTCCTCTGCCTCTTTCTCTAATTTTTTTGCTATTTCAATTTTCTCATTATAAGCCTTTATAATGTGTTCTTGCTCTTTAAGAGAAGGTAGTGGAATTTTAATCTCATTTAAAAGTTGATCCTGTCTTATATATTTTCTATTGGTGCTTCCTGTAACAAATGAATCTAAGTATGACATAACACCCTTATCAGAAAACAACAATTGCAAGAAATCAACTCTAATTGTATTTGTATCTATTTCAGCAAAAGTCATATTGCTTGAAGCCACACCATTTGCAAGATCATCTGTAATAATTCCAAATGAACCATTCTTAGTATCAACTTTGCACCAAAATAAATGATTTACTTTAGCCTGTTGATATTCTCTCATTTTTAAAGTCCGACCTTTTACAATACGATTAATGTACGCCCCTTTTCCATAAGATCTTACCCCAAGTATCTTATATTCTTCTTTGTCGTTAATCTTTATTTTATTTATCGTTGGCTTTTTAAGAAAGGTGCCAAATAAAACTAAGGGGTATTTCTTATTAAACTCATTTGATAGCGATAAATACGACTTTACATCCCAACTCAACAAATCTGAGTAATGAATAGCCGAGAAATTTGTTATTGTCTTTACACTCTTATTACTTTCCATAAAATTCCTGTGGTTCGCCTACATTACCATCCAATATGGGAATACGATATATATGATTTTCGGGAGTAACATCGTATGTAACCGATTCAAACTTATTTTTCCAAAGTTTCTTCCCATCAGCGTACTTCCGAAATTCTTCGGCAAGAGGTTTCAGCTCGTTTTCTATTTCGGCGCCAGTACTACTGATACCCGCTTTCTCTACTTCGGAAATTGGTATTTCGTAATCAAAGTCCTTTTTTATTTGAGCTTTTATTTCGGCAGCCATATTTTCTTCCAATTGCTTTAATTCTACTTTTAGGGCTTTTTTATCATTTGTCGATAGTGTCTTATCTTTAAGTTTGTTTTCAATAGCTTGTAGTTGTTCTGCATATTTAAAGTTAATCTCTTTTTCTGCCTTCTTGCTTATCTTTTTCCATTGAGAACTTTCTTCTTCTGTAAATTTCTTAAAGAATAGCAGACTTGGTTTTACCGTTGCACCACTAGCTATAAATACATCTTGTGGTATGGAGGTAATTAGCAATATTTTTGCCTTACTCTCTACATAATCGCGCACTTTCTGTAAGTTAGAGTTATTGAGAACTCCTTCAGGCAATACAATTCCCATACGTCCACCTGGTTTCAGCAGGCGTAGACAACGCTCAATAAATAGAACTTCTGTCAATCCACTCATTTTTCCTACATCAAATAGACTAATTAACGATTTTCCGATATTGTCGTTTACCTGTTTCAAGGCTTTATCATAAGCATCACCATAACGTTTACGATATTTTGCTATACGTGCCTCGTCTGTATATTTATCTGCCTCGGTAATTTTCAGGTTTTTTTCTACTCGAGCACCAAAAGGCGGATTAGTAAGAATTACATCAAAGCGGTTTTCAAAAATTCCGTTCACATTCAGTAAACCATCGTTATGATGTACACCTCCATGACCATCACCGTGCATAATCATATTCATTTTGGCAGTGCGGCTCATCCGAGGGTTAGCATCTGTTCCAAAAATGCAATCGTACGATAGTGTACGCAATCGACTTTTATCATTATTGATATCTAATTCATAATTCAGCTTATTGAAAAGATCAGTTACTTTTTCGTCTATTTCTGCTTTTTTCTTTTCCGATAACGATTCGTAAGCATCTGTATAAAAGTCTGTTTTTATTTTGTCTTTTGCAAGATGTATTTCTTCTTCAATTTTTGACCGGACATATTCAAAAGCTTTAATCAAAAAACCTCCACTACCACAACAGGGATCGCAGATAGTCTCCCCTTCCTGAGGATCAAGAATGTCAACCATGAAATCTACAATTGTGCGAGGAGTAAAAAACTGTCCCAACTCTCCACGAAAGGTTTTCCCAAGAAATTGTTCGAAAGCAATACCTTTCACATCATCAGAAGTTGTAGAAAGGTTGTAGATTTCCAACTCTTTTACGATGGCCTCAAAACTATTTTCTCGAATACGTATGATTTCATTGGGCTCAAATAGGTCATCATCTTTGAAATCCTCTTTGGTTTGATCAAATAAGAATTGATAAAAGTCTGCCCCATCTTTCGGACGGTATTTGTCATAGCTTTCTTTAGCCCTTTTGAACTCTTCACTTGAAAATATTTGAGCTCCAGTATTTTGTCGTTCGTAACGTATTTTTATAAAAAGAATTTTGCTAATTTCATCAAAGGCAGCTTCAGGAGAGAGTTTATCATTATTCCTAATTATGTTATGGCATTTAAACAACAGCTTTGAAAATTCATCACGGGTAAATGCTTTTGTTTGTTTCAGCAACTCATCTACCTTTTTGCTGTTATTTGCTACATCTGCTTTCGGAATATCTATGATTTCGTCCAAACGTTTAGGTATTTCACCTTTTATCACCCTAAAGATACGGGTTTCTTTCAGGTTTGTAGTGACAAAAAAATCAGCACCCGCCCAAGACGCATAATTGTATCCCTGGAAATAATCTTCCTCGCGTATAGTGATATGTTCGGCTTTGCATTCAACTACAATAATTGGGCTTTTATTAGTAGCTTTATCCTTTACATTTCGCCACACTACTATATCGGCGCGCGCACTTCCCTGTCCTCGCTGCGAATTACTTACTTGTATTTCCTGATCCATCTGGTCAAGCAAAAAACCATAATCATTCACCAAACGACAAATATAGGTCTGGCGAACTCTCTCTTCTGGTCTCTCTACTAACCATTTATCTTTCAATGGAGCAAATATTTTGTTATCTTTACTTTGTACCTCTAATGGCATATTACAAGACTTATTATGTTGATAATTAACGATCACAAAGCTACAAATTTGCCTTGATAGTTTTAATATTTATTTATTCTTTTTTTAATTTGCTCTAGCAATTGCTTGAAATAAGAAACTAGATTTTTCGACTTTTATATTTTAAGTTCTCAATTTTTAGTTGTATTGATTTTTTATATAACTTGCAATCGTAAATTCATAGTGCTAGTTTTGAAGAAATAGAATATGCAAATAATAATATCCCCAGCCAAAACAATAAATACTAAAAGCTCACAGAAAGCTCCGGCAAAATCAATGCCTCAGTTTGTAGGTGAAGCAAAAGAGATAGCACTCCACATGGCACAATATTCAGTGGAGGAATTAGAACGATTACTGAAGATTAGTCCGAAGCTGGCTCTGGAAACATTTAAGCGGTTTGAAACGTTTCATTCCGATGAGGCTCCTTCTCTGCAAGCTCTACTGGCTTATACCGGAATGGTGTTTAAGCATATTGCTCCTGTGGACTTTTCGGACGAGGACTTTCTTTATGCTCATAAGCATTTGCGCATCGCTTCTCCATTTTACGGATTGGTTCGTCCGCTTGATATGATAAAGGCTTATCGAATGGAGTATGATGTGAAGTTGCCCGAACTGGGAAATGTATCAATGGCCGATTTCTGGAAGCCGATACTTACTCAACCTTTTATTGATGACGTGAAGAAGAGTGGGGGAGTGTTGGTAAATCTGGCAAGTATGGATATTCAGCCTTCGTTCGACTGGAAACGAGTGGAAAAGGAAGTGCGTGTTATAACTCCCGAATTTAAAATGTGGAAGAAAGGAAAGCTCGACACAGTGACTATTTATGCAAAGATGGCACGTGGAGAAATGACTCGGTTTATTCTGAAAAACCGAATTGAAGAACCTGAAGTCTTGAAAGCTTTTACATGGGAAGGGTTTAGGTTCGACATTGAACGTTCAGTAGATGATAAACTTGTTTTTATATGCTGATAGAATAGCATTTTGAATTTCTTGTAATTTTAGATAATATGGCAACAGAAAAAGAAAAAATGAGGAGCGGTCAGCTTGCTAATGTTTCCGACCCGGAATTATTTGCCGACCTTTTAAGAGCGAAGGCTTTAATATCCAAAATGAATACGATGTATCTTGGCTCACCCGATTTGCAGGAAGTTCAGAAAGAGCTGCTTCCAAATATTCATCCCACAGCAAAGATCTGTCCGCCTTTCTTTTGCGATTATGGCTATAATATAGAGTTGGGCGAGCATGTTTTTATTAATTTTAATTGTGTGATTCTAGACGGTGCTCCGGTAAAGATTGGGCATCACACATTAATTGGTCCGGCGGTACAAATATATACTCCGCAGCATCCGATAAACTATCTGGAACGCCGTGAAATGGTTGAATCTGCTCATGCCGTTACTATCGGTAATGATTGCTGGATAGGTGGAGGGGCAGTTATTTGTCCGGGAGTTACGATTGGTGATCGTTGCATAATAGGTGCAAGAAGTGTGGTTACTAAGAATGTTCCCGATGATTCTCTGGCAGTAGGAAATCCGGCTGTTGTGAAAAGAAAACTAGCTTTAGAGAACAATATAAATTCAATGACATTCTAATGCGAATAATTCTACTAAATTATTTACCAAGCTGAATCAGATATTTTTGTTATAGTTATTTGTCTGATAATAACTGTGATACCATTTAATGTAGTCTATATTTTTAATTGATTTAAACGAAGCTGATTTTAAAGTGATTGTTTTTTTATAATAAATTCATTTCAATAGATTTTTTTTCATTAAGCCATCTGAAAATAGTTACAATGTCAACTATTAGAATAGAAATAAAGAGTAATATGGAGATGTAATTGTTGATTATTTGATAATATATACTTGCCCCTCCTAAGGCTGTAAAAATGAAAGAAGATAATATTCCTAGCTTATCACTTTTCCAAAGTGAGCGGATGAAACGTTTATTTGACTTGTATATAAATAGAGATAGATAAACAATAGACGTTAATAATGAAAGGCCTAACAAAAACCAAACAGAAAGATGAGCTACTATAACTATCAGAGCTATTGCCGAGAGTAAGTAAAGTACTTTTCGCCTATTCTTTAAAACAAAATAATTTCCTAATTGATTTTGCCAGTATTCAACTTCGTGCTCGCTAAAAATTAATTCTGGGCCAACGGAGCGAACTAGAACGCTTATGTATTCAATTGTAATTAGCTTTGGATCAAAATTTATAGTCATTAATCTGTTTTCAAAATCAATGCTTAAAAAGTTTACCCCTAGCTGTGTTCTCATAATATGTTCAATCTTTTTTGCTTTTCCTTTAGATTTTAATTTTAGAAGGAATATTTTTTTCTCTTCCATGTGTATTATTATTTTATATTTTTTAGTATTAAATGCAAATCTATAAATAAAGTAATTCTATAATTGATTGTGTAGATCTTTTTTGTGTTATTTTGTGTTTTTTTTGGTAAAATATTTAAGTTTCAGGAAAAGCTTTAAAAAAGTGACTTGTGTATTGTTTCTGAATGGAGATTTTGCATTGTTCTTGTATTTTATATTTTTGAATAAATAGCTGTATAAAAAGAAAGAAGGAACGTTTCACAACGTTCCTTCCTCTACAACGAAGCAATAATATTATTTTTTACTACTACTCATAACTCCTGTATCGGTATCTTCGTTATTTAATCGTTTTTGTGAAGACTGATACTTACGTCCGAAATTGAAGTTATATGATAACTTGAATGCAAATAGTCGCGAACTCTCTTTAACATATTCCCAATTTTTGGAAGGAGCAAATTTATTGCGATTTTCACTACCTACTTTCCAGTTATCAGCAAATGGGTTAAGCATCATGCCTCCTATAGTTAGTTGTTTATGCTTGTACATAATTCCAATCATGTGCCAGTTTTCTCCAATATCAAGAGTCTCACCAAAGAAATTGTTTCTGTGATTTTGGATGCGGAAGAATGCCGACCAGTTTTTATAGTATCCATTTACCTCTGCTCTATAATACCAGTTTGAATATGTGTGAGCATAATTATTTCCTTTACTGTCGAAGTAACTTATTCCAGTCGTTATTTTAGTGATTAAATGATCTTTGAATGGATTGACTGATACTTCCATTTCGGTATTCAATTTCTGCCAATTCTTTTGGTTGTCCTTGGTACGGATGAATTTGTTGTTTTCAATAATGGTTTCCTCCATTATAGGTTTGTTATAGTATCTGTGACTAACCAATAAACTACCGCTGAATATTCCTTTAGTTATATCGTAGTTTAATGTGTTAACGTATGATATTACCGGTTTTAGAGAGCTATTTCCTTTTCTTATCTGTAAGGAATCAATTGCTTGTTCTGTATTTCCAAGGTCGGACAAAGAAGGAGAATTACTGTATATATTACCACGATAACGGATAAACGAGTTCTCGTTAAAGTTGTATTTCAGACTTGCTGTGGGGCGAAAGTTGTAATTTTGATATCCTTCTCCTCCCTGGTTGAACCATGAACGTGAGCCTCCTATTCCTAAAGAGTAATTGAACTTATTAATCTTTCCCTGAAATTCTGTATACATGTAAGTGTCGGCCTGTCTCATATCTGTTTTGGATACAGAACTTCCTGTATATTCATTGTCAGTGAAACTTTGAGTGTGCTTTATTCCGGTGCTTAGTCTGCCTGCCTTGAATGTCTTTTCATATATTCCTTCACCAATAATCGAATATTTATTTCCGTCTACATTTGAAAATAGATCAGTTAAAGTTTCAGTATCCTGTATTTCCTTATAATATCTCTTTGAATTGGAGTTCGCATATGTACCTACAACGTTAAGAATCAAAGATTGCTGATTTTTAAAATTGCGTTGATAATAAAGGTCTAGCGAAGGTCTGCGCTCCCGGGAAGAAGAACGATCTGTCATGTGTACTCCGTTTGAAGGATTGTTGGTTGGGTAAAGATAACTGTTGAAATTCTGCTTAGGATTACCATTGATATTTGCCCTGAGTGTTGCATTAAAGAACCATTCTTTTCCTTGCTGGTAGTTGTAATTCATTTGTATATAGTTCCAGTTCATAGACCATTTGTCTGGAGTTCCATCTTCCATACGGGTGAGACTTCTGCCGTCGGGAAAGTTGAATGTTTCTGAATTTTCACGCCACAAGTGATCCACGGATCTGTATCCACCTGTGTAGAATAGTCCGAATTCCGATTTCTTGTAATTGAATTTGGCTGTAATGCTGTTATTACCAAAAGCAACATGAGGAGAGGTTTCTGTATCGAATGAGAT
>Ga0209016_1001799_pt1 | contig 15959 bp, 19 predicted proteins | sample EPASupsiteSAE305_FD_187265 | JGI IMG/M metagenome (GOLD analysis project Ga0209016, IMG submission 187265) | Bioremediated contaminated groundwater microbial communities from EPA Superfund site, New Mexico - SAE3-05 (SPAdes) (version 2) | ecosystem: Environmental > Aquatic > Deep subsurface >...
TCTTTTTCCTGTATAGCCAAGAACTTTTATAAACATCTCCATTAAGGGCTTAACCTCTAATTTTTCCTCATCTGTGCACTCATAAGCAATTGTTGAATATTTTATTTTTGCAGGACCAAAAGAATCTGAGCTATATTTATATTCCTTATAATACTCATTTTTAGTTTGAGGAAACCCCTTAAGAGCAAAAGATATTAATGTTTCAGTTTTTGGGAAACCATGAACGAAAAATAATATTACGGTAACTAATATTAATAAAATTAAATAATAACTTTTGAGACTAAATTTTGTATTTATCTTCACATTAACAGTCCTTTCTTCACTCAGGGTATCCTTGCAAAAGGACGATGAACGGATTTTGTTCTCATAGTGCCTATCCTTTCCATTGTTTTCAATTCGGCTGTTGAATCTGATACTTTAATGTGATAAACTTGATATATGCCTACTGGGAAAAATATTTGTGAAACGGCAGCTGTGGGAAAATAGCCCTGTGAGTGGTGTTTATATTAGCTTGGGGGTGGACAAGGTGGACGATGTCCAAAATTGGGTTGACGGTTTAATGAATAGTGATAACAAAAATGCTTATCAATGTTTAAAGCAACTGGAAAATGAAAGCTTCCAGTCCGATGCCGTGTACCCTTTCTTTGATGTGTTTGCAGATATGCTCAACAATGAAAATTCTTATATTAGAACAAGAGGCATTATTTTGATTGCTATTAACGCACAGTGGGATAGCGACTATAAAATAGATGAAATTATAGATAAATACTTAATGCATATTATAGATGACAAGCCTATTACCGCACGTCAATGCATTAAGGTGCTACCAGTTATAGCAAAATACAAGCCGGATTTAAGGCAGGATATTTTGAACGCATTGTATCGTGCCAATCCAACAAGATACAAAGAAAGTATGCAATCATTGGTGCTAAAAGATATTCAAAAATGCTTAAACGATATACAAAAGCTGTGACCAAGCGAATGAGCACACCCTCTGCTGGTACTTCATTGTGCCTACACAATAAAATCTGAACTAACACGAAATTGAGCCGTTGCTTCCAAGCGTTTGTATGCAACGGCTATCTGTTTTTCTATATACCCAAAATCGTCCAGAGCATCCTTGCGTATGGGCAGTGGACTTCACTTTTGTTTTGTTGTATAATAAATATGATATCAATTCGGTAAATAGGAGTTTGTGAGGAAGTAAAAATGATATGAAAAGATACATTGCCTTATTAAGAGGCATTAACATAAGTGGTAAAAATAAAATAGCTATGTCAGAACTAGAATCAGCTTTTATGGAGCTTGGTTATGAAGATGTTCTTACACATCTCAACAGTGGAAATGTTGCTTTTACTATTGATGAGAACGACGAAATTATTATTGCAGATGAAATTAAGTCTATGATACAAGAAAAGTTTAGCTTAGATATTCCCGTTTTAGTCATCTTACAAGAAAAATTACAGGATATATTATGCAATGCTCCTGATTGGTGGGGGACAGATGACAAAGAGATCTATGATAATCTGATTTTTGTTATTCCTAATTTTACAGCTGAAATTATAGCTGAGAAAATCGGTGAACCAACAAAAGAATTGGAACAGATATACGTCTATAATAATGTTATTTTCTGGTCTTTTAATAAGACGAAATACGCTAAGGCTAACTGGTGGAAAAAAACAGCAAGTGTAGGCATTGGAGAAACTATTACAATCAGAACTGCGAATACTTTAAGGAAAATTGCAAAAATGTGATGACTATATAAATTTCATCTATCGAAGTCGTTTAGAATTATGGCACAGTACTATGTTGATTTTAGTACTGTGCCTTTTCACATTATAATCCGAGTATCGTCCACTTAGTTATAGGCATTTTTACTTAACTTTTTGAATAGTCTGTATCCTACTTGGATTCCATAAATATTAGTCTCATACTATCTTTATTTATATACCAGCTTAAGCCACTGATTTCACATCAGTGGCTTAATTTTTATTTTATTGAAACTCCAACCATAACAGTTGTTTCTTTAATATTGTTCCAAACAGAATGTGGGATTTTTCCGTCTACCAAATACGATTCATTCTCTCCCACAATAACCGTTTCTTCTCCCAAAATTATTTTTGCCTCTCCTTTTGTTACGATGAACAAATGCTTATGTTCATGGGTGTGAAGTTGTGTTGGACCTCCACCTTGCTTTTCCAAATAAGCTACTGAACCATCAATAATTTCTCCAACTTCTCCAAACAACTTTTTAGCCAAAAAATTAATATGATTTGGCGGAGTAATAAAATTTTGCATATTACTTTCTCCTATCATTTCACAACCAGTTCATTTCCGACCTTTACTGTTCCGCTTTTTGTAATTTTCGCAAAGGCTGAACCCCTAGGCAAATCGCACTGCTTGTTAGCAATTATAAGCTCACATTCGGGATAGCACTTTTTGCCCCTTTGGATTATCTCTATTTCTGCGTTGCCAACTTTAAACTTTTTGCCAACTTCAAGTGACTTGTAATCAAGACCTGTGGTTAAAAAGTTGCCAACAAACTTCTTTGTGCATAAACCATTAAGGTTTTCGACACTTTTTGCAACCTGAGCATCAAGCATGCATATTTGACGCTCATCTTTGCCTGCAGCCTTGTCGCCAACAAGCCCATGACCCTCTTTAAGCTCAACGGATTGCGGAAAATAAAAGCCTCCCTCCACTGCTAAAGTAAGTTTCTCAAGTTTAATCATTATTCTGTCTCCCTGTCAAAAGTACCCGATTTGCCGCCTTCTTTGTGCAGCAAAAGTACCTCGTCAATTCTCATTGCTCTATCCACAGCCTTGCACATATCATAAATTGTTAGCCCTGCTGTAGTTGCTGCTGTTAGTGCCTCCATTTCAACGCCTGTTTTGTATGTGCACTGCACGGTTGCAAGTATTTTTACGCTTGTTTTGCTGATAGGCTCAATTTCTACTGTGATTTTTTCAAGCGGAAGTGGATGGCACATTGGGATTAATTCACTTGTCTTTTTCGCCGCCATTATGCCTGCAATTCTTGCACAAGCAAAAACATCCCCTTTGGGCATTTTTCCGTCTGTTATAAGCTTTAGCGTGCTTTCCTGCATTGTTACAATGCTTTGGGCAGTGGCTATGCGTTTTGTATATTCTTTATCACCAACATCAACCATTCTTGTACTACCCTTATCATCAATATGAGTAAGTTCCATGATTTAAAACTCCTTCTTGATTTTTCCTGCATTTTTTGTACTATATCCGCCAAGCTTTTCAAGCCTATGTTTAAGTTCATCTCCTGCCAAAACTTGCAGGAATTTTTGCATATTTTCACTTTCAATTGCTTGCTTTGAAACGAGAAAATCGTATTCCTCGTCACACACAGGAATAAAATCCAATTCATAAATTTTTGCCGCTGAATATATGCCAAGACCCGCATCTGCTGTTTTTGACGCAATCTGTGCCGCAACACCTGTGTGGGTAAACTCCTCACGCTCATAGCCATAAATGCGTGATTTTTCAATACCCTTTTGGTTGCAAAGATAATCAAACAAAATACGTGTCCCTGAACCTCTTTGCCTGTTAACATAGGAAAGACCCTCACGTGCCATATCTTCAAATGTCTTTATCTTTTTGGGGTTTCCCTTTTGAACCATTATTCCTTGAATTCTTTTAACGCCCTCAACAAGAGCTACTCCACCATTAGGGAAATATTTTTTTATATATGAAATATTATACTCGCCTGTTTGCTCGTCAAGTAAATGTATTCCGCCAAGCTGAGCTTCACAGCGTTTAACAGCCATTATTCCGCCCATACTGCCAACATGTGATGACGCCACAAAGCAGTCTTTATAACTCAGCCTTAAAATATCCGTAGTTTCATCAATCAGCGGATCGTGACTACCAATTATTGTAATCGTGTTCATCAGCTCTTTTTTACTGCGTAATAAATTTACAGTTACTTTTTGTCCTGCTTCATACCCTTCGCAATCCTGCGGAACATCTATTATTCCGTCCGCTTTAACAAACGAGGTAACAACGCCCGCTCCCCTTGAAAGAGGAACAGCTGTAAGCTCGCCATTTTCGCTCATTCCAACTCGTGTGCGAACAAATTCACGGTATTTAAGCGGTGATGTCATCTGCCTGCCAACTGTTGCAGTTACCTTTTCTTCGCTGTTTAAATCATGCATACAAAGGCGTGCAATAATAGGCTTAAAAATCTGTTCAAGCACAATTATGCCCGAAACAGGGTACCCAGGAACACCTAAAACAGGAACAGATCCAGCGTAACCTAAAATTGCAGGTTTGCCTGGCTTTATTGCGATGCCGTGATACAGCACCTTTCCGACAGTTTCGATTGCAATGCACGAAAAGTCCTCTCTCCCTGCGGAAGAACCTGCATTTAAAATAACTGCATCACATTCTGACGTTGCCTTTTGCAAGGCATTAATTATCAAATCTTTTTTATCTTTAACTATCGGGTATGTTTTAGGGATTGCACCCCAATTGCCTAAAATTCCACTAAAAATTGTGGAGTTAAACTCGATTATATCGCCCTCATTTGGATTTTCACATGGTAGCACAATTTCGTCACCCGTTGGGATAATCCCCACAACAGGAGGCTTTACAACATTGAGTTTCATCACTCCGCCTGCAAGCATTGCACCCATTGCAGCAGGAGTTACCTGCGTGTATGACGGCAAAATCATATCGCCTGCACAGATGTCCTCTCCAATCTGCCGCACATGTTGCCACGGAACTGCTGCACTATGAAGAACAACGCTATCGTCATCACTTTCTACCACATCTTCTATCATAACAACGCAGTCACAACCATTTGGGAGCGGGTCACCTGTGTCTACAGGCAAAAAATCACCTTTTGCTAATGTTACTGGCGATGTTTCAGTTGCACCAAAGGTTTGAGATGCACTTAGAACAATTCCGTCCATTGCACAGGCATTATAATGCGGTGCACAAATTTTTGCATACACCGCTTCGCTTGTTATTTTTCCGCATGCCTCAGCTACAGGAATTTGCTGTTCTTTGCATTTCATACCTGAATTTTCAAGCACTGTTATATATTCCTGCACCGCTTTGTCCAGCGGAGTATTTGTCAAATACTGATATTTCATCAAGCGTTGCCTCCAAACATTCGATTTATATTTTAGAATATCTATAAAAGATATTTTCATTTTAAAATATGCTTTTTATGTTCATTTCTTTGCTTCGCCAAAGAAACGAACCAAAGAAAGGCTCCACGGGGGAAACCCTCTGTTTGCTTTCAGTCGGTTTTCCCCCGTGACCCCCTTCCATTTGGTCTCCAGTAAGTTATCTATATATCAAACTTCTATAAAACTCAAAGCAAAGTAACTTGTACCAATTCGTCTTTTGATATGCCTTCGCAATCTCTGTCAATCCTTATATATCCCTGTGCCTTTGCGAGCACGCTAATAAGCCCCGATTTGTTAAAAATTGGCTCGGCTTGTAGCTTTCCGTCTTTCTCAAAAATCCTTGCAGGAACACATTCTTCTCTTCCATGGTTTGATGGAATTGCCGTTGTAATCTGTGCCGTTACATTGTGTCTTAACTCCTGCGTCCCCTGCATTTTAAACAGTGCTGGACGCACAAACAAATCAAATATAAAATATGCGGCAAGCGGATGCCCAGGCAAACCAAAAACCGCCTTGCCCTTTGCCTTGCCAAAAATTGTTGGCTTCCCTGGCTTTATTGCTATTCCGTGAAGATAAACCTCTCCAAGGCTTTCAAAAACCCTATATGTCGCATCTTTCACTCCAACAGAACTGCCACCAGAAACAAGTAAAACATCGCACTTTTCCAAGGCATTTTTAACTGCGTTTTTGAGCGTGTCAAAATCATCGTGTACTATACCAATTTTAACAGCCTCACAACCAATACTTTCAATAGCACTGCACAGAACATAACTGTTAACATCTCTTATCTGTGCACCGCTCAGGTCCTGCGTAATGTCCACAAGCTCATCACCTGTGGAAAGAACTGCAACTCTTGGCTTTTTGCACACCGAAACTTCGCTTATTCCAAGAGCTGCAAGCGTGCCAATGTCTTTTGTTTGCAATATTGTTCCTGCTTTAAGCACAACCTCAAAAGCTTTAACATCGTCGCCTCTAAAGATAATGTGCTGTGCCGGTGCGGATGGCTTTAGCATTGCCCTTGTACCGTCTCCAAAATCCTCGGCGTATTCTATCATAACCATTGAATCTGCACCCTGTGGAATTTGACCTCCGGTTGGCACATATGCACAGCTTGTCCCGTCAATTTCAATGTCTGGTATTTGCCCCATTTGCACTTCGCCTTTATAATCGAGTATGGCAGGGATTGACTCACTACACCCAAAGGTTGACGACGCAACAACTGCAAATCCGTCCACCGTTGAACGGTCAAAATCGGGCACAAATTCGTTTGAGCAGATGTCGCAAAACAGCACTCTATCCAACGCTTCTTTTATATTCACTTGCTCACAAACAGGAGTGAACTCACAAAAGCATTTTTCAATTGTTTGAGTTGCTTGGGCTGGAGTTTTTACTGTTAACATAGCTTACTTCCTCGCACATTCTCTTGCATTGCCTTTTAAAATATCAATGCCGTGGCTAAGTTCATCAATAATGTATTCCAAGCTTTCCTGAACAGCCTTTGGGCTACCAGGCAAGTTTACTATTAGTGTTGATTTGCGAATGCCTGCTGCCGCACGGGAAAGCATTGCTCTTTTTGTTATAGTCATTGAATATGCACGCATAGCCTCTGGAATGCCGGGAACTAATCTGTCACAAACGGCTATGGTTGCCTCTGGCGTTACATCTCTTTGAGAAAAGCCTGTACCGCCTGTTGTAAATATTACATCTGCTATATTTTTATCACAAATTCTTTTAAACTCATCTTTAAGTACATCAATATCATCTGGAACAATTTCATATTCTTCAACGACATATCCGTTGTTTTGAGCAATCTTTTTTGCAAGCTCTCCGCTAACATCTTCCCGCTCACCTTTTGAACCTTTGTCACTTGCCGTTATAATTGCCGCACGAAGAGGCAACGTAATTGTCATTTCATCTCCTACGCTGATTGTTCCTGTTTTAACAACAACAGCAAAAACGCCCTCTGTTGGCATTATGCATTCACCCATTCTTTTGAAAATCTCGCAATGAGAGTGGCACTCCTTGCCTATCTGCGTCATACGTAAAACAACATCGCCCGCTTTTAAAATCGTTCCAACTGGCAAAGACTTAAAGTCTATGCCCTCAATAACAAGATTTTCGCCAAACGCTCCGTGTCCAACATTCGCACCCTTTGCATTAAACTCCAAAACTTTGTCGTAAGACAAAAGGCTGACTTGCCTGTGCCAGTCGCCTGCGTGAGAGTCATTTTCTAACCCATTTTCAAAAAAATGTGCTGTGCCAACATTGTGCTTCTCCGTGCCTTTTTTCTCACTGATACAAACAGCCTTGACAATACCCATTTTTATCCTCCTATTTGCGACATACCCTTGCATTCAATGTTCTTCTTGCTCATTAAATCACTGAATGTGTGCTGTCGTGGTTTTTCATATATAGCTTTTCTCATTATTTCCTTAAGTTCTTGCTTATCTACGCCATTTCTAAGCGGTGTTTTAAGGTCAACACCACTGTCATATTGCAAACAAAGTTTTAAAAATCCTTCTGCAGTTAATCTCACTTTGTTACAGTTAGAGCAAAAGCAGTTTGAAACAGCACTGATAATTCCAATACTGCCCACAAATCCTTGTGGCTTATAGTATACAGCGGGTCCGTTGCCGTGTATTTTTTCGTCTATCTGCATCGTGCCAAATCTGCTCTCCAGAATATTTAAAATTTCTTCGTTTGATATCCGTTTTTCTTGCTTGCCCATTCCTAATGGCATCATTTCAATAAACCGTACAAAAAGATTTCTGTTCTTTGCAAACCGTGCAATGTTACACAGCTCGTCCTCATTAAATCCGCTCATTGCAACACAGTTTATCTTTGTTTTTATTCCCATGTTTTCGCAAATGTCAATTGCCTTTAACGCTTGGCTTAACTCATCTCGCCTTGTTATTTGTTCGTACTTATCACGATTCAAAGTGTCAAGACTTATGTTAATTCCATCAAGCCCACACGATGCAAGCTCGTCTTTATATTGTTCAATCAAAACACCGTTAGATGTCATTGTTATATTTTCTATACCGTCAATCTCATGCAGATTTTTTACAAATGGTAAAATTCCACGCCTTACAAGTGGCTCGCCACCCGTAAGCTTAATTTTTTTTATGCCTAATTTTGCAGCACAGGAAGCAATTTCAAAAATCTCTTCAAAACGAAGAACATCATAGTGTGACAGGCTACTGATGCCATCTTCCGGCATACAATAAACACAGCGGAGATTACAGCGGTCTGTTACAGATATTCTGATGTAGTCAATTTCTCTACCAAAGGAGTCCAGCAAAAAAATCTTCCTCCCCGCTTATTTAAAATCAGCAAAATTATACATTAATATTATACATTAATATTTATCTAAATACAATAAAAAACAAACCACACATAAAAGACTTTCTGTTTGCATAAATCCTTTCTATTTTTAATGAAATGCATTAATTATCCAATCAAAAATAAAAGGGATAACGCAAGCTTAGCCTACATAGTCCCTTTGTTTAATATAATTTGTTGTTTTTTTCTTTTTTTAGGTAACGAGGTGACTGGCTCAAGAATTGATATTATTTTTTTGCAAAATTCTGCATCATCAATATTTAGAATGTAATGCTCTTTGCTACCTTCATACGGTATGCCCTTTTCGGCATTTTTCATTTCCCTGCTTATGCATTCTAATTGTTTTACATATACAATATTGTCGCAAACAAGTAATATAGGCTTATCATTAACATATACCATATATTCACCAAACATTTTTTTAAACCGAACATCACCGCTTCCAGCAATTTGTTCACAAACATACTCAACAAAGTCAACGCTTGTCGCCATTACTTCACCACCTGTTATACTACTTTTATATTTAATTTTTTGTTTTATAGTTTTGTACAATATCTCTTACGCAATTCAAAAAAGCTTCTTCCCCGAACGTGTTTATCTTAAACAAAATTGCCTGGCTACCACCAGATGTAATAGCTGTAAGAAATAAGTCATTATAGTTTCCAATCAACGTAATATTCAAACTTACACGATTACCGCCCATCATGCTGTATCTTTCATAAACACGCACAGCACAGCGAATCCCATTGTTCTCGTAATCACTTCCATCTTCAAGGCTTGCCGACATACTTCCTCTTAATATTTCTGACTCAAGTTCATTTAAGAGTTCATCAAAATTTCCCTGTAAGTTACATTCAAACTTAGCCATATTCTTACCCTCCTCAAATATTAGGTGAATCACGCTTAGAAATAATTAAATCTGCTTACGTGTGGTTTAGCAAGCTTAAAGCCGCCTTGCCATCGCAAGCAGAAAAAGTTTTGTATCCGTTCTTTTTAAATATATCGGAGAGAAGCTGCAAAGTATTCCTATCATAACAAACAATCAGAATATTAAACATAATCTCAACCTTTTAATTTATCTTCTTCTTGCCTTTTTAGCTCTCGCTTGTCTTTTACGCATATTGTTTCCAGTATAGTCATAAGCTGCCCCTGGACCCCAGTTGAGAACAAACAATGCAATGATGGTAACAATAGTGCCAAAAACAATAAGAAAAACAGAGAACACCATAAGCCCAAAGATAGAAATAGCAATCATTACAAATCCCCCTTTTAATAAATTAATCCATATTAATAATATTATAAAATTATTAACGAAATATGAACTTTTTAAGATTTTTTAAAATTAATACAAAAATCAGTCGTTTAATGAGTTTATCATAGTCAAGTGATCTAAAAACAAAGTCCTAAAGCTATCTCTGTCCGACTTTCTATAAACCTTGCCAACGATTTCCATATGCTTAACATACTGAATATCCATAATGTTCCATATTCCTTTTTCAACCCTTTCAGATCCAGAGAAACGAGTAGAAGGTTCATCAAGCGGAGCAAGAGAAGAATAAGTGTTTGCCGCACCGTCACTTGCAAGCCACTTTTCGTCAACTTTAATGTTGCTGAACATTTTTGTCGGATAAGTTCCAATAGACATCTCGAGTTTGCGTAACGCAAGTGAAATAGAATCGATTGAAATACGGTGAGATTTATCAGCTTTTTTTCTAATCTTTGAACAAGTCGCAAACGAAAAATAATATGAGTGTGGACTGGTTCTTAAAAACTGATTCATCTTTTTTGCACCGTAAAGGCTAAGGTCATAATAAACATTGTCACGCCCTTGAACAACCTCTGCAACTCCAACTGTGTTAAACGCTTTTCCAAGGCTTCTGGTTTTTTGGGATGTGCCCGAAAGGTCAAACTGCTCCAAGTGAAAATCATAAAAATCATTAAGCCTGGTATTTCCGATAATATTTGCAACCAAAAACATTTTATAATTATCAATGTCAAAAGCAAAACGGTTAGCATAAAAGGTGGTTATTCCATTGTGAGGCGATGCAACAGTAGATACGCTGTGAACAAGTCTGCCTTTACCACCAACAAACAACGGAGAAATATCATTTGTAGAAGTTGATTTTCGCTCATCCGAGCTACCATTATTCAGCAAATGTGTAAGCATTCTAATTGTTTCGCCGCCAAAGCTATGTCCAATCAAATTAATCTTATTTATTGTACCATCGGCATTCCTTTTGCCAACGTCTTTAACAATAGGTGTGTCGAAAGTCCTGCCAAAACGATGATGATTATGCTCTTTTGAATGAGCAACACCATAATCAACTGTGCCACCGAAAAGTTGAGCATAAAGCTCACAGGCTCTGTCCCAAGCACTAGAAATAGGCCCAACAGACGGAGCATAACATTCAAAGCCATTATCATTTAAATATTTTGTAAGTGAGCCTGTGTACATGCCCCAATACGGCAAGAAATTGTTGATTTTTTCATCCTCACCAAAGCCATACATGCCGTGCACAAATACAAATGGATAATTAGTTATGCTTTCCTCCCCCTCTTTTTAAAAATAATATGCGATACCGCTATTTTCATAACAATTGTTTTTATTATACCCTTTTTAAAAAGACTTGGTCAATTATCATACTGCATAAAAACCAAAAGCAATAACTGGTAAAAAGCTACCTGCTTTAGAAACTTTTAGTATAAATTTATATTGCGAACAAGGAGGTCTGAAAAGGAGGGGAAACAATGCACGAAAAAATATTATTAAGCGGACTGTGAGTCACGCTTTGCATCAAGCTTACGGTTTCTGAAATACAAGCAAAAATCAACAAAAACCATAAAAAAGTTGATTACATAAAATATAAAAACATATGTAATATTGTCTGAAATTATTTTTGACGCTATACCGCACAAATAACCAAATAGGATAAATATCAAAAACACAATACTTTTACCTTTAGCAGTTCGTGATGTGTAGGATTTTGAAATGGAAATTGGCCACGAAATACCAAAACTGATAACCATAAACGCTTCAAATAACTCTGGCATAATTATAAAACTCCTTTTATAAAACAGACATCTGCTTTTGATTAACAGGGGTTATTATACCACTATAAAAGCAAAAAATCTTGCTATATAATAAATTTAGTGCTATAGTGTGGCTCAATAATATTTTTAACGCTTGAAACATAAATGTTATTGCGGTAAAATATCAGAAAAGCAGAATTTTCAAAAACTGGAGGGTCTCAATGAATAACACATTAAATTCAACTAACTGTGAAAATTGTGCCTATTATGAATATGACGATTACTATGATTGCTATAGTTGCAGCATTAATCTGGACGAAGATGAAGTGGAAAAGTTTTTGTCCCATTCCAACTACAGTTGCCCCTATTTCAAGCTGTACGACGAATATGGAATGGTTAGAAAACAGAATTGACACAACAAACGAGCATACTTTATAGTACGCTCGTTTTTATTATGTTTATTTACAAATTCAAAATAATTATTATCACAGAACTTTGCGAATATCATACATCGATTTAAGTATCAGCCAATTTTGTGGGAAGAATTGATTGATAGTCCAGTAGCTTACACCTCCAAGATCATATATATCTACGAGCCTCAATCGTGCCTGTATACTTCGTGCATCATCAAACCATACAACATGGCCAACACCCGCAGCATCATTGTAATAAAAATAGGGTGCTTGCGATTTTTGGTCGTAACTAATGGCCGCATTTTCACGCAAAGCAACATTAACAGCGCCAGTTAACGACAGTGACCGTGCAGCTGAGCCTTGCCTGAATGGCAATGTCCAGTCATATCCATAGTTTGGCATACCCATTAGAATTTTTTCACTTGGAATGGCTGTTACGGCATAGTCCAGCACCTTACGCACTTCATTTATCGGTGCAACAGCAAGAGGTGGCCCAAATGTATAGCCCCATTCATAAGTCATTAGAATTACATGATTTACAAGCCAACCATGCACAGGGTAGTGATGTGCCTCATATAAAAGCCCCCGTTGGGTTGCACTCGTTTTTGGTGCAAGTGCAGTTGTAACAATATATCCAAGAGAACTTAGCTGGCTTGTGATTATTCGCAAAAAACGATCGTAATCTTCACCGTCTTCAGGATAGATATATTCAAAATCAATATCCAAACCAAAGTAGTTTTTAGTATCCAGTTTGTTAATAATATTTTTTATAAGCTTCTGCTGTACTTCTTGGTTCGTTAAAATTGTATGTGCTAGGTCACTTGAAAAGCTAGCCCCTTCCTCAATATTTGTAATAACCATCATGGGTGCAACGCCAGCGTTTCTAGCTTTCTCGATAAGTGGAGTGTCATTAATCATGCTTAATGAGCCGTCTGGTCTTACCTGATAGCTAAAGATGCTCAAATATGTAAGGTATGGTAGAGTTTTTGTTAATACATCTTGATCGATGTTCGGGAATGCATAGCCATTAACATATATGGTACCATACTTATTAGTAGGCACAGGAATATTGATAACTTGACCTATAGATAGCATATAAGGATTTGTTATCTGCGGATTAGCATCCTTGATTTGTTCCAAAGAAACACGATATGCACGAGCCAGCGAAAAAAGCGATTCGCCCCTTCTCACAATGTGTGCAATTGTGTCAGTCATAAGGACAAGCGTTTGTCCAACCACAAGCCTATCAGGATTTGCGAGCTCGTTATCGGCAATAATCGTTTCTGGATTAATGCCGTATAGACGAGCAATGGAGTAGATACTATCACCGGGCTTTGTTACATATACTATCAAAAAAATCAAATCCTTTTATAATTTTTAACAATATATAATATTCTTCATTATAAATACGTGTTACAATTGTGTTTTTGATTCTTGGTAATTAAGAATAAAACGAGAAAAAACAATGCTACTTACGCATACATAAACCAAGTCAAACAATTTTTAAATACACATTTCTTTAAATTTTATGAACTATTAACCTTAATAGTCAATCCTAAAGGTGCTATAATAAATATATATGAAATTTAAGGAGGCAAAGATATGAAAGCTTTGTTTTTTGTTTTAAATAAAACAGAAATGTTAGATGATGTACTAACAGAGTTTACAAAAAGACATATTAATGGGGCAACAATTTTAGAAAGTGCTGGAATGGCACGTCTGTTAAGTAATAAACATGATGAAGATGAAATTCCATTTTTGGGTTCGGTCAGGAATTTTTTAAACCCAGAAAGACAAAAAAACAATGTAATTTTAACAGTAATTAGAGATGATCAGCTTGATGAAGCAATTGAAGCAATCGAATCTGTTGTCGGCGACCTCTGCTGTAAAGATACAGGAGTAGTTTTTAGCGTGCCGATTGATTTTTCAAAGGGGATTTTTGGAGTTGGACAGTAAAATTATAATAGAAGTAGCAGTAATGCTTATTTGCGGCTTAGCCTTTGGTCGGCTTGCAAAGCACGCAAAAATGCCAAACGTAACGGGTTATTTAATTGCAGGATTATTATTAGGTCCTTCATTTTTGAACTTTATTCCACAAAATATGGTTGAAGGTTTTTTAGTAATATCGGACATAGCATTAGGTTTTATAGCATTTTCAATAGGAAGCGAATTCAATTTATCTTATTTTAAAAAGGTTGGAACCGCTCCAATTGTAATTGCAATTTGTGAATCTTTTGGTGCAATTATTTTAGTAACGCTTACATTGTTATTGTGTGGATTTGATTTAAAATTATCTATTATGTTAGGGGCAATAGCAGCCGCAACTGCCCCGGCTCAAACGATAATGGTAATTAATCAATATAAGGCAAAAGGTCCTTTGACTTCTATGCTTATGAGTGTTGTTGCAATTGATGATGTCGTTGCATTGATAGGTTTTGGTTTTGCAACAACAATAGTAAATATGATGTCAGTCAAAAGCACCAACGTGTTATTATCTTTATTAATGCCGTTATATGAAGTTATTGTGTCTTTCGCAATTGGCGTGGTAGTAGCAATTCTTATGAAACTGGTTTTTAGATGGTTTAAAAAATCATCAAACAGAATTTGTATTATTCTCTCAGCAATTTTATTAACATATTGGTTGTCCGAGCTTGTACATGGTTCAGCTTTGTTAGGGTGTATGGCACTTGGTGGCATCTTTGTAAACATATATGATGATATTAACAGCGTAATAAAAACAACAGATTATTTAACTCCACCGATTTTTATGATATTTTTCGTAATATCAGGAGCGGGATTTGAAGTTTCTGCATTGCCAAGTATAGGACTGATCGGAATATTATACGTAGTTATGCGTATTATTGGAAAGATGTTCGGTGCATGGTTTGGCGGAAAAATCACAAATCAGGAGAAAAAAATATGCAAATATTTGGGGCCAACGCTTATGCCACAGGCTGGTGTTGCTTTAGGCTTGATTGTTGTTGCAGGCAAGGTTGTACCAGCTTTTGCATCACAAATTAGAGTAATAATATTGTGTTCAACATTTATATACTCAATAATAGGGCCAATAACCGCAAAGGTTGCCCTTGAAAAAGCAGGCGAAATAAATACAACTAATAAAAGAGATATAAATAAGGCTGAAAGCAGTACACACTCGTTAAAATGACATATTACATAACAAACGCCTTAAAAACCTAATTAAAGGATTGAAGGCGTTTAAGTGCTACTAACTAGGTCACTACTCCGCAGGTTTAACTCTTGATACTTATACCCATGTAAAGCCCGAATGCAACAAGATGCCTCGGATAAGATTGTGGCGTTTCTTAAAAGATATTAAGTATAAAAGATAAGCAGATACTAAAATAAAGTATCTGCTTATCTTTTTGTTTTTTAGTTCTAATTCTATTCTTTATTTTACTTTTTTCTTTTCAATATAGGCTACTGCTCCAAGTGATGCTATTGTCATAACAGCTAGTGCCATTATGTTTGAGTTGTCACTTGTATTTACAACATTTGAATACGCCAACGCATAGGTTGAGAATCGGTCAGTTTCAAATGTTACGGTGTTGGGGTCACTATCAAGGTCATTTAGTATTGTTGTTACTCCGTCATGCACTCTGATTATACAATATTTATCCTTACCCTTTAAATTATCAGGAATTGTAAATGTAAGCCTGATTGGTGCGTTTAAATTATGAACCGAAGTTTGAGTATTTCCAACTGTTTTTAGTATTGATATATCAAGATACATACCAAGTGTGTTACTACCTAAGTTTTGCTGTACTTTATCTGAATCCGATGGTGCCTGAACGCTGTTTATTATAAGCTGAATATTAACATTATCTCCGTTTGCAATTGCAGTTTTATCTACATCCGTTAAAACTGCATTTTGCAAATCTGTGTTATTCGGAAGTGTAACAGACGATATTGTAGAGGGCTTTTGTGCCTGTGCACTTACTGTTCCATCACCGCAGATTAAAACATCAGTAGCGGCATTAGTGAATTCTCCT
>Ga0209016_1001804_pt1 | contig 15935 bp, 14 predicted proteins | sample EPASupsiteSAE305_FD_187265 | JGI IMG/M metagenome (GOLD analysis project Ga0209016, IMG submission 187265) | Bioremediated contaminated groundwater microbial communities from EPA Superfund site, New Mexico - SAE3-05 (SPAdes) (version 2) | ecosystem: Environmental > Aquatic > Deep subsurface >...
CGCGGCTGTCCATTGGCAGCTATATTGTAGTGCGCCATGTAGTAATCGAACGCATTCGATACGTCCGCATAGGCCACTTCGAGCGCCTGGTTTGCGGCGCCGGCAAATTGCGGGGTGTTTTGCCACAAGACAGAGTTCAATACGTCAAGCCCGGACGACTGTTGGTAATAGGGGATGTAAACGTTGGCGCCAGCCTTCGCAAAGACACCGATCTTGGATTCGACTTGCCATTTGATGATCGGATCAATGTAGGCTTGGGCCAGCGACTGGTTCCATCCTGGACTCCAGGTTGAAGTCAAAGGAGGCTGTGACTTGCTGTCGTAGCTGTAGGTGGTCGGATAGACGAAGAAGACATCCACTGGTTGGGAGCCGGTCGAGAGAGCCAGCCAATTTTGCGTTTGGGAGTAATCGGTGGGGACCGCAGCGGGGGCGGGTTTCCCTTCATCAACACCGTAGGAGGTCAATGGTGAAATGATCGAGAAGGCGAACACATAAGCCAAGCACTTGAAAACCTGAAGCCAACGCTTCGTATTGCCATTCAATAGTGTATCCTTCTCGCCCTTAGCTTTGTCCATCATCTCCACTCCTTTTGTTGATAGGTATTAGCCAGCGCGTTGGTTGGGGTGAGGAACGAACCCCAACGTCATCATGATCGCCGGGCATGGCCCCTTGTATCGATTTCGCAACCGCCCGCGTCCTGGTCGGGGCCAATGATCTCCGCCTCGATATGCGGGTGGATGCTCGAATGCGGCCAATCAACAGCACCGGGAACATTGTGCAGACACCGTGTTGGGGTTCGTCCCTCACCCCAACCTACGCGCTTGTGACGACCTGCATCACAAGCGGCACACCCAACATTACCGTGTAAACGTCGCCGCACGTCTTGCGTCTGACGAATGCTTTTGTTAGCCTCGTTCAGCTTTTAATATTTCTAGGACTTGCTCTTCTGTTAATTGGTAATTTTTTCCCAATTCCTCCCATTTTTTTAGCATTCCAGAATACTTGTCGATTGTTTGCATATGGCTATTTAAATTGTCATTGTCTTTCAAATATTGAATCTGTTCTGAAAATTTACCTTGAATCTCGATAAGGAACCTAGTGAAACTCATATACTCTGTTTCTTCGTTTCCATCAAATCCCCTAAAAAATGAAAAATGCTCTTTAGAAATATCTTCATTGTATTTAATGCGTTTTAAATCCTCAATTGCTCTATACATACCTAAAACTTCAAGAACAAATTTACCTTTTTCCGACGGCATATCATCAGATATCAATTGGTCTACCATCGGGTAGAATATCTCATACCCACTCTCTAAAATTTCAATTAACTCTTTGTAATGATCTGATTCTCCTGAATCAAGAAGCGACAATATTTTGTATTGGTTTATTAGTAATAACCTGTCTTTTTTTGAAAGTTCCATCGTCATTCTCATATATTAAAAATTTTTCTCTTAATGTGTCTTGCCATGCCAACTATGTCAGGGTAAATGGTATATTCATCTAAATTTGCCCATTTAAGAAATCCAAGAGCTTCAACTTTGGCGCCACTTGGAAGAATTACTTTTTTTACACATCCAGAAACCTCTTCAGTTTCAAATCCATTCTCAGGAGTTCCATGGACCGTAAACACTCCTTTTTGCGCTTGGATCCTATCTGTTATCATGCCTGGCCTTATTGATAAAGGCTTCTCGATCCTTACAGGCCTATGATCCCAATATATTGATTGATATTCATAAGATTTGTCTTCTGGAACATTGATTATTTCATCCCTTCCGCTCAGTCGATTTAGTCCTTCTGGATTTAGGATAAATATTGCACTGTCATCTGAATGATCATGGTCGTCGTGAAGAATAAACGCAACGGCAACTCCCATTACAGTGCTCCAGTCAAGAAGCCTTGTCGGAATCCAATAATGTTGCATGTCGAAAAGAATTTCCCAGTCGTTAGTACGTTTGTCAAAAAGTCTTGAGGCTGTTTTTTTGAACTCATAGAATAGTTCTTTTTCCTTTTTCTCCCAATCAGCTTGGCGCATTAAACTTGGCATCAACGACCACTCTTTATTAGAGTGTCCCCGATACCAAATTTCTTTAGGATTTCCCAATTCGGTCTCAGCCTTTTTGACTTCAGCTAGAAACTCGTTCCAGTCGCTCATGTTCTTTTATTTCTTTTTATTATTTGTGAATGCCATAGCCCGGCTATGGTGCCGGAGTGCAGTTGGAATTTTTTGTGGTACCCACCACAAAAAAGGCCGACGGAACGGAGGTCGCACATGCGCCGATTGTTATGTTTTCTCATAATTCTTCGTTACTTCTGTCTGGGCAATTTTCTGAAAAAATGATACCTTTTCCCTAGCAGGCTTTACCATTGAATCTATTATTTCTACTTCTTGGTCATTTTTTCTTAGAAAGATAAACGCGGTTACATCGGACATCACATTGTATGCAGCTAGCCGGATATCATCGTTCGATATAATTTGGACTTGGTTGAAAGTGCGCATGTATCCTTTGTATCCTTCGGAATCAGGTTTGGAAGCTGTGAACAAGTGGCTCTGTATCAACTCCTGTGACTGTGATAGAAATTCGACATATTTTGATTTCTTCTCATCTTGCAACAAGTAGAATCGAGCCTTCGCTTCCTTCTCCTCTTCATATGACTTTGTTTTTACAAAAATAACGTAGCCTGATGCAGCCGAGATGATAGCGCCCAGACCGATTTTAACGGCTGAATCCACAACGTTTATCCACGTTAAATCCATTCAAAATTCCTTAGGCTCAAGACCAACATAACAGTAATGTTGGGCCAATTTTCCGAATATTTATCCGGGTAGTGCTAATCAAAAAAACGCGTAGGTTGGGGGGGAGGAACGAACCCCAACGTCATCATGATCGCCGGCCATGGCCTCATGTATCAATTTCGCAGCCGCCCGCACCTTGGTCGCGGTCAATGATCTCCGCCTCGATATGCCGGTGGATGCTCGAATGCGGCCAATCGACCGCACCGGGAATATTGTGCAGACACCGTGTTGGGGCTTGTTCCTCACCCCAACCAACGCGCTCATGACTGAGGGCGGCATTTGTTTGCAAGGCTACAGGAGGTTGTAGTTCTGCTTCATCTCCTCGTACACTAGGCTGGAAAAACCGCGAATGACTCCACCGCCAGTTTCCATCCACCGCTTGTAATCCTTGGCTGCAGTAGGGCGCTCAACAATGCCGACCACCGCATAGGGCACTTTCTGGCCGTTCTTGCTGTGGGTGACCAAAATCCCCATGTCGCCGCAGAGATAGGAGGTAGTGCCGGTCTTGTTATAGACCAGGGTTCCCGGAGGAACCTCAGTGCCCCAGAAGATGCGGTCGCGGCCGGGCAGCGACATCACCCGCAGCATTTCCTGGGAACTGGGCAACTGGTTGTTCCACAGGGCCCGCAGAAACTGGACATAATCCTGGGGGAGGGCGCTGTTCTTGTAGGTTTTGCCGCCGGGCGGGATGTACTCCAAAATGCGCACCTTGCTAAAGATGCGACCATATTGGCCGTTGATCACCGCGTTGCACCGCGCCGGCCCGCCGACCTGGCGAATGAACCAGTTGGTGGCTTCATTGTCGCTGTGCTGGATCATCTCTTCCATCATCTGGCGGTGGGTGGGGGTATATTTCAGTTTGCCTCTCTCCACCTGATCAAAGAAGGCCAGGGCCACAAAGGGCTTGATCATGCTGGCGGCCTGGAAGGAACGCTGTGCGTTGACGCTGGCCAGATAGGTGTTGTTGGTCAGGTCGAAGGCAACCATCGCCGCCATATCCCGCTGTTGCAGACGGCCTTTGCCCCGCTGTTCCTGTAAAAACATCTGGATCTTGCTGTTGATCCCAGCCGCGCGACTCTTGCTTAATTTCTGGTCGTTTCCAGTCTGGTTGTCTTTTTTTGAAGGCGAAACCGCCAGCCGGCGCGACTTTGCCTGTTGGGAAAGGGGCGGATCGGCGGCTGTCTCTGCAGGATTGATCGCGGTGACCAACCCTGACCGTTCGAGAGCAGTGATCAGGGTGGGCGACTGTTTGCCCTGCAGGCGCGACCGCTGCTGCTTGGCAATCCGGACCGCCTCGGCTTTATCGGCCCAGCAACGGAAGACCAGCGCGTAGCTGCGGGCGCCGGTTTGTTCAATCTGCAGCTTGGCGCGCTCATCCGGCGACAGACGGGCGGCAATCCGTTGGTAGTCTGGTTGCAATGCTTTCGGGGCGTCGCCTTTGGCCAATTGCAGGTGGTAGAGGGAACTGTACGTCCCTTCCGGGAGAATATCCGCAGGGGCAAATCCTGCCGAGGACAGGGCCTGGGACTGCTTGACGGCCAACTGCCGCGCTTGGCCCAGAGAGCCGCGCAGGGGATAGACCACCCCATACGCCCCATTCCTGCTGACGATCAGCAGTTGGTGGTTGGCGGGTGGAGAGAGGGTGCGGGCCAGTTTGCTCCGGTCGTCCAGCGCCTGCCGGACCTCCTGGTTCCAGGTGTAGACCAAGGCGTACTGCTTGGCGGGAGCGGCCACGGCGGAGGTCGCCAGCGTCAGGAGCAACACGCAGAGCGGAAAAAATAATCGCGATAGTTTTACTCGAGTAATCGACGTCATGAGCTTGTATTTTTTATGTATAATTATTGTAATAACAAGATGTTGACGGCATTTTCGCTTGCATGGGCAACGCCATGGCGGCAAATAAAGCAGAGAAAAGGCTGCGCATCGAGTCGACACTGTTCCAATACATCATGCCCCATCGTATCACCTTCATGCCCCATCGTATTAGCTAAATCCTTTGCAGTCGGAAAACACTGTTCATTCTTTTTTCCACAACGGATCTTCCTTCTTAAACAGGCACCCCACCTGCTTGATTTCCCGATCTTTCCAGGTCTGTCTGAGCTTTCCTGAGATTACAACACGAGAGCGCCGATATGTTACATCACAACAACGTAGATCGCACTTACAAGGAGCACGAGAATGTGCAGGCCATAATAATTCCGTTTGGGGATCATGCCTGCAAAGTCGCGAGTGTTGAAAAGATGCAGCACGTAATTGCCGGAAACCGTGCCGATGCCCATCAAGACCAGGCCTATCCAGTGAATCGTTGCGGCGGAAATCGAAAAGGACAGGTGCTCGAGATGAAATCCGAACTGTCTTCCGAAGGTGGGCACGACATCGCCGATATTGGCGAGGAAATAATCGAGGCGATAGGCCAATTCACCGGTAAAGGCGAGCGGAACCAGGACCGGAACCATGGGCGAGAATTTTCCGAAGGTGGGGTCTTCAGTGGTTGTGAAAAGCGAGGCACCAAAGCGAATCACCTGCGCGGCGCAACCAAAGCCCAGCGTCAGCAAGAGGGTGAAGGCAAGGGCGTTGGAGCCGAACAACCACTGTTCAATCACGGCATAGGGGGCGGTATGCTGGAAGAATCGCGCCAGTTGTGAACCAATCAGGAAAGGGATGATCAAGGAGCACGTGAGATGGCGGCCTTTGTTCATGATCAACTCGACAAAGGGATTACGCAGGTTCAAACGTGGGCTGTCCTGGTCGCAGAGAGAGATGCAGCGCCCGCAGAGCAGGCAGTCGATGTTGTTTTTGATGTTGAAAGCGCCCAGGTATACCGGGCAACCCGCCGCGCTCTCCGTTCCTTTCTTGCAGGGAAAGGTTCGGCAGGTTCGGCATTTGCTGAGGTCGGGCCGCAGTTCGATCATCGACAGGGTGGCCGCCGCGCCGATGATTTTCCCCATGGGGCAGAGATAGCGGCACCAGGACTGGCCACGAAAAAGGGTGGCCATGATCGAGGCCCCGAGGAGGATGCTCATAAGAAGCAGGGCCGTGCCGAGCGGCCACTGCTTCATCTCGGTCACCGATTCAGTCCAGATGATCAGGGCAAAAAAGATCAGGGCAAAGGAGGTGCAATGCTTGGTCAGGAAAAAAGGCGGTTCGCGGTTGAGGCTCAGCCCCAGTGCCTGCAGGATGCGGCCGACACCGGGGAAAGGGCAGACGCCGCACCAGAACCTGCCCAGGAAAAACCAGCTCATCACGATGCTGACCCACCAGATTCCCCAGGCCAGGAAGAGCGAGACGTTGCGGTTCGGATCCTCGGGACCGAACAGCCCCAGGAGAATAATGAGGGTAAAGGCGATGTCGCCAAAGCTGCGAAGATAGAAAAGGTTGTGGCGATGTTGATAGAATCGTTTGATCCCTGGAAAACGGGCAAACAGATCGACACGCGCCTCTTCGTCGAAAACAAACAAAACCTTGATGATCTCTTTGATGCGTTCTAAAAGCGGCATGTCTGTCCACCCATTGCGGCGCCAGATCCGTATGTGATCTGAAAAAATTCCCACATGGAAAAGTTGGGAGTGATCCTGGTTCAGACTCAATGTTGGGGTTCGTTCCTCACCCCAACATTGAACTAAGGGCATCTTTTTGCTGCAAAGAATTCAATCATTCCTAGCAACATGAACGCCCTGGTCAGCGACGAGAAAAACATAACATAGGTGATGAGCAGCGGAATTTCCGCAAAGAGCTTGCGAGGATCGCCGCTTCCCCATCCCCAGGGTTCCCATGCATATTCACGATAGATTTGATGCAGGATAAGGTAGGCGAGAAGTGAAAAAACGCCTATCGCCAAGGCGGACCAAGCCTGGCGGAGCAGCGCGCTTCTTTTTCTGGGGTTGGAAAAGCGACTGCGGCCGGCAAAAGTCGCCAGTACGACAAACAGGGTGACGACCGTTGCGGTGGTGGTGATCAGAGCAGGGGAAACTTGGTCAAAGACGCCATCCTCAAGCCCATAGGCGCGCAACGGCAGGGCGTTGAGGAAAACATTGGAGAGGGGGAAGAAAATCGAAACACCGGCGAGAATGCCCCAAAGTCTCCGCAAAAAGGTCAGAAATTGCTGGAGTTCCTTCAGGTAGTCCGTGTGCGGTTCCGGGCGGTTCATGGACGTATTCGCCTCGCTGAAAGCAATGGGAAAGCATGGAAGACAGGCATTTAAAAAAATCAGACAGCATTAGTCACCGCGTTTCTGCGGCGCGCAATTCTCGCATCATCTCTGCCGGGCTTTGCCCAAAGTAGCGCTTGAATTCACGACTGAACTGCGATGCGCTTTCATATCCTACCTTGTCAGCAGCAAGGTTGGCTTTGAAACTTTCCAGCATCATTAAATCCCTTGCTTTGGTCAATCTGATTTTTTTCAAATACTGCATGGGAGAATCCGAAGTAATCTCTTTAAAGGCCCGATGGAACGCAGAAACGCTCAAGTGAGCCGTTTTGGCCAACTGTTCCACATCGAGTTTCCCTGCATAGTCGCTTTGCATAATTTTCAGGACGCGCGCCACCTGGGAAAACGTGCCGCTATGCACGGCCAGTGAATAAAGCACTGGCGCCTGGGCGCCGCAAAGAGCCCGATACAATATTTCCCGCACTATTCCTGGCCCTAAAATTTGTGCTTCTGTTGCTGAACGCAAACATTTGACCAGTCTCGTCGTTGCATCCAGCATCTCCTCATCCATGACAGCCGGGCCGATTCCGCGAGGCAATATCCGTTCGCTGCCAGTGCCGATCCCGGTTTGCACATCAATTCGGCCGATAAGGTCATGCAACTGGCCCATGTCAATATCGATGTAGAGTCCCCGCAATGGCTCCTCGGGGCTGGCAAAGGTCTCGCATTCGAACGGCATGGTTACCGAGGTCACCAGGTAATGGTTGGCGTCATATCGAAACTTCTGGTCGCCCAGGTAGCCAATCTTGTGGCCTTGCACAACGATACAAAGCCCTGGGTTATACACCATTGGTTTTCTGGGGATGTGGCGCGTTTCTTTAAATAAAAGCACCCCGTTAAGCCGGGACGCAGAAGGTCCGTCATCAATTTCCGGAAAGCTCTGCAACAGTTCAGCCATCTTTGCCATACGAAAACCCTCTGTGTTCCCAATGCCATCTTTAGACAATCTAGTTAGCAGTAATGCATCATAAAATCAATGCTCAGGCAGAAACAGGCAAGGTTTAGAGAGGAACAGGTATTCCAAATCCGTTTGCAGGGTATTACGTTCATCCGCAAGCTAATCAGCAACTCAACACCAGGAGGTTTCTCATGAACTTTGAATTTTCCAATCCCACCCATCTTATCTTTGGCGCCGGCACCCTTGCACGGCTTGGTGAAGTGGTCAGCAAGCATGGCGCCAAGGCCTTGATTGCCACCGGCGGGGGCAGCGTCAAGCGGAACGGAACATTCGACCGGGCCGTGGCAAGCCTCAAGGCTGCAGGGGTTGCTTACGTCGAATGTGACGGCGTTGAACCCAACCCAAGAATCACCACCGTCAGGCGCGGCGCCCAGATCGCACGGGACGAACACTGCGACGTGATCATCGCGCTGGGAGGCGGCAGCGCCATGGATGCGTCCAAGGTAATGGCCGCCGCGTTTTACTACGACGGCGATCCCTGGGACATGATCTATCACGGTCAGCCCGATCCGTATATCCCAACCCGCGCGCTGCCGATCGTCACCGTGCCGACCCTGGCGGCCACCGGTTCTGAGATGAACATGGGCGCGGTCATCTCCAACGAGGCAACCAAAGAAAAATCCTTTGTCCAGGCCGAATGCCTGTATCCCAGGGTTGCGCTGGTGGACCCCGAACTCACAATGAGTGTGCCGAAGGATCAGACCGCTTATGGGGTGTGCGACCTGATCACCCATGTGACCGAAGCCTACTTCAACGGCGTTGACTCCACTCCCATTCAGGATCGGTTCGCCGAAGGCGTCATCCTCACGGCCATGGTGTGGGGCCCAAAAGCCATTGCCGACGGCAATGACTTGGAGGCGCGGGCCCAGGTGCAATGGGCATCCATCGTCGCCCTCAATGGCTGGGTGAACGCGGGGACCAACGGCGGTTTTCCGGTGCACATGATCGAGCATACCCTGTCCGCCTATCACGACATCACCCACGCGGCAGGCCTGGCGGTGGTCAATCCTTCCTGGATGCGCTTTGCCGCCAGACACCGGCCGCAAAAGTTCGTGCAGTTTGCTGAACGCATTTTCGGCCTCAAGGCCAAAGGCCCCGACGACCTGGACTGCGCCCTTCAGGGCATTGATCGCTTTGAAGCCTTTCTCAAGGAGATCGGTTGCCCCACGCGTCTGTCCGAGCTGCATATCGATGATGCGCTGATCCCACGATACGCCCAGGACACCCTGCGTATCATCCACGACGAGAACGGCAACCTGCCTGGACGTCCGGCGATGAGCGAGACGGATATCGTCGCGGTGCTCAAGGCCGCCCTGTAATTCCGTTTCTATTTCAACAGTGAAGCGAGCCGCTTCGTCATCGACGAGCACAGCGAGGAGAAATCTCGCGAAGGAAAACCTCGTGATGGCGAGAGATTTCTCACTTCGTTCGAAATGACAAGCCTTCGTCGGCGATGTTTTGCGCTGTGCATCATGCTTCGCTTGATTTGGAAATGTAATTATACGGATTATCGCATGCAAATTGTCCGAAAAAAAATGCCGGTAAAAACGAATTTATCCGGAGAATTAGGCAATAATCGAGAGGATTGCCCTTTCTGTTTGCGTGATTTTCCAGTTTAGTAGGAATAAGGATGGTGTGTGCCGCTTCACAGACTGACGCAATGAAACGGTTCTTTGTTCAACACAAAAATGGGTGCTCAAGTTTTTTGCGCCATCGAAAATAACGGCCCGGAACCTCCGACCTGTTTGCTCGGCTCCTTGTGCATACGTTCTGTCATTGTTCTGTACGATGAGCCCACGGTCCCAACACCACAGAATACACTATGGAGTCGCCATGAATGGTTCTCTTCTCGAAACAATCAGGCCCGAGGGAATGACCCGACGCCAGTTCATCAAAAGCGTCATCGCAACCGGTGTTGTTTCCTCGTCCGGCCTGCTCTACTCCGGACCGGCTGGAGCCGCACCCAAGACCTCCCCGGGTGCTGTTGAACGACTCCTTACCCTGAACGTGAATGGGCAACAGCGCCGGGTGGATGTCCTGCCCCAGGAAACCCTGGCGCAAACCCTGCGCGGCAAACTGGGACTCACTGGTCTCAAAATCGGTTGTGACCGGGGGGAATGCGGAGCCTGTACAGTGCTCATCGATAACGTGCCTCAATATTCCTGCTCTATCCTTACCCATAGCGTCCGTGGAAAGAATGTGCTGACCATAGAAGGTTTGGCTTGTTCCGACGGAAAACTGCATCCCTTGCAGCAGGGCGTTCTCGATGAACAGGGCTTTCAGTGTGGCTACTGTGCGCCGGGCTTCCTCATGTCCACCCTTGGATATCTCAAGACCAACCCCAATCCCACCCGACAGGAACTGGCGCACGGTGTTTCGGGAAATCTTTGCCGTTGCCAGGATTACGACAAGATCCTCACTGCCCTGATGCGCGGGGCCGAATACATGCGAAAGGGGTAAATCATGCCGCAAAACGAAGCTCTTTTTTCGCCAAAGCTGACCGGGCAAAATTACACCACACCAGACCTGCGGGCCAAACTGACCGGAACGGCACGTTTCGCCGATGACCTCCGGGCTGAGGGCATGCTCATCTGCAAGCTGCTCACCAGCCCCTTGCCCCATGCACGGGTTCAACATCTCGACACCAAAGCCGCCTTGGCTATGCCCGGCGTGCGGGCGATTCTCACCGCTGACGAGCTGCCGCCTCCGGCCGATTCCGTCACCGACCGTGGCGAGGTCATCAAGGCCAGTCCCTGGGCGGAACCAGCGCTGACCATGGAACCGCTCTTTCAAGGGGAACCGATTTTAGCCGTTGCGGCAATCGATGAGGCCACTGCCATTGCGGCCATTGAAGCCATAGATATTTCATTTGATCCGCTCCCCTTTGTCATCGATCCGCTCGACAGTTTACGCCCTGGAGGGCCAAGCGCCCGGACCAACGGCAATGTCTGGCTGCCTCCGGGCAAACCTGGTGAACAGGCAAAAGTTGGCGAAATGAAATGGACTAAGGCCGATTTTGAGACCGCCGGGCAAGATAAGCTGCCCTTGGGGAAGGCTACCGGTGAGTGGTCCCACGGCGACCTTGATGCCGAAATGTCGCAGGCCGCACTGGTTCTGGACGAAACCTTCGTCACGCCCAACGTCAGCCACCAGACCTTGGAGACCCGTTCCACCCTGGCCTGGTGGGAGAACGGCAAACTCCATATTGCGGTCGGCACCCAAGGCGCCATCCAGACCGTGCCGGCCCTTGCCAAGTGGCTCAACATGGATCCGAGCGATATCATCCTTATCAGCGAGTACACCGGCGGTGGTTTTGGCGGCAAGATCACTGCTTCCGTGGCCGCGATCATCCCGGCGCTGCTGGCAAAGAAAGCGCACGCGCCGGTTATGCTGCGCGTTTCCCGGGATGACGAGCAGTCTATCGGTCGGGCTCGGCCAAGTGTGATCGGTCGCATGCGGGCTGGTTTTTCCAAGGAAGGCCGTTTGCTTGGCTTGGACATGTTCGTGATCATGGATAACGGCCCGTATGAGGAACAATACGATGGGGGCATGTCAGGCCGCATGGCTTCATTGCTCTACCAACCCAAAGCCATGCGCTGGCGCGGAGTGGCGGTGCTCACCAACACTCCGACCCGAGGCGCCCAAACCGCACCGGGCGGACTTCAGGCCAGTGCCCTCATGGGGCCGGTGTTAGCAAAAGCGGCGCGCCGGTTAAACCTCGACCCTCTGGCGGTCTGCCGCATCAATGCACCCGAAGGTCGGGCGCCGGTTGGTCCCCCGAAAGCGGACGGCGCCATGAATGTGGCGACCAGCGCCTTTGTCAAACAGGCGCTGGACCAAGGAGCTGAGGCCTTTGGCTGGCAGGCGCGCCGATCACGACCGGCCCTCAAAAGTCCTCTTCGGCGCGGCATCGGTGTGGCCACGGGTTGCTTTGTGGCCGGAACAATCGGTTTTGACGGCTTGTTCGTCATCACCCCGGAAGGCAAATTGCGCATCCATTGCGGTATCGGCAATCTCGGTACGGAATCCTTCAGCGACGTGCAACGGGTGGTGGCCGACGCCATGGACGTGCCCTGGGAATCCTGCGAAATACTCTGGGGAAATACGGGCAAACACCTCGCCTGGAGCTGTGTGTCGGGCGGCAGCCAAACCATTCACGCCATGTCACGAGCAGGATTGGCTGCAAGCCTGGATGCTCACGCCAAGCTCAAGAAAATCGCGGCTAAAGCACTGGGGGGCAATCCGGAAGATTTTGCCGTCGGCAATCAACGAGTTTTCCGGAAAGAGAACAAGGGCGAGGGGCTGAGCTTTGCTGAAGCGGCTCGGAAAGCCATTGAGCTGGGCGGAGTCTATGACGGTCATGAATATCCGGCTGATATCCACAAGTTGACCAAGGCTTCCGTCGTCGCCCTAGCCGGACAGGGGTTAGTCGCCGTTGCCCGCGACACCTTCCCGCGCGACGGGCAAACATTCTCGTATGTGGCCGCCTTTGCCGAAGTTGAAGTGGACGCCGAGACGGGCATGTACCGAATCGTCGACTTTCACGCAGAGGCAGATGCAGGCATGGTGGTCCATCCTCGTGCCTTTGCCGGCCAGCTTGTCGGTCGTTCCATGCTCGGCATAGGTCATGCCACCACGCAGAAATGGTTCTATGACCATGAACACGGGATGCCGGTGTCCAGGCGTTTCTACCAAACCCGGCCGCCGACCGTCCTTTGCCTGCCGGAAAAATTTACCTGGGGCTCGGTCGGCATGCCTGATCCCCAGACTCCAATCGGAGCACGCGGCATTGGCGAACCACCGGTCGGGGCTGCCTGCGCTGCGGTCTTGTGCGCCCTGAACGACGCCTTGGGTGACGACAAATTTCTGCGTGCCCCGGTCATGGCCGACACCGTCCTCGCTGCTATTGAGCCCGGCAGCTGGCGTCCAGTAACGGGCCTTTCAGCCAACGTTTAATGTAAAAGCCGCCAATACATCGGTGGCGGGAGAAACCCCATGGCTATTATACGTGACGGTATGCCCTTTTTTGACCTGTTTCGACCGACAAGCGTTGATGACGCCCTGTCCCTGGCCAAACGTCTTGGATCCGACGCCTGGCTGTTGGCGGGAGGACTCGATAGCCTAGAACGGTTTAAGGATCGGATGAAACGACCCAAGGCGGTTATCGATCTTGGCGCCATTGAGGAACTTCGCGGCATCCGCCGGGACGGTGGCGATCTGGTCATTGGGCCGATGACGACGTTAACCGAGGTTCAGCACAACCCAGACCTCAAAACCCATTTCAGCCTGCTCGCCGAGGCCGCAGGAGAAGTGGCCTCGCCCCAGATCCGCAACCAGGGAACTCTGGGCGGCAACATCAGCCAGGATACGCGCTGCTGGTATTACCGCAGCGGGTGGGACTGCTATCGGGCCGGTGGCGGCGTCTGTTATGCCGGTGAAAGCAAGGAAGGACAGAACCGCGAACATGCCGTCTTCGGGGTTGAAGGCTGTGCTGCGGTGTCGCCTTCCGATACTGCTCCGGCCTTGGTTGCTCTGGAGGCCCGGCTGGTTATTCAAAATGCAGAAGGTTCACGGGAGGTGGCAGCCGAGGATTTCTTCGTCGGCCCGGAAACTGACATCACCCGCCTCAACGTGCTTCGGCCAGGTGAGTTGCTCACCGAAATTCGCCTGCCCGCGACCTGGGCAGGCGCAACGTTTTATTTTGAGAAGGTTCGGGACCGACCGGTGTGGGATTTTTCGCTGGTCAATATCGCAGCGGCAATGCGACTTACCGGAGACCGCATCGACCGGGCACGTTTCGTTCTAGGCGCGGTGGCGGCTCGTCCCTGGAGGCTGTCTCAGGTTGAAGCCGCAGTGGCGGGTCAATCAAGAAATGAAATTGCTGAGGCAGGTTCAAGCATTGCTGCCAATGGTGCGGCGCCGCTGCCTCATAATGGCTACAAGGTTGTGCTGGTGCGGAATTTAATTAAACGCGCCATCCTTGGCAAAAAGGAATCGTAAACCTTACAGAGAGAAAATACTCGTGATCGAATTGGAAAATATTAAAAACCGCTGCGACGCCATTGAAGAATGTTATGAGTTTATGCTGGCGTATGCGGCCCAGGGCATTGCTGACGACCGGGAAAGCCATCACGGCGGTCAACTTCGAGAACTGCTCTCAAAGGCTGTTGATGCTGCGACTGATTTACCGGAAGCGTATACCGCAATGGCGGCGACTTTCAATCCAGCCGCCTCACCAAAATATGTAAATTTTCTTGGTGTGCTGAAGGTTGACACGACCAACGCCTTGGCGGCAATGGAACTCGTTCTTGCCCAATCGAAAATTTCATCCCAACTGATAGACAATCTCAATGCCTCGCTGCATGTTCGCACCCTGCTGACAGACGTTTTTCTCCTTGATGAAATTGTTCAGCTGCAGCGGTTGACCGATTGACGGAGGCGAACAGTGAGTTGCTTTGCTTCCTGATCCGGTAGGAATCGATCTCCGTGGCCAGGCTGCGGAGACTCCACTTTTACAAAACTGTCCAAACGAACGGAGCCACTGCTATCCCTCTGGGTGGACGCGAGACGCCAGCACCTTGTCGATCCGGTTTGTATCCATATCGATGACCTCAAAACGATAGCCTTGCTCTTCGAATTGGTCTGTTTCCTTGGGAATACGACCCAATACGTGAATGATCAACCCTCCCAGCGAATGATAGGTATTGCTTTTCTCTCCTGGCAGATCGTTCCTGATGTCGAGCGTTAATTTGACCCGCTCGATGGAAACCCCGCCATCAATGAGCCAGGAGCCGTCTGCACGCTTTATAAACTCCTGAGTTTCTACAAGGCTCGAAGACGGGACTTCTCCGACAATAGCGGTCAACACATCCGTCAGGGTCACCAACCCTTGAATGTCGCCGTACTCATCAACCACAAGGGCGCACTGCAGTTGGGCTTTACGAAAATTTTCCAGCAGTTGTGTTGTGGTCACGTATTCAGGAACATACAGCGGCTGGCGTAAATACTGTGCAATATCCAACGGCGCACAAGCAAGAGCCGCCTGCAACAAATCAGCAGTTCTCAAGAGTCCTGCAACATCATCCAACCCACCCCGACAAACGATTATCCGGGAATAAGGACAGGTCGCCAGATCTTCACGCAGTTCCGCTTCCGGCTTGGTTATATCGAGTACATGGATATCCTGGCGATGGGTCATGATGGCGACAACTGGCTGTTCATCAAGGCGAAGAACATTGGAAACAAGAATCCGCTCGCTCGCGTGAAAAATACCCGCTTCAGCCCCCTGTTCCATCAGCAGCTTGATTTCTTCATTTGTCACGGATGCTTGCTCTCTCTTTCCAGCGCCCAATATCCTCAAAAGAAAAGTAGACGAAGCCGAGAAAAACCACACCAAGGGTCTGGCGATACGCGCAAGCATCTTCATCGGTCGCGCAACCAAACTGGCAATTTTTTCTGGGTCGAGCAGTCCCAAATGTTTAGGGACCAACTCTCCCACCACTACTGAAAAATAGGTCAAGGTGATGACAACCACCACCAAGGCAATGGGCTGGGCATACGGTTGCAGCCAGGGTAATGTTCCGATGAAAGTCGTCAGTGGTTCGGCTAATGCGTTTTCACCGATAGCGCCACTCAGAATGCCCACCATGGTGATCCCGACCTGAACAGTTGACAGGAAAGACGCCGGGTTATTTTTCAACGACAATGCCGAGTTAGCGCCTCGCCTGCCATCTTTAGCCATTTTCTGCAAGCGGGAATCTCTTGCAGAGATAACCGCAATTTCTGACATGGCAAAAATGCCATTAAGCGAAATCAAAACTACAAGTAGAGCTAGGTCCATAGCGCGTATGCCTCGTCCGCAGAATTTGTGGGTAGATCTTTGATATTTAGCCCCAGAACCTGAGCCCCGCCGGAGGTGAAGGTGTGGGGCGCCTGCCGCCCCGTCACCCTTGCCACCTTCAGGTGGAGCGTGGAGG
>Ga0209016_1001806_pt1 | contig 15914 bp, 10 predicted proteins | sample EPASupsiteSAE305_FD_187265 | JGI IMG/M metagenome (GOLD analysis project Ga0209016, IMG submission 187265) | Bioremediated contaminated groundwater microbial communities from EPA Superfund site, New Mexico - SAE3-05 (SPAdes) (version 2) | ecosystem: Environmental > Aquatic > Deep subsurface >...
AAAATATCTCCTGGAAGAATGTCAAGAGCTTGCTGTGGCTATCGATAATGCCGACGCCAAGGAGATCTGCCAAGAAATCGGCGATGTGTTTTTCGTCCTCACCCTGTTGATCACTATGTTTGCAGAACAGCAGCACTTCACCGCGGATGATGTCTTTGAACAGATAACGGCCAAAATGATCAGACGCCATCCCCATGTTTTTTCCGGCATCCCCCTCACAGATGAACACGACCTGCGGGCGCAATGGGAACGGATCAAGGCGGAAGAGAAGCAGCCTCCGACCTCCTCGCATTCATAAACAGCTTTTTCCTTGACATTTCCTACCATTTTTTACTAACATATTAAGTTTATCACCTTTAACCTTCTCGCTCTCACCGCCAGGATTGAAGCGAGGGCCACTTTTGACCACGAGGAGGAATCATGCGTCATTACGAAACCACGTACATTCTCCGTCCCAATCTGGGCGAAGAACAACTCACCGAAATCATTGACCGAACCAATGCCATTGTCACCAATGACGGCGGCGCGATTATTTTTCTTGACCGCTGGGGCGTAAAGCGACTGGCGTACGAGATTAATAAAGAAGTTCAAGGATACTACATATATCTGAACTACGCTGCTCCTGGAAAAACCGTTGACGAAATTGAGCGCATTTTCAGGATCGATGACAGGGTGCTCCGGTATCTTACCGTTAAACTCGGTGACACCATGAATGCTGAGTCGATTGAAGCCGAGAAGCAACGAATCGCAGAAAAAGCCGCTGCCAGTGCAGTGGCGGAGTCTGAAGATGCCGAAGTCGATGAGTTTGACAGCGAAGCGCTGGAAGACGAATCCACTGAAGATTAAAACACGCCCCAAGCACTACGTATCATCGAAGGAGTACGCTCATGTCACAGCCTAAAAAAGTTTTTACACGTCGTCGTGTTTGCCGTTTTTGTACTGATAAAGATGTCACCATTGATTATAAAGACTCAAAAACATTGAGAAGTTTCGTCACGGAGAGAGGCAAGATCATCCCTCGGCGTATTTACGGCACCTGTGCGAAGCATCAACGCCAATTGACCGAGGCCGTAAAACGTGCTCGACAATTAGCTTTATTGCCCTATATGGGATCAACCCAATTTTAGAGTTTCGTACCGAATACTTGTGAATATCGGGCCAGGGTTAAGTAAATTTGTTCACCCTTCCGGCCAGACTTTTCTTTTTAGTGCTCTTTTTTTCGCCCCTGCGCTGAGCCCTTTATTGTTTGGCTGGCTGAATGGGTTGTTGGCTATCTCTGTTTTTTATATATTCACCGTCAATGGTGTCAAAACAGGGGGAGTACAGTTACGCACAGTTCTTCTGTTAGCTGGACTCGGCGCACTTTTGGTACAGCGACTGGAGATATTTCTTTTTTCGCTCACTCTGATTCCCTTAGGCTACTCGCTTTTCAAAAGTGCGGCCAACGGGGAGTCAGCAGCTGTAAGCGGCGGTAAGGGAGTTATCGTTCTCAGCCTGACATGGATCTTTTTCTGGGGAGTGTACGGCGCCGTTGCCGGCATTAATCCCTACAGCTATCTGCTTAAGGTGCTGGATCTCGGATTTCAACAATCTCTGGAATTCTATGCCTCAAAAGAAGCTGACCTGTCCCAGGAAACGGTTTACGCCCTGCAACAAGTTACAAATGGAATGCGAAAGACCATCCCCAACCTGCTGCCGGGTTTACTCGCCTCGGCAGTGGTTATTACCGTTTGGATCAATATGGTCTTCAGTAACACCCTTATGGCTCGGTTTCACAATGGGGTCTTCCCTTGGGGAAAGTACTTGACGTGGAAACTTCCAGAACACCTGGTGTGGGTACCCATTGCAGCGATAACCATCATATTGATCGGCCAAGGCTATCTTCAGTATGTGTGCGGTTGGATGTTGTTACTCTCGGGTTTGTTGTATTTTTTCCAAGGCTTAGCAGTTTGCATCACCTTGCTGGAACGATGGAATGTCCCGGTATTCATTAGAGTCGTGCTCTACTCCTTTCTGATTATTCAGAGCTATGGGGTTATCATACTGACTTTTTTGGGGATAGGTGATGTCTGGTTCAACTTCAGGCAAAAAACAGAAGAACAATGAGGCAAGAGAGCATGGCCTTGCCGAACGAACAGGTCGTCTCGTTTTTACAGTTAATTGTGAATAACTGATACATAAGATACAGGAAGAGGGTTATATCAATGGAAATCATACTCAAAGAAACAATCGAAACTCTTGGCCAGGAAGGCGAGATCGTTAAGGTGAAACCGGGTTACGCGCGCAATTTTCTTATTCCGGGACAAAAAGCCGTCTTGGTGAACAAGGCCTCTCTAGCCCGGTTGGAGAGAGAAAAACAGGCCATTGCCGCCAAACTGGCTGATCAGAAAAAACGTGCCGATGGTCTGGCCGCGCAACTGGAAGGAAAGGTTATTGCCATCAACAAACGAGTGGGTGACGAGAACCGTTTGTTTGGCTCGGTGACAAATAATGATATCAGCACCGCCCTGCAGCTGGCAGGTATCACGGTTGACAAAAGATCCATTGTCATGCCTGATGCCATCAAGACCATAGGTGAATATAAGGTGGCCATCAAGACCGGTTACCAGACAACTGCGAATATTCTTGTGCAGGTTGTTCCCGAAACTATGGGCGATGCGCAATAATGAATGTTATTTAATGATGTATTTCTGTTTTTCTGAAAGATCCGTCTCGGAATTCCTCGGGCAGGTGATGAGGTAACGGTCTTTTCAGAACACTGGAAAGAGTTCGTCCAATGTTGAGCAAGTGCCTTTTCTGTACCCAGAAAAGGCACTTTCATTTTCAACGTGCCATTCCATACCGGTGACGGTATAGTTGCGCCAATCGAAAACCGTCTTCTTTTACCCCGTTAAATAATCACGTTATGCAGGACACCTTTCCCTCTATCGCTGCGCCATCGACCAGAATGCTGCCTCCTCAGAACATAGAGGCGGAACAGGCGGTACTCGGAACCATCCTTCTCCAAGACAAGGCATTACTGAAAATAGTCGAACTGTTAAAGGCGGACGATTTTTACCGCGACGCCCACAAGACTATCTTCGCAGCCATGCTCACCCTTTTCGAGAAACGGGAACCCCACGACCTGATCACCGTCACCGGGCTCCTGAGCGATCAAAAAAAATTGGAACATATCGGTGGCGCCGCCTATCTTGCCTCATTAACCGATATTATTCCTTTTGCCGGCACCCTGGTTCATCACGCCCATATCATCCGTAAAAAATCCATTCTACGGCGGTTGATTCAAACCACTTCCGAGGTTGCCGCGCGCTGCTATGACGCCCAGGATGATATTGAAAACCTGGTTGAAGAAGCGGAAAAGACCATTTTCGAAATAGCCCATTCGAATAAAGGCCAGGGCTTTATCCCCATGTCCACCATCGTGCCCAAGGCCTTTGACCGGATCACCAAACTTTTCGATAAACAGGAGCATATCACCGGGGTGGCAACGGGATATGAAGAACTCGATCGAATCACCGCCGGTCTGCAGCCCGCTGAAATGATTATCCTCGCCGCCCGCCCTTCCATGGGCAAGACGGCCCTGGCCATGAACATTGTGCAGCAGGCCGCTGTCTTCGGCAGCAAAGTCACGGTGGCGGTCTTCAGTCTGGAAATGTCAACGGAGTCTCTGGCCCTGCGTATGTTATGTTCTCTGGGCAGGATCGATTCTCAACGGATCCGCACCGGCAAACTCCTTGAAAACGACTGGCCCAAACTGACCAGGGCCACTGGCATGCTGGCCGACGCCCCTATCTTCATCGACGATACTCCCGGCCTTACCGCCCTGGAAATGCGGGCTAAGGCAAGGCGGCTTAAATCCGAAAACAACCTCGGTCTGATCGTGGTCGACTATCTGCAGCTTATGCAGGGCAAAACCAACTCCGAAAACCGCACCCAGGAAATTTCGGATATCTCCAGATCGCTCAAAGCCATGGCCAAGGAACTGAACGTCCCGGTGCTCGCCCTTTCGCAGCTCAACCGCAGTTTGGAAAACCGGACCGACAAACGCCCGCAATTGGCCGATCTGCGTGAATCGGGCGCCATCGAGCAGGATGCCGACGTTATCATGTTCATCTATCGGGACGAGGTCTATAACCGGGCTGAGGACAATCCGAACCGGGGGATGGCGGAAATTATTATCGCCAAACAGCGCAACGGCCCCACCGGTACGATCAAGATGACCTTTCTCGGTGAGTATACCACCTTTGAAAATTACACCAGCCGTCCGCCTGTTCCCCAGTACATGCCCGAGCAAAGTCTATCGGCTGAAATTGATTTCAATTGACCTCACCTTTTCCCGTTACTCTTACCTATCCGCAACCCGTCATGCAAACAAACGATAAATACGATTTCAAGGCCATCGAACAAAAATGGCAGCAACGCTGGGAACAGGAAAATACCTACCGAGTAACCCATCAGCCGGGACGACCGAAATATTATGTTCTGGAAATGTTTCCCTATCCTTCCGGCAGGATCCACATGGGGCATGTGCGCAACTATTCCATCGGCGACGTTATCGCCCGCTACAAGAGGATGCAGGGATTTAATGTTCTCCATCCCATGGGCTGGGATGCCTTTGGTCTGCCCGCTGAAAACGCGGCCATGAAACGCGGCATTCATCCCGCGGCCTGGACCCATGACAACATCGACTACATGCGCGGTCAACTCAAGGCCATGGGCTTAAGTTATGATTGGGACCGGGAGCTGGCCACCTGCCGGCCCGACTATTACCGCTGGGAGCAGCAGCTTTTCCTCAAGATGCTGGAGCGGGGATTGATCTACCGGAAAGAAACCACGGTCAACTGGTGCGACGACTGCCAGACCGTGCTGGCCCGCGAACAGGTGATCGACGGAGCCTGCTGGCGTTGCGATCAGCCGGTCATGCCCAAGACCATGCACGGCTGGTTTTTCAAGATCACCGACTATGCCGATGAACTGCTGGCCGATCTGGAAACCTTGACCGGCTGGCCGGATAAAGTGGTCACCATGCAGCGGAACTGGATCGGCAAAAGCACCGGTTTGGCCTGTGATTTCCAGGTGGAAGGCAGCGACCAGGCCATCACTATTTTCACCACCCGGCCGGACACCATCTTTGGCGTGACCTTCATGTCGCTGGCGGTCGAGCATCCGCTCCTCAAATCTTTAGCGGCCGGCAAGCCCCAGGAACAGCAGGTCGTTGATTTTATCCAGCAGACCATTATTGATAAACAGCGGGCCAATCTCGAACTGGAACCTGAAAAAAACGGGGTCTTCACCGGCAGCTATTGCATCAACCCCTTTACCGGGGATCGCGTGCCGATCTATGCCGCCAATTTCGTCCTCATGGACTACGGCACCGGCGCGGTGATGGCGGTGCCGGCCCACGACCAGCGCGATTTCGAATTTGCCCGTAAATACGGCCTTCCAATCCGGGTTGTGGTCCAGCCCCCAGGAGAAGTTCTTGATCCCGCCACCATGACCGAGGCCTCCGAAGGCCCGGGTATGCTGACCGCCTCAAGCTCCTTCACCGGACTCGACTCGAACGCCGCACAGCAGGCAATCATCGATTTCGCCGCCCAGTCAGGATTCGGACGGCCGCATGTCACCTACCGGCTGCGCGATTGGGGCATCTCCCGTCAACGGTACTGGGGCGCTCCCATCCCAGTGATTCATTGTCAAAGTTGCGGTATCGTTCCAGTGCCTGAAAACGAGCTGCCCATTCTCCTGCCCGGGGCAGATGAATCGATGGGCACCCACAGCCCGCTTCATCAGCAGGAAGAGTTTATCGCCACCACCTGCCCGCGCTGTCGCAAGGCGGCTCGGCGTGAAACCGATACCCTGGATACCTTTGTCGAGTCGTCGTGGTATTTCGCCCGCTACACCAATCCCGGCCTGACCACCGCACCCATTGATCAGGAAGCCGCAGCCTACTGGTTGCCGGTCGATCAGTATGTCGGCGGAGTGGAACATGCCATCCTTCATCTGCTCTACGCCCGGTTTTTCACCAAAATGCTGCGGGATCTCGGCTATCTCACCGTGGACGAGCCCTTCACCAATCTGCTGACCCAGGGCATGGTCATCAAGGATGGGGCCAAGATGTCGAAATCAAAGGGCAACGTCGTTGATCCCAACGAACTGATCGAGCAGTACGGGGCAGATACGGTCCGCCTGTTTTCCCTGTTCGCGGCCCCACCGGAACGCGATCTAGAATGGAATGCCCAGGGGGTGGAAGGATCCTCACGTTTCCTCAACCGGGTGTACCGTATCGTTTACCAGAGCCTCCCCTGTTTTAAAAACGCCGACGCGGTGGACCTCGCCTCCCTGGATGAAACCTCCCGGCAGCTCTACCGGAAAACGCATCAGACGATTCGCCGGGTGACGGAAAACATTGAGACCAATTTTCATTTCAATACCGCCATCTCGGGTGTGATGGAACTGGTCAACCTGGTCGCCACCACTGGCAGCGACCGAAAGGTCCTGGATTCGGCGGTGCTGAAAGAAACCCTGGAAACCATCCTCACCCTGCTGTTCCCCATGGTCCCGCACTTCTGCGAAGAGCTCTGGCAGGTTTCTGGCCACGGGCAACCGCTCAATGATGCCGCCTGGCCCAAATATAATCTCGAGGCTGCCCGGGAAGAGGAGGTGACCATCGTTATCCAGATCAACGGCAAGGTGCGGACAAAACTGCAGGTGCCTGCCGATATCGATGATCAGACCTTGCAGCAGCTGGCGGTGACCGATGAAAAAATTTCCCGGTTCATGGAAAACAAGGTCCCGAGAAAAATCATCGTCGTGCAAAAGAAACTTGTTAACATTGTTCTGTAACTTCCCGTAATGGCGATATTACCTATGGCCTCTTCGAGGACGCGACCAACCTGACCGCAAAAGGAGCGACATGCTGAAAATCGGAAAACTCGGTAGGGGCATGGTCCTGCTTTTCGCACTGTTTTTGAGCGGATGCGGTTACTATTTTCCCCATGTGTATACAGGCCCGACCCGTTTTGTCTATATGCCGACCTGGCAGAACCGGACCAATAAGCTCGGCCTTGACAATAAAATTTATCAATCCCTGGCCCACTGGTTTCAAAAATCCGAAGCCATTAACCTGACCAAGGACAAAACCAAGGGGGATCTTATCCTGACCGGAGAGATCCTCTCCATCGACCTGCCCAGTGTCTCCTGGGACGGGGTCTCGGATGCGACCAGCACCAAGGTGAAACTCTTTGTCCGCTACGTTCTCAAGGACCTCAAAACCGGCGCGATCCTCTGGGAGGTACCCAGAAAACTCTACACCGCTGATTTTACCCTGAACAGGGACAATATCATTACAGAAGATGAGGCCCTGAAAATCATCATTGAAGATATGTCGGAGCACATTTACCTCGGCACCCTCAACAAAATCAGAAAACAGAATCAGCAGACTCCGGCAACCCACTGATTGTTGTTGGTTTTCCCTATAAGGCACTGCAGAGGTTTCTGGAGCGCCTTTTTTATTTTTTCCTCTTCCCCGCCATGATTGCTGATCACCACCAGATCCCCTGTTCTGCAGTTCGAAGCACGGTTCTTCCCCACTCCGGGTTGTTGCTTGCGCCCCTGGCCGGTTACACCGACCTCCCCTTCCGTCTTCTCTGCCGCGAAAACGGAGCCATGCTCTGTTTTTCCGAGATGATCAGTTGCCACGGTCTTATCCATGCCCAACGAAACACCGTTGAACTGATGCAGACCATTGCCGCCGAACGCCCCTTTGGAATTCAGCTTTTCGGCAGCGACCCCCTGCTCATGGGCCAGGCTGCGGCCATCGTTTCTTCCTGGCCGGTTGACCTCATCGATCTCAACATGGGCTGCCCGGTTCGCAAGGTGGTCAAAAAAGGCTGCGGCGCGGCCTTGATGAAAGATCCGCACCTGGCGGAATCGATCATCAAGGCGGTCTGCGCCCACACCCCCCTCCCGGTCACGGTCAAATTTCGCAGCGGCTGGACCCATGACTGCATCAACGCACCGCAGTTTGCCGCCATGGCCGAGGCAGCGGGAGCCTCCGCGGTGACCATCCATGGCCGGACCTGGGCCCAGGGGTTTGGCGGGAAAGCCGATTGGCGGGTGATCAAGGCGGTAAAAGAGGCGGTCGCGATCCCGGTGATCGGCAACGGCGACATCCTCTCCCATGCCGACGGGATGGAGATGATGGCGGCTACAGGTTGCGACGCCGTCATGATCGGCCGGGGAGCGCTTGGCAATCCCTGGGTGTTTTCTCCCCAAGGGCGGCCCGCAACCCTGGCCGAACGATTGCCGGTCATCCTCCGCTACCTTGAACTGGCGGAACAGTACCTGGAGCCCGACCGGGTTCTCTTTAAAATTAAGAATCACGCCACTAAATTCTTGACCGGACTCACGGGGGCGGCTCGCATCCGGCAGGCGATCTACCTCTGCAGGAGCACGGAGGAAATTGTCGCCCAGCTGTCCCAACGGAGCAACGGAGAAATCGATACAACAGATGCCACTTGAACAACCGGCGGAACGATTCTCAAAAACAGCTAATCTATCGACCTCAAACGAAATTTTTCAAAAATACTGTTCGGATGCCAACATCAAAAGAGTGAATGCAATGACCGGTAAGGATATGCATGCCAGTTTCTCGCCTTTATCTGCTGATGGGGCACAAGCGCCCCGACAAGGGGGGGATCCTCGATCAAGTTCCATGGAGAAAGGCCGCGCGTTGCGTCAACGCCTCGAACAGCTCGTCACCCGAACAAGAGTCGCTCCGTCCTCGGCAGAGGCTGCGGCGATCTCGCTTGAGGAAGTGCGACAAGCGCTCCATGAACTGGAGGTGCATCAGGTCGAACTCGAGATCCAAAACGAGGAACTGCACCGGATGCAAAGGCAGCTCGATGCTTCGCGGGCGCGATATTTCGACATCTACGACCTGGCACCGGTTGGTTACGCCACCGTGGACGAGCAGGGACGCATCCTGGAAGCAAATTTCATTGCAACCACTCTCTTGGGCATGGCCCGGCAGGCGCTGATCAATCAGCCGATCTCCCATTTCATTTTCAGGGAGGATCGCGAGGTATACGCTCTCCATCGGCAACAGCTCCTTACAACCGGTGAAGCCCAGACCTGCGAATTGCGGATCGTGAGACAGGATGCAACGGTCCTCTGGGTGCGACTTGACACCACCGCCGCGCAAAATAGAGGCGGGGATCCCATATCCCGGATGATACTCACCGACATCACCGAGAGTAAACTGGCGGTGGAAGCCCTACGCGCCAGTGAGGGAAAATTTCGCTCCCTCGCGGAAAGCAGCCACGACCATATCGTGCTCTACGATAAACAGTACCGACACATGTATATGAATCCGGCTGCCTTGGATTTCGCCGGTCTGCGGGAAGATGCGCTCATCTGCGGACCTCCTGGGCAGGGCGGTTTTTTCAAAGATCTACGCCCTGTGCTCCAAGAGAAAATAAGCCAGGTTTTCATGACCGCCGCCCCTTTCAGGACAGAGTTGGAGTGGAACAGTTCCGAGGGGCTCAAATACTTCGACTGGCGCCTCACCCCCGTGTTCGACGCCAAGGGCCGGGTATGCTCGGTGTTGGGTGTCTCCAGGGATATTACCGAACGCAAACAAGTCGAAGAGCTGAAATTGGAAATGGAACGCAAATTCCAGCAATCCCAAAAGCTCGAAAGCCTTGGGGTGCTGGCTGGCGGCCTTGCACACGATTTCAACAATATTCTGTCGATAATCCTGGGACAGTGTGACATCCTCAGCGAAGACATCAACTCGGGAATTGACCGTATAACCCAAGTCAAACAAATTGAAAAAGCCGCGCTCAGGGCTGTGGATCTTTGCCGGCAGATGTTGACCTATGTCGGGAAAAATGCTCCGATTCAAACCCGGATTGACCTCCGGTTGATGGTCGAAGAAACGGTCAAGCGGCTCCAGCCGACTTTGAAAACCAAGGTCCGCCTTGAACTCGATTGCACCGATGAGGTTTTCGAAATTACCGGAGACCGTGCCCAGATTCAGCAGGTCATCATGGATCTGTATTTCAACGCCGTCGAGGCCATAGGCGAGCGAAAAGGCACGATCATCATTGCACTCAACAAAAAAAACGTTCAAGATGGCGCGGACGCCGACTTTCTCGGCAATACCATCCAGGCCGGCGATTACGTCTGCCTGACGGTTTCGGACAACGGCTGCGGCATGGACGTCGAAACCCGGAAGCGGATATTCGAGCCGTTCTACACCACGAAATATACCGGTCGAGGTCTGGGCCTATCGACGGCGCTGGGCATTGTCACCTCACATGACGGGGCGCTGCAGTTCTTCTCCACGCCGGGTTTCGGCACGACCTTCAAGGTTTTCTTCCCTCTTTTTGCCGTTCCCGGTATTGTTTCAACAGCACCGGCAGCCGATATCTCCTTAAAGAAAGGGCGCGGCACACTTCTGCTGGTGGATGATGAAGCACCGCTCCGCATCATCGGTTCCGCGCTGCTGAAGGCAATGGGTTTTACGGTCATGACCGCGGCCGGCGGCCGGGAGGCGATCAAAATCCACGGGGAGAACAGCCGCGCGATCGACCTGATCCTGCTGGATCTCCTGATGCCGGAGATGGGCGGAATCGAAACCTATCGCCTTTTACGGCAGATATCGCCCACGATTCCGATTGTCATCTGCAGTGAGTGCAACGCGGAGGACTTTTTGCAGGACTTTATAGACGACCCTTTTACCGAAGCGGTACAGAAGCCGTACAAGCCCGATCAGTTGCGGAGCGTGTTCATGAAGCTTATTGAGACGATGGAGTAGGATTTCGATGACCGATTCAGCAAAGTGCCGCATATTGCTTGTCGATGACGAAGAGGGACTCCGTTTCACCCTGAGCCTTCTGCTGAAAAATGAAGGGTATCAGGTTGATACCGCGGCCGGACATGTCGACGCAATCGCCTGCCTGCAGACAGCGCACTATGACCTGGCTTTTGTGGATATCATGCTGGCCGGGGAGAACGGCATCAATCTGCTGGGAGATATAAAAGCCATTTCCCCCTCGACCCAGGTGGTGATGTTCACCGGCAATCCCGAGGTCAAGTCCGCTGCCGCCGCGGTCCGTCTGGGTGCCTTCGACTACATCACCAAGCCGGTGCGCAAGGAAACCCTGCTTTTGATCGCGCGTCATGCTCTTAAGAACAAACAGATGCATGACGACCTGGAGCAATCCCGTGCCAACATGGATGCCATTTTACGGACCGTCTCCGACAGCATCGTCATGGTGGACAAGGAGGGGCGCCTGGCCCACTTCAACTCGACAGCCGAAAAGGTCTGCGGATACAACCGCGGCCTGATCGGGAGCGATGCAGCCGCCATCAGCCTGGGATGCGGCGGATTCTGCCGCACGGTTCTCCTGGAAGCGCTCTCCGGTAATGCTCCTCGCGAAATACGTCGTCACGAATGCCGGACTCCGGAAGGCAAGAATCGCATTGTCGGCATTACCGCAACTCCTGTTATCGAGACCGATGGAACCCTCAACGGCGCAGTGGCGGTTATCCGGGATGAATCCCAACTGGTGGAACTGGAACAGGCTCTTCAGAAACGAGAGCGGTTTCAGGGGATTGTCGGAGCGTCCGTGCCGATGCAGAAGGTCTATTCCTTGATCGAAGACCTGGCCGATGTGCCGACAACGGTGCTGATCTACGGCGAAAGCGGTACGGGTAAGGAGTTGGTCGCCGCAGCCCTGCACTACTCCGGGGCGCGGGCGACCGGTCCTTTTGTAAAGGTCAACTGTTCGGCACTCTCCGAATCCCTGCTCGAAAGCGAGCTGTTCGGTCATGTGCGCGGGGCTTTTACCGGCGCAATCGCCAACAAGGTCGGCCGTTTTCAGAAGGCGGACAAGGGAACACTCTTTCTGGACGAGATAGCCGATATCTCGCCCGCTATCCAGATGCGCCTGTTGCGGGTGCTGCAGGAGGGCGAATTTGAGCGGGTTGGAGAATCAACCTCCCGCAAGGTGGATGTCCGAGTGATTGCCGCCACCAATCGGGATCTTGCCGCAATGGTCAAAGAGGGGACTTTCCGTGAGGATCTCTATTATCGTCTGGATGTCGTCCGAGTGAGAGTACCGGCGCTCAGAGAACGTTTAGAGGATCTCGATCTGCTGGTCGCCCATTTCATTGCCAAGTTCAATAAAAAGCTGAAGCGGGAAATTCAAGGCGTCTCGGAGGATGTCCTGACGCTTTTTCATCACTATGCCTGGCCGGGCAATGTCCGCGAGCTGGAGCATGCCATGGAGCGCGCCGGGATCCTCTGCAAGTCGGACATCATTGCCGTCCAGGATCTGCCGCAGGAACTGATCGACTCGGCGCGGGCCGGTATCGATTCGTTTTCGCGACCTGCCGTTTTTTCGGCAACCCGGAAGAAAAAACTTACATTGGAAGAGGCGTTGGAGATCAGTGGCGGGAATAAAACCCACGCTGCCAATCTGCTCGGTGTCAGCCGGCTTACCGTGTACCGGCAAATCAAGAAAAACAGGACGAAGTGAAGTTCCCCCTTTTTCCTTGCTGAAAAGTCCTTGAGACCTCAGGGTCAATGCAAACCGGTGCCCTCCAGCACTTCCCTGAGCAATTGCGCTATATCCCTTTTGGCCATGGGCTTCATGATGAATCCCTTGATCCCGAGGGCCTTGGTCTGTTCCTCGTTGACAAGGTTGCTGTAACCGGTGCAGAGGATGATCGGGATGTCCGGACGGATTCGCAGCATCCGCCTGGCCAACTCGACCCCGGTCAAGCCGGGCATGGTCTGGTCGGTGATCACCGCGTCGAACTGTTGCGGCTGCTCCTCAAAGGCGGCAAGCGCCTCCATGCTGCCGGTGCACACTGTTACCCTGTACCCCAGGCGTTCAAGCATGATCTTGCCCATCTCCGCCAGCATTTTCTCGTCATCGATAAAAAGGATGCGCTCCTGACCGGATACAACCGGCACGGCCGACGGAATCGCGGCAGCAGCCTTCCGCTCCTGAGCGGGCAGGAAAATCCGAAAGATGGCGCCTTTCCCGAAATCGCCTTCGCACATGATAAATCCGCCCATGGCGGTAACGATACCATGGACGATTGACAGGCCCATGCCGGTGCCCTTTCCAACCTCCTTGGTGGTGAAATAGGGCTCGAAAATCTTCTCCCGTATCGCCGGAGCGATCCCCGGACCGGTGTCGGCAATGGCGAGCATAACAAATGAACCGGCCTGCACCCCGGATCGGGGAGGAAGGTCCTGGGGGGAGAGTTCGCAATCCTTGAGGGTTATTTCGAGGATGCCGCCGGTCTGTTCCATGGCGTGAAAGGCATTGGTGCAGAGATTCATCACGATCTGATGCATCTGGGTGGGGTCGGCGAGGATCGGTCGGGTAACGGCATCCAACTGGTGCTTGATGGTGATGGTCGAAGGCAAGGCCGGACGAAGCAGCTTCAGGGCCTCCTTGACCAGGTGAACGGGTTCCAGGGGAACGCGTTCGATGCTGACCTGGCGGCTGAAGGCAAGGATCTGTTTGACCAGATTGGTCGCCCGCCCGCTGGCTTCCAGAACTTTATCGAGATAATGGGCGAGAGCGGATTCCGCGGGACTGGCGTCCCGGGCCATTTCGGCATAGCCAAGCACCGCCCCGAGGATATTGTTGAAATCATGGGCAATGCCGCCCGCCAAGGTGCCGATGGCTTCCATCTTCTGGGCCTGGATGAGATGGGCTTGGAGCTTGATATTCTCCTCCTCGGACCGCATGCTGTCGGCAACTTTCCAAACAGTATCCATCAGCAGCGAGATCTGCAGGATATCGGTTTGATCATAATCGTTTTCTTTGTTCGCCAAGCCGACGACGCTGACAATACGGTCATTCTTGAAGATGGGGATGGTCGCGAATTTCAAGAGCGGGACATGCCCTTCAGGATAGCCCTTTTTCAAGGCGTGGTCGGCCTGGAAGTCGTTGATGATAAAGGGTCGGCGCTGCCGAACGGCTTCGCCCCAGATGCCGGTCTTGTCTAATTCGTAGCAGGTTTGGGGATTGGCGACCGCACATGCGGGCATGACATCCCTGGACCACGAGTTGAGGACAAGTTCCTTGCTCTCTTCCCGGTAATGGTAAATGTAGCCGAATTTGCTCTCCGTCAGCTGAAGGGCTTGTTCCAGCGCATTATCGAGAAGGCCCTGGATGGTCTCGGCCGGATGCTGCAGAATCTCCACCAGCCTTTTCAATCGCGATTCGCTTTGCCGGATCTCCTCCTCGGCGTGTTTCCGCTCGGTAATGTCATTGAAAAGGATGGCGACTTTGCAACTTTCGGACCCGCCGATCCGATAGGCACAGACATCGTAAAAGCGACCCAAGGCCTTTGCCTCGTTCTCAAAATGGACCGACTCGCCGGTCAAGGCGACTTTGCCATATATTTCAAACCAATACTCTTCGTGGTCCGGCGCAAGGTCGCGCATCAACCTCCCCTGTACGCCATGTAACCCGGTTTGTTTTGCAAATGCCGGATTCATTTCCAGAAAACGATAATCCACAGGTCTGCCTTCGGTGTCAAAAACCATTTCAATGGTGCAAAACCCTTCGATCAGCGTGTCGAACAATGTGTGATATTGTGCCTCCGACCGGCGCAGGGCTTCCTCTTTCTGCTTGAGTTCGGTGATGTCACGTCCCACCACCACCGATCCGACGATCGCACCTTGCGCATCGCGGATGGGACTGAAGCTGTAGCTTCCCACCCAGGTTTCGCCCGTATCCTTGCGCCGGAGGGTGTATTCGGCATTGGCGACCGTCTCGCCGCGGAGAGCTCGGGGGATGGCCCACATCTCAAGAGATGCCCGTTCCCCATCGGCGGTGAACACTTCCAATATTTCGCCATAGTCGGTCAGCTTTTCGAAGCATGCGGCTCTGTCCCCGAACCTGTGAAACGACACAAACGCATCATTGAACTCGATAAACTGGCCGGTGCTATCGGAAATGACCACAGCGTCCATCATGCTGGCCAGGGCTGCCGCCAATTTCGCCCGGCTTTCCCGCAGGGCCTCCTCGGCCTCCTTGCGATCGGTGATATCCTGGACAACGCCCGCCACCCGGCGAACGCCGCTGACCATGTCGAGACCATGGCGTCCGGCTACCCAGATCCACCGGACAGGACCGTCGGCGCGCCGGATACGGCATTCGAAGCTCCAGCCCCGCGGAGTGGTCATCCCCTGACGGATTATTTCCGCCACCCTGCCTCGATCTTCCGGCAGCACATGGTTGAGGAACATTTCAAGGGTCCATTGCGGAAGCATTTCGGAATAACCGAAGATGCGGCTGTGTTCCTCTGAGCGGTAGACGGTGCGATCCTCCAGATTCAGGTCCCAGGCCCCGATGTGGCAGGTGTCCAGCGCGAACCGCAGCCTCTCGTCTCCCTCGCGTAGCGCCTTCTCGCTTGCCAGCAGGGCCTCCTCGGCCCGCTTCCGTTCGCTGATGTCCACGAGGGTGACCACGATGCCGTCGACCACTCCCTCGGTGGTCCGGTAAGGGAGGACCCGCATGATGAAGCTGCGGCCGTCTTTCTGGGAGTGCACCTCCCGTTCGACCGGAACGAGCGTTTCCAGCACCGATTTCGCTTCAACGGGAAGGTTCGACCAGTCGATCGTGCTGTTCAGGTGGTGAACGGAACGGCCGATATCGGCTGGTATCAGATTAAAAATAGCGGCCATGGCCGGAGAAAACCGCTTGATGAAGAGCAACCGGTCAAGAAAAAAAGTTGCAATCTCGGAACTGGTGAAGAGATTTTCCAGGTCGCTGTTGCTCTGGTTCAGTTCCTCCATCTTTCTCTGCAGCTCGGAGTTGACCGTCACCAATTCCTCATTGGTGGACTGCAGTTCCTCGTTGGTGGATTGGAGTTCCTCG
>Ga0209016_1001811_pt1 | contig 15892 bp, 11 predicted proteins | sample EPASupsiteSAE305_FD_187265 | JGI IMG/M metagenome (GOLD analysis project Ga0209016, IMG submission 187265) | Bioremediated contaminated groundwater microbial communities from EPA Superfund site, New Mexico - SAE3-05 (SPAdes) (version 2) | ecosystem: Environmental > Aquatic > Deep subsurface >...
CGGACGGGCCGCTTTTAATCGTGGCCGGCGCCGGGACCGGGAAGACTACGGTTCTTATTAACCGGCTGGCGTACCTGATTGAAAAGGGACTGGCTAAGCAGGAAGATATTCTGCTGATTACTTTTACCCGCAAAGCGGCCGAGGAAATGGACGAACGGGCGGATAAGCTTTTGCCTTACGGTTATGTTGACCGCTGGATTTCCACTTTTCATGATTTTTGCGCCCGAATTTTGCGCGAGCATGCCTTAGACATCGGTCTGCCCGGCGATTTTAAGGTGATAACCGAAACCGAGGCCTGGGTGATGGTTAAAAAGAATTTAAATGAATTTAATCTTGATTATTATCGGCCGCTTGGCAACCCGACCAAATTCATCCATGAGTTATTAAAGCATTTTTCCCGTCTAAAAGACGAAGATATTACTCCGGCCGAATATCTTGAATACGCGAGCGGACTGGAACAGGACGGCGACGCGATGCTATCCGGAAGTAAGAACAGAAAACAGAAAACAGAAAACAGAAAACAGAAATTACTGGAGCAGGATGAAGGGGCGGACGGCATGGAAGCCGCTCGCATAATTGAACTCGCGAACGCCTATCATGTTTATAATAAACTGCTTTTAGACAACGGTTATCTTGATTTTGGCGACCTGATTTATTATACGCTAAAATTGTTTAAAGAGCGTCCTAACATCCTTAATTTTTACCGGAAAAAGTTTAAGTATATTATGGTGGATGAATTCCAGGACACTAACTGGGCGCAGTATGAGATGATAAAAGTACTCGCCGGAGAAAAGAAAAATCTGGTCGTTGTCGGGGATGACGATCAAAGCGTTTACCGTTTCAGGGGCGCGTCCATGAGCAATATCATGCAGTTTAAAGACGATTTTCCCGAAGCCCGGGCGGTAGTATTGAGCGTCAATTACCGCTCCGGACAGGCGATATTGGATAAGGCTTATGAATTCATCAAACATAACGACCCGAATAGGCTGGAAGTAAAGTTAAAAATAGGCAAGGATTTAAAAGCGAATAAAAAGGAAAATGGCGAAGTGGATCATTTGCGTTTTACGGACGAAGCGGATGAAACCCGCGGAACAGTCGAAAAAATAATCGCTCTGAAAAATTCCAACAAAGAGGCGACTTGGTTTGATTTCGCGATCCTCACCCGCGCTAACGATACGGCCGGAAAATTTATCGCCGAGCTGAAGCGGCGCGATATTCCGGTGGATTTTGTTTCGCAGAGGGGGCTTTACTATAAGCCGGCGATTTTAGATATTATCGCGTATTTTAAACTGCTGGATAATTACCATGAATCATCGGCTCTCTATCGGGTTTTAAACATACCGGCTTTCCGTATGAGCCACGCCGATATTATCGCAATTAATTATTTCGTCCGCGCCAAAGGCTGGTCCATGTACGAGGGAATCTTAAATATCGCCGCGGTTCCGAAGATAAGCCCGGAATCGGCCGCGCGCGCCGGAAAATTAGTCGCCATGATCGGCAGGCATTCGGAATTATCGCGCCGGGAAAAGCCTTCGCGGATTTTTTTAAATTTCATTAACGAGTCAGGGCTTTTGAAGGACTATGATTTTGACCGCGACAAGGAAATTTTTAACCAGATCGGTCAGTTCTTTAAAAGGATAAAGTTTTACGAAGATAACGATCCGGATTTGCGGTTAAGGGAATTTATGGAGCTCCTGGCTTTGGAAATGGAATCGGGCGAGACCGGCTCCTTAAATACGCTCGCGGACGACGCCGATACGGTTAAGGTGATGACCGTGCACGCCGCCAAAGGCAAAGAATTCAAATACGTTTTTATTGCTAACGTCGTTGATAAAAAATTCCCGACTATCGGGAGGGGCGAAAAAATTTCCATTCCCGACGCTTTGGTTCGGGAAAAATTGCCCAAGAGCGGAGACGCGCATTTAGAAGAAGAGCGCCGGCTTTTTTACGTCGCCATGACCCGGGCTAAAGAGAAATTATTTTTTACGAGCGCCGAAGATTATGGCGGAGCGAAAAAGAAAAAAATCTCCCGTTTTTTAGCCGAAGCCGGAATGGATGATATTTCCGCGCGACCGGCATCTCCGGCGCAAAAAGGCGTCGCAAGCGAATTTTTAAGAGAGCTCGCCGGCGCGCCGGAAAAAGCTCCGGGTTGCGCCGAAAAATATTTTCTCCCCCAGAAATTTTCTTTTTCCCAGACCGAAACTTACGCGACTTGCCCTCTGCAGTACAAATTCAGCTATATCTTAAAAATTCCGACGCCCGGCAAGCCGGTATTTACTTACGGCCGGGTCATGCACGGCATTTTAAGGGATTTCCTTTTTACCCTGATGAAAGGCGATACTGCCCAGCAAGGGCTTTTTGGCGCCGGAGAAAAGGCGGTAAAAAAACCGGATCAGAAAAGACTTATGGAAATTTTTGAAAACCGCTGGGAAAACGACGGCTATGATAATAAAGAGCAGAGAGAGGGCTATAAAAAGAAAGGCCGGGAATCGCTTAAAATGTTTTATCAAAGCCTTGAAGAAAACGGCTGGCCCGAACCTTTGTATCTTGAAAAAAGTTTCGCCGTCCGGTTAGGCGATTACATGTTCCGCGGAATTATTGACCGAGTTGACCGCCTCGCTGACGGAACCGTCCGTATCCTTGATTATAAAACCGGATCAGCCAAAGAAAAACTTTCTTTTGACGAAAAAAAGCAGTTGATTTTGTATAAGATCGCCGTAGAAAGCCTTTTTAACCATAAAGTTTCCGAACTCGCTTATTATTATCTTGATAACGGGACGGCGGTTTCTTTTTCAGCCAAGGAAAAAGACGTTTTAAAGTTTGAAGAAATTACTTTTTCTTTAATTGAAGGCATCCGCTCCTGCGACTTTACCCCTAAGCCGGGTTTTGCCTGCGACTGGTGCGACTTTAAAGGGATATGCGAGTTTAGGAAGGTGAGCCGGTAGGTGAATTTTGGAAGCGGCCAGGTGTTGAAAAATGGGCTGATAAGTGATAAGATGTTTTTAGATTTTGAATCATGAATTACGAATCATGAATCATGAATAGTTAGCAGGTAAAATATTGGCTTTATTCATTTAATCTCATGGGTCTTAAACTTTATCTTTTTATAATGACTCTGGCGACGGCCGCCTGCTTCGCGGTTTTTTCTTACGTCGCCTGGACTGTCAACCCGGAGATTACTAATTGGGTCGGTTTTACTCTTTTTTATTCTTCGCTTTTTATAGCCATAACCGGCGCGGCCGCCATTTTTGGTTTTGTAATCCGCTTTATCGCTTTTAAACGCCAGCTCGCGTCGCGCTCGGTCATTGAGGCTTTCCGCCAGTCGTTTTTATTCGCCGCCCTGGTTATTGTCGCGCTGATCCTTTTATCCGAAGATTTGTTTAATTGGGCGAACCTCGGGTTTCTGGTTTTAGGTTTAAGTATTTTAGAATTCTTTTTGGTGAGTTACAAAAGGGCATAGACGCTCGCGGATGTATGGAATTTCTACTGCGGAAATGCCCGCGTTATTGCAAAGAATGAGTTTGTTGTTTATTGCGTCTTGATTTAATGACGCGCTGGTTCCGGCATACATGTCCTCGCACGAAATTCCACACATCCGCTCGCTCATAACACAAAAGCAATATGAAAAATAAAATTGAAAATTTAAAAAGTGAAATACTCGGCAAACTGTCCGAAGTAAAAGACGCTGAAGCTTTGCGCGAGCTGGAAATAAAAATTCTCGGGCGAAAAGGCGAACTGGCCGGAATTTTAAAAGGTGTCGCGAAGCTTGCGGACGAGGAAAAGAAAGAGGCGGGTCAGCTCGCTAATGAATTGAAAATCGCGATAAGGGAAAAATTTGAAGAAGCTAAAGAAGTTTTTGAAAATTCCGCGAAAAAGCGAGGGTTTACTGACGCGACCCTGCCGGGGAAAAAAATCACCCGCGGCCATCTCCATCCGATAACGATCGTGCGCGAAGATTTAGAAGATTTTTTTCAAAGCCTTAATTTCATGGTTTTGGAAGGGCCGGAACTGGAAAGCGATTATTTTTGCTTTGAGGCGTTAAACATCCCGAAGTGGCATCCGGCTCGGGATATGCAGGATACTTTTTATATTGACCCGAAAGGCCTTAGTGTCCAAGGCGAAGAAGACGGCCAGCCCGATCTTGTCATGCGCACCCATACCTCGCCCATGCAGGTCCGGTCAATGCTTGAATACGGCGCTCCGCTCCGGTGCGTCGTTCCCGGCAGATGTTTTCGCTCGGAAGCAACTGACGTCCGGCACGAGCACACTTTTTACCAGCTGGAAGGCCTGATGATTGATAAGAATATAAATATCCGGCATTTAAAAGGCGTGCTGGTGGCTATGGCCAGGCATTTATACGGCCCGGAAACGGAAGTGCGCCTGCGGCCGAAGTTTTACCCGTTCGTGGAGCCCGGTTTTAACGGGGAAGTAACCTGCTTTTTATGCCATGGCCAGGGTTGCAGGCTCTGTAAACAAACCGGCTGGCTGGAAATTTTCGGCGCCGGGCTGGTTCATCCGAACGTGCTAAAAGCCGGAAAAATTGATCCGGAAAAATACACCGGTTTTGCTTTTGGCTTTGGCTTAAACCGCATTGTCCAGCTAAAATACGGCATTGAAGATATAAGGCTGTTTAACAGCGGAGATTTAAGGTTTTTGGAGCAATTTTGAACTCACATAACATGGAACATGTAACATTAAACAAAATTTGTTATATGTTCCATGTTATGTGTAATGTGTAACTATATGTATCTTTCACTCAACTGGCTAAAGGATTACGTGGAAATTCCGAAAAATATAACGCCCGAAGAACTGGGGCGGCTTTTAACTTTGCACACCGTAGAAATTGAAGGAGTATTAAGCCAGGCGGATAAGTTTAAGAATGTCATTGCCGCGAAGATTATTGAGGTAAAAAAGCATCCTGATGCCGACCGTTTGCGGCTGGCTTTGGTTGATACCGGAGAAGAAAAGTTGGAAATCGTCTGCGGCGCGCCGAACATAGAAGCCGGCCAGATGGTTCCTTTGGCTTTGATCGGCGCGATCCTGCCTAACGGCCTTGAGATCAAAGAGGTGGAAGTCCGGGGAGTAAAATCAAACGGCATGTTATGCGCGCCTGATGAACTCGGACTCGGCGACGATCACTCAGGCATCATGATTTTAGATAAAAACGCCAAAACCGGAAAGCCGCTTTCCGAAGTCCTCGGCTTAAGCGACGTAATTTTTGAAGTGGATAATAAATCCATAACCAACCGGCCGGATCTTTGGTCGCACGTCGGAGTAGCTCGGGAAATCGCCGCTTTTTTAAACGCCAGGCTGACGAAAAAAGCCGAAGAAATTAATAGCGCCCTATCGGTGCAGAAATCCGGCAAACTTAAAATAAAAACTGAAGACAAGCTCGCGGTTATCAAAGTGGCGGTTGAAGATAAAAAATTAGCGCCGAGGTACATGGCGCTTGCCATGGGCGGAATAAAAATTGGAACCTCGCCAGACTGGTTAAGTCAAAGGCTTGTAGCCGCCGGAGTCCGGCCGATAAATAATATCGTTGACGCCACTAATTATGTCATGCTTGACATCGGCCAGCCCATGCACGCTTTTGATCTCGCTAAGCTCGAGCCGGATCTAAATAAAAAAGAGATTTTTGAATGTTATATAAACGTAAGAAAAGCGAAAAAAGGCGAGACCATGACGACGCTGGACGGCAAAGAGCGCGAATTAAACGATGAAACGCTTGTCATCGCCGATAAAGAAAAACCAATCGCAATCGCCGGAGTAATGGGCGGCGCTTTTTCGGAAATTTCGGAAGAGACTGATTCCATTGTCCTTGAATCAGCTAATTTTGATTTTGCTACCATAAGAAAAACTTCGCGTTTTCTCGGTGTCCGGAGCGAATCATCAATGCGTTTTGAAAAATCCCTTGACCCTAATCTCGCTGCGATCGCCCTTTACCGCGTTGTTCAGTTGATTAAGGAAATCTGCCCTTCAGCAAGGGTAATAAGCGAAGCGGCGGACGAGAGAAATTTTTCGCAAAATACCGGGCCGCTGGAAATAAAATTAAGCTGGATTGAAGAGCGGATCGGGGAAGCAATTCCGGAAGCGGAAGTCTCGCGCATATTAAAAAGCCTCGGTTTCGCGGTCGCGAATAAAAACAGCGGGCTAATTATTACAATCCCGACCTGGCGGGCGGGCAAAGATATCGCGATAAAGGAAGACATTGTTGAAGAAGTGGCGCGGATTTACGGCTACAATAAAATAACGCCGGCCATGCCGGAAATAAAACTAAACCGAACGCCGCATGAGAAAGCGCGGGAACTAAAAAAGAAAATCAGGCAGATCCTGGCTTTTGGCGCCCGTCTGACCGAGAGTTATAATTATTCTTTTGTCAGCGATGAACAGCTCGCCCGGCTCCAGATTGACGCCGGATCGGCGATAAGGCTATTAAACCCGATTGCCGAAACTATGAACCTTTTAGCGCCGACCCTCGTCCCCAACCTTGCGGAAAATATAAAAAAGAACCAGGCTCGCCGAGAGCGGATCAGCCTTTTTGAGATAGGCACGGTTTATTCTAACCGTCCCGGAGAACTGAATAAGGACGCTTCTGGAAAAGATAAACTTCCGGCGCAGGCCGAGCGGCTCGCCATTGCGGTTGCCGGCGGAGAAGCAGACGAGGTTTTTTTAAAGCTGAAATCAATTATCGGTTTTCTTCTGGAAAGCCTCGGGTTAAAAGCTAAATTCGGACTTTTGGACGAAAAGCCGGGCTGGATGGACGGCGTTCGGGCGGCTGGAATTGAAACCAACGGCGTTGTAATAGGAATAGCGGGAGGCTTTGACTCCCGGATCGCGAAGCGCGCTGGAGTAAAAAAAGAGGCGGGATTGGCTGAGATTGACCTTAGCGCGTTCGCGCAGTTTTTCCCCCAGCCAACCGGTTATTCCGAGTTTGAAAAATATCCGCCAGTCATCCGCGACCTCTCGTTTGTCCTTGACGCTAAAATATTGTATAATGACATAAAAGAAGAGATAGAAAAATTTTCCGAACTGGTTAAGAGCGCCGAAGTTTTTGACGTTTATGAAGGAAAGAATCTTACTCCCGGAACGAAAAGTCTCGCTTTTCATATAATATACCAGGCCGGCCGAACCATGAAATCCGAAGAAGTTGAAGAGGTGCAAAACGCGCTGGTAAAATATCTTGGGGATAAGTTCGGGGCCAGAGTAAGAGATTTTTAAATAGACAGCAGAAAATAGACGTCAGACGACAGAAAAATAAAAAACCTTCTGTCTGTCTCGCCTGTCGTCTGTTTACTATCGTCTGTCGTCTAAAATTATGACTGAAATAAGAAAAATCAATAAAACGAGCCTGGCTAAAATTATTGGCGCGGTTTACGGAACCATCGGATTTTTTGTCAGCATCATACTCGCAATTTTTGTCGGCGGTAATATAATCGCCCAGTCAAGCTTTGCCGGATCAATCATCGCGGTCGTTTTTTTTCATGTCGCCGCCGGAATCCTTTTTGGCGTTCTTACTTTTATTGTTTGCGGCGCTTTTGGCTGGATGATCGGCTATGTTCTCGCCGCTATCTATAATTTCATTGCCAAAAAAGTTGGGGGCATTAAAATAGAGATGGAGGAAAATCTAGATTAGCTGACTGATTGATTGGTTAATCGGGAAATTTCGCTCAAACAAATAAACTAATTAACTAATCAACCAACAACATGTTTTCTACCAGCCGCGACATTTTAAATTTGGTATTGGCCGCCTCCGCAGGAGCAGTGGCCTTTTTTCTTTGCTGGCTTATGTATTACCTGGCCATGAGCCTGCGAAACGTTTATCAAATGAGCAAAGACCTCCGCGAAACCGTTAACGAAGCCAAAGATACGATCCGGGCGTTCCGCGGCAAAGTCCGGGAAGCCGCGGCTTTTTTCGTCATGATGAACGAGGGCATGCGCCGGGTTATGGATTATATTAAAGAAAAGGGCGGGAAGAAGGAAGCGGGCGGGAAGAAGAAATAGTCTATAAGAATCATTATTAAAGCTCCGGCAGAACCGGAGCTTTAATAATGTGGTTGGTGTTTTGGCGGCCATCTCCGGTAAAAGGCTGTTATTTCTTATACCCGCATCCTTTAGCCGAGCATCTTACTCCGCCATCTTTGGCTTCTAAAAGAAGCGAACCGCAGTCCGGGCATTTTTCGCCGGTCGGCTTGGCTGAAAAGCTTGTTTTGCAATCCGGATAGCGGTTGCAGGCGTAAAAGGGACCGCGCCGGCTACGTTTCATGACGATTTCGCCTTCTCCGCAGACAGGGCATTTTATTCCGGTGGATGAATTATTTTCGGCAATGTTTTTTATATTCTTGCATTTAGGGTAGCCGGAGCAGGCTAAGAACGGTCCAAAGCGGCCGTTTTTTATAATCATATCCGAGCCGCATTTTTCGCAGACTTCGCCCTTATATTTTTCCTTGAGCGCTTTTAATTTTTCTTCGGCTTCCGGGTCGGCTTGGCCGCCCAAAGTTTTAGGCAGGCTTTTTATGTTTTTGCATTCTGGAAAGTTTGAGCAGGCAAGGTATTTTCCCCAGCGGCCGGTTTTAATGATCATGGGGGAGCCGCATTTTTCGCAGACCTCTTCGGTTTTTTCCTCCGGTATGATGTCTGATTTTTTTAGCTCTGCCTGCTTTTTTTCTAGGTTTTCATGAAAGGGAAGATAAAACTCTTTGATGACCGGCTGCCATTTTTCTTTTCCTTCGGCGATTTCGTCAAGGTTATCTTCCATCTTGGCCGTAAACTGGAAATCAACGATATTCGGGAAATGGGCGACCAAAAGATCGTTAACTACGAAAGCGATATCAGTCGGCTTTAATTTTTTATTTTCGTCGCGCAGAGCGTAATTCCTCGCCTCAATCGTCGCGATAGTCGGGGCGTAAGTTGACGGCCGGCCGATGCCGTGTTTTTCCAGGACTTTAACCAGTCCGGCGTCCGAATAGCGGCCTGGCGGTTTTGTGCTGTGCGCTTCGCTTTTCAAATCCATGAGATCCAATTTTTCACCTTTTTTTACTTCAGGCAATTCAACTTCGGCGCTTTTTTCAGGATAGATTTTTAGATAGCCGTCAAATTTTATTACCTGTCCGGTCGCCCGGAATTGATAATCAGCCCGCCCGTCTTTTTTCGCGTCAACGTCTATAGTCGTCGCGTCAACTTTGGCGGACGGCATTTGCGAAGCGATTGATCTTTGCCAGATCAGCTTATAGAGCCGGTATTGGCCGGACTCAAGTTTATCTTTTAAGGATTCGGGGTCATCCGCCGCTTCAGTCGGCCGGATGGCTTCGTGGGCTTCCTGAGCGCCTTTGCTTTTTGTTTTGTAGCGGTTAGGGGTTTTTAGCGCGTATTGTTCGCCCAAGGTGCTTTTAAGGTAAGCGCCGGCATCGGCGAGAAATTTTTCCGAGAGATTGACTGAATCGGTACGCATGTAAGTAATAAGACCGGTTTCGTAGAGCTTTTGAGCCAGGGTCATTGTCTGTTTGGCTGAGAATCCGAGCCAGCGATTAGCGGTCTGCTGAAGAGTTGAGGTGGTGAACGGCCGGGGAGGGTTTTTTGTTCCTTCTTTTTTTACGATTTCCGCCGCAAAGTAGTCCGCGCCTTCAAGGGCGGAGAGGATTTCATCCGCCCCGGCTTTATTTTTTATCTGGAGCTTTTCAACGGTTTTGCCGTTTATTTTATTAAGTCTGGTTTCAAACTGGGATTCTTTTTCTTTGGTTCGGGAAAGAAGAGCCGAGACGCTCCAATATTCTTCTGGGTTGAATTTTTCTATTTCCCGTTCCCGCTCAACAATTAGCCGCACGGCAACCGACTGCACTCTTCCGGCGGAAAGGCCGCGGGCGACTTTTTTCCATAAAAAAGGAGAGAGTTCATAGCCGACCAGCCGGTCTAAAACCCGGCGCGCCTGCTGGGCGTCAACGAGATGGTTGTTAATTTGCCGGGGATTTTCCATAGCCTCCAATATGGCTGGCTTAGTAATTTCATGAAAAACAATGCGTTCGGTCGGAATATTTTTTGACGTTTTTGATTTAGAATTTCCCAGACCCAGCGCTTCCGCTAGGTGCCAGGCGATCGCCTCTCCTTCCCGGTCTTCATCGGAAGCCAGAATGATTTTTTCCGCTTTTTTAGCCAAAGCTTTTAAATTGGCCACGGTCTTCCGGCTTTTCAGCGGGATTATGTACTTAGGCCTAAAATCGTTTTCAATGTCAATTCCCATCTCGCTTTTTGGCAGGTCGCGAATATGCCCAAAAGAAGACTCAACCTGGTAGTCCTTGGAAATAAATTTGGAAATGGTTTTGGCTTTGGTTGGCGACTCAACTATTATTAGCTTCATAGATAAATTTTCAATTTCCTGCCTGCCAGCAGGCAGGTCAAACAATTTTCAATGACTTAATTTCTAATTTCTAATTTTTTTATTCATTGAAAATTAAAAATTGTTTGGAAATTAGAAATTGAAAATTGGAAATTATATAATGACATACTCCATCCCTCCCAAATTCTTTACCATGCCTTTCATTTCCATGATAGTAAGAGAGCCGGAGACCGCGGCCGGGGAAAGGCCGGAAAGGCGAATCAACTCATTAACATGTACCGGCTCCCGGCCTAAAAAGGAAAGAAGGGCTTTTTCTTCTTTGGTTTCCGGCGCGATTGATTTAGTATTAATATATAAGGATACGCGCTTAAGGTCAAGCGACTCAATAATATCGGCTCCGTTCCGGGCAAGGATCGCGCCTTCTTTTATGAGCGCGTTGGCGCCGGCCGAAACCGGCGAATAGACGCTTCCCGGAACCGCGAAAACTTCCCGGTTAAAATCAAGAGCAAAGCGGGCGGTAATAAGCGAACCGGATTTTTCTCCGGCTTCAATAACCAGTACGCCTTTTGAGAGTCCGGCGATAATCCGGTTTCTTTGGGGAAAGTGATGTTTTAGTCCCTGGGCGCCTAAAGGGAATTCGCTGATAATCGCTCCGCCTTGGGCAATGATCTTTTCCGAGAGATTTCGGTTGGCGGCCGGATAAACGCTTTGACTGTCAACTCCGGAGCCTAAGACTCCGATTGTCCGTCCGTTGGCGAGTAGCGCCGCCGAATGAGCCAGAGCGTCAATTCCCAAAGCCAGGCCGCTCACGATGGTAATTTTATATCGCGACAGTTCGCGGACAATATCCTCGGCAAGCCTTTTGCCGTAAGAAGAAAATTTTCTCGCTCCGACCACGGCCAGGGAAAAATCATCCTGCTCTTTTAATTCACCCCGCGAATAAAGGAGCGGGGGAGGGTCGGGGATTTCTTTAAGGATTTTCGGATAGCGCCGGTCGTCCGGGGTTATAAGGATTATTTTTTCCCGGATTATTTCTTCCATGATCGCGTCAGGGCTGATATTTTTCCTTTGGCCAATAAAATCCAGGGCGATATTTTCATCAATGCCGGCGCTCATAAGCTCTTTTTCTCCGGCGTAAAAAGCCGCCTGCCAGGAAGGGAAGCGAGCTTTTAATTTTTTGAAGCGGACCGGCCCGAATTTCGTATAAGTATTCAGGGCGGCCAAGTATTTTATGTCCTCCTTCATAGAGCGGCTTTTTAGCCGTTTTGCTCAGTATTTAGCAGGCTGAGCTTCTTTTTACTCTTGACATTGGTTATATAGAGTGCTATGATTCAGTGTCAATAGTAAACAGCCGGATAAGCTGAATAATTTTATAAAACCGGATAGTGTCCCCCGGATTACTGCTTGCCAAAGGGCATTGGTTTATGGGATGGGTTCCCTCCTTACCCGCCTGTAAATCGGTTGTCCCTCAATGGCAAGCAGTAATCCGGACATTATGCTCCGTCCCGCCTCGCGCCGGACGGAGTTTTTATTTGAGTTCCAGTTCTTTCTGGATGAGGCCGCCAATCAAGTTATTGACGGTTTTTATTTCTTCCGGAGAAAATTTCTGCAGGACGAATTTGTCGCCCGGAATTTTTTCCAGAGCCGGAGTTTTTATGCCGATCCTCACCCGCGTAAAGTTTTTTGTTTTAATATGGTCAATTACGGATTGCGCGCCGCGATGGCCGGCGCTTCGGGAGTCGCGCGATATTTTGTATTTGCCGAGTTCAATATCCAGCTCGTCGTGGATAACGGTCAAGGTATCGGCGAGCGGCGCGTTACGGACAGGAACAAATCCGAGGCGCTTAGGCAGAAGGCGGTAGTAGTTTAAAACAGCCGAAACAGCTTCGCCGGAATTGTTCATGTATGTCCGCGGTTTTACGAGAAGCGTAAGACCGTTGCCGCCCTCCCGCCCGGCGATTTCGCAAATATCTGATTTGAATTTTTTATTAAAATTCCAGCCGGTGTTATAGAAATGGGCAATTTCGTCAACCGCGAGAAAGCCGGCGTTATGGCGCGTGAGCCTGTATTTGTCTTCGGGGTTTCCCAGCCCAAAAATTATACGCATAAATTCAATAAGATGGAGGATTATTTATAGATTCGTATTAACCCTGCTTTTAGCTGTTTCTTCTTTTTTCTTTTCGTGTTTTCCATGAACCCATTTTCCCTTAAACACCCGGACGCTTATTGGCGAGCCGATAAAGCGGAATTGATCCCGGAGCTGGTTTTCAATAAACCGGAGGTAAGAAGAATCAATACTTTCGCGGGCGCCGATTAAAACTTCCATTTCCGGCGGGTCAGAATCGGCCTGCCGGATTTTTCTTATATAAGGGTATTTATCCGAAGCCCGGTAGCGGACCGGCCTATGGATTTTCACGATTCGTTTTAAAAATTTATCCAGGTCTTTTTCCCTGATGGTTTTCGCTCGCTCGTCCCTTATCTCGGCGATAAGATTTAGGATGTCTCCGGTTCGGCGGCCGGTAAGAGCCGAGACGAAGATTATCGGCGCCCATTTAATAAACGGCAGGCGGTCGTTTATGTATTCGGTATATTTTTTTACGTCCTTTTCCAGAACAAGATCCCATTTATTGGCGATGATGATTATGCTTTTTTTTCTCCCGATTATTTCGTCGGCAATCCTTTGATCCTCGCGGGTTATTTCTCGCGAAATATCAAGCACCAATAACGCGATGTCCGCCCGGTTAAGGCTCTTTAGAGTGCGATGGATACCTTCTCTTACCAAGTCAATTTTAATTTTTGACCCGCGGCCAGGCGTGCGCGAGCGTCGGCTTTGAGAAGCTTTTCTCGCGATTCCGGCCGTGTCAACGAGGATCATTTCCCGGCTGTCAAAGGCGAATTCCGTATCCTGGGGTTCTCTCGTAGTATGGGGGACGGAACTGACGATCACCCGTTCCCGGCCAAAGATGGAATTAATAAGGCTTGATTTGCCGACGTTGGGTTTTCCGATAATGCTGACGCGAATAGGCGCCGGGGTTTCACTATCAGCTTCTTTGGAATCTTCCGGCGTAAAATTTTCAGACTGATTGCTGATTTTATTTCCAGTCCGGGAAGAGTCTTTAATTTCGTTAGCGCCTGTTTTTGTTCGTGAATTTATTCTGCCGTCTGTCGTCCCCGCCCGACCGGACGACTCCGGTCGTTCGGGCGGGTGTCGTCTGTCCGCCTCGGCTCGCCGAGGGCGAGACGGGTCGTCTAAAGCTTTTACTATTTCATCAAGCAAATCTCCGGTTCCCGAACCGGTGGCGGCGGAAACCGGAAGCGGCTCGCCGAGGCCGAGCTTATAAAATTCGGGGAGGCGGTAAGCGTCTTTCTGCGAATCGGTCTTATTGGCCGCGAGGATCAGCTTTTTTTCGCCGGCGAATTCTTTTAAAAATAAAGCCAGCTGGCGGTCTTCGGCGGTCATTCCGGCTTTAGCGTCAACAAGAAACAAAATCAAATCAGCCCGCGTCAGATGCTCGCGAGCCTGGAGCTGAACTTTTTTATCTATTGTTTCTTTGTCCGGGGCGAGTTTCATTTTCTTTGCCGCGAGCTTCTTCTTCTGGCCGGACAATGGAACGGTTAACTCCCGAAGATTGATTATTCCGCCGGTGTCAATAATTTCAAATTCAACCCCGCCCCATTCAACATGGCCGAAATTAGAGTCCCTTGTCGTGCCTTCCTCGTCGGCGGTAAGGGCGCGGTTTTCTTCTATCAGGCGGTTGAAAAGAGTGGATTTGCCGACATTAGTGCGGCCGAAGATGACGATTTTTAGGAGGTTATTCGTTGGCATCGGTCCCAAGGATTATGATAAAGTCAGGCTGGACGATATTAGCCGTTTTTTCATTCTCCATTTTTAGTTCTTCAGTAAGCCAGTCCGGCAGGTTAAAGGAAACATTGGCTCCGGTTTTTTCTTTGAGCATCCGCAGGGATTCTTTTTTATCGCCGAAAGTAAGATCATAAATCACTGATTTTTGGAAATTCTGGCGGCTGGAGTTTGATATTTTAGTTACGACAAAGCCATACCTTTCAAGATCAACCGACACCTGGCCGGCCAGCCCGTTAATCCAGGTTCCGTTTTTTACTTCAATGGTCGTTTTTTCAGTGCTCACTTTTCCGCTTTCAGCGGCCGGGGGAGCGGAAAACGCGCTCTGCGCCAGGTACTGGATTTCGGCAAAATCGCCTGACCGGGGAGAGAGGATGTAAGCCCCTTCCTGGCCGGTGCCGCTCACGAGCAGGCCTTCGGCGCTCGTATCCAGGACTTTGTTGATGATATTCTCTTTGGAAATATTTTTAGCCAGATCATAAAGCCGGTATATTTCCCAAAGTTCAAAATTAACGCTTACGTGTTCGTTCAAAGCGTCAATGATATTTTTTATGGCCATGGGTTTAAATACCATGTTTAAGGACAGGGCTTTGTCTTTGACGGCTTCAATCACTTTCTGCTGGCGCCGGGCGCGGGCAAAGTCTGATCCTTCGGAACCGTAAGCATGGCGGGAGCGGGAAAATTTCAGCGCGAGCGACCCGTCCATTTCCTGCCATCCGGTATCAACATGAAGATGTTCATAGCGGGAATTCCAGGCCGCGTCTTCGTTGCCGAGAACCGGATAAGAGTAATCATCCAGCGTATTTTCAACATAAACATTTATCCCATCAAGCTCGTCAACGATATTAATGAAGCCTTCAAAATCCACCCTTAAGTAGTAATGCACCGGAAGATCTAAGAGGTCGCCGATCGCGTCGGCCGTTGCCCGGCCGCCGGAGCCGGGTTCTTTCATTTCGGCTAAAGAGTTGATAGAATTTATTTTTTTCCATCCCTGGCCTTCAACCGGAACGACAAGGTCGCGGGGAATGGAGAGTAAAAAGACTTTTCCTTCGCTCGGTTTGATGCTCGCGAGCATGATCGTATCGGTAAGGTAAGCTCCGTCATGGCCTTTGCCGCCCATGCCCAAAAGAAGGATATTAACCCGGTCTTCATTTTCGCCCTTTAATTTCTTGTCAGCGCCTTCCACCAGGGTGTTAAACTGCTTTACGATCGGCATTCTTTTTATCCAGGAATAGGAGCTATGGTCGGAAATGATGGCCTGGGAGAAAAAGAAAACTACGCTTACGCCGGCGAAAATAAAAAAATAAACGGCTCTTTTCGGCCACTTTTTCTTTTTCGCGTATTCCGGCGCCGGGATATTGGCGCTTTTTTCTTCATTAGGCAGGGGAGGGATAATTTTTAAATCAGGCATATTTATAATCTTTATTTTTAACTGCTTTTTATTATAATTTATTTTCGTTAAATTAACAAGCTGTAAGGTAGTTGGCCGGAACATTCTTATTTCTCCTTTGCGAACGGGTTATCCGCTATTGCCAGGAGAAAAAATTAATGTTATATTAAATGGGTTAAAGGCTAAAAAAGCCAAAGAGCCGTTAAATTTATAAAACTTTGTTATGATAAAAAATTTTTTCACGTTTCTTTTAGAGCTGGTAAAAATAGTCGTCATCTCGCTCGTGATAATCATCCCGGTGAGGCAGTTTTTG
>Ga0209016_1001814_pt1 | contig 15865 bp, 9 predicted proteins | sample EPASupsiteSAE305_FD_187265 | JGI IMG/M metagenome (GOLD analysis project Ga0209016, IMG submission 187265) | Bioremediated contaminated groundwater microbial communities from EPA Superfund site, New Mexico - SAE3-05 (SPAdes) (version 2) | ecosystem: Environmental > Aquatic > Deep subsurface >...
AATATCGTAATATAGCTCCTAATCTATATTCTGTTCAACCTCTAGTGCTTCAAGCTGATTTTTCAGTTCCTTTAATGAGCTATGCGGAATTAATGTTTATTCTTTCTGAATATAAAGGTTATTCTGTTGCTGAATATAAAGCTGGCGTAGAAGCTTCTGTAGAATATTGGTATGGATTAGCTGGAGAAACTTTACCTTCTGATCTTGATAGCTATCTAACAGAAGTTAGCAAAAATGTAAATGCAGAAACTGTAGCTTTGCAGAAGTATATTGATCTTTATATGAATGGAACTGAGGCTTGGATAGAATATAGACGTACAGGATATCCTACACAGCTGCTAAAACCAGGTGAATATTCTATTGTTCCAGGTTCTATTGATGAAGATACTAAAAAGATTATTGCTGGCACAAAACTTCAGTTCACAACATTGTCAGAGACTAAAGGTGATATTATTTCACGTGTGAAGTATCCTACAAATGAAAGCACACTGAATAAAACAAGCTTTGATGCAGCAGTAGCTAATCTGCAGGATAAAACAAATAACTATTATTCAAAAATGTTTTGGGATGTTCGTACAACAACCAACTCACATCCTGCAAATAAGTAATGAATAGGTAGTAAAACTGTCTATTAGTTTTGACTTTACATAAATATAAAAGAGATTATCTGTGATAGATAATCTCTTTTTTTTTGATTATATTTCAGATGGCAGACTTCTTTTGCCTACAAGAATATGCTTTTATTAAAGTCCTTTCTCGAAGTTTTCTATTTCCATGATAATCTGTTTGCAGAATTCTACCGTCCTAATATTATCATCTCCTTCTATTTGAGTATTTATAAGTAACACTTTACCTACTCTAGTATTAGGATCGAATGAAATGAATGAGGTTATACCAGGATCGCTTCCGTTGTGAGATAGCTTACCTTTTCTGTTGTATGCCCAGAAAATAGCTCTGTTTGGTTCTGATGGACTCATATCTGCCGGCATAGTGTTATCATTATATTGTTTTTCGAAAAGCATTTTAAATGATTCCGGGGTAAGTAAGTCCGAGTTGTTGGAATACCCCTCTATCATTATTCTCAGATACTTTAGTAAATCGTTTACAGAGCTTTTCAGACTACCATCCGGATAAGTTATACATGAATAAGATTTCAGACTCTTATCTTTGTTTAGAAGTTCTTTGTAAATGGGCAATGATTGTTTGTTAACCTCGTAAAGTAAAGCATAATTTGAACCATCCTTTTCATTATAAAACCATGAAGTATTGCTCATCTTCATTGGGTTAAATATGTATTTATCTGTAAATTCATAAAAATGTATTCCTGCTTTGATCTCAATTAGGTAGGCTGCCAGCGAACTTGCAATATTACTATATTTATATTCCTTGCTTGCTTCGGAGTTTCCGAAATTAGCTTTTGAGTAATATTCTCCTCCTTCCGAATAGTAATTTTCTAAAAAGGCCTTTAGCTCCATCGAAGGCTTATTTCCTAAACAATATGCTTTAATATATGTTGTATCATTGTCAATCAAGCCTGATGTATGAGTTGCAAGATCTTTGATTTTTATTTTGTCCTTTGGATAATTCGGATTAATAATCTTAAAAGGTAGTATTTCGTTTATGTCTGTTTCGAGAGTAAAATAGCCAAGATCTACAGCCTTCATTAATGCAAATCCAATGAAGGTTTTACTAACAGAAGCGATTGGCTGAATAGTTTCCGGAGTATATGGCAGTTTTTTTTTCTTGTCCGCAAATCCATATCCTTCAGAAAAGATAACCGAATCATTTTTAATAATTCCGACAGCGAATCCGGGTAGATTTGATTTCTTCTGTATAGCTGTAAGATTAATATTCAGCTGATGACTGTTAATCTGAGAAAAGCTATTCATTGTAACACTTAAAAAAGTGAGAGCGATTCCAATTGTTTGATTCCTTACGAAAGAAAAAGTATTCATAAAACTAAAATTTAGTGTCAATAAAAAACAAATGTACAGGTTTTTCACATAGAATATGTATATTTGCGCACATTTATAAATAAAGACGATGAAAGAATTTGTTATTTCCGAAGCGCAAACAGAGAAGGCTGTTTTGGTTGCTCTGATCACCCAGACACAGGATGAGAGAAAAACGAATGAATACCTTGAGGAACTTGCTTTTCTTGCCGAGACGGCAGGGGCGGAGGTGGTGCGTAAATTCACGCAAAGACTGGATACTGCAAACTCTGTGACCTTTGTGGGGAAGGGAAAATTGCAGGAAATAAAAGAGTATATTACCGAAAATGAAGAAATAGGGATGGTCATCTTTGATGATGAACTTTCTGCGAAACAAATTCGTAATATTGAAGCTGAACTGCAAGTGAAGATACTCGACCGTACTTCACTGATTCTTGATATATTCGCCATGCGTGCTCAAACAGCAAATGCTAAGACGCAGGTAGAGCTGGCACAGTACAAATACATGTTGCCACGATTAACACGTTTATGGACTCACTTGGAACGACAGAGCGGTAGCTCCGGCGGTAGTAAAGGGGGTTCTGTGGGGCTTCGTGGACCGGGTGAAACACAGCTCGAAATGGATAAGCGTATTATCCTTAACAGAATGTCTCTTCTTAAACAGCAATTGGTGGAAATAGACAGACAGAAAGCTACTCAAAGAAAGAATCGTGGAAGGATGATCCGTGTGGCATTGGTTGGATATACAAACGTAGGAAAATCAACGTTAATGAATTTGATGGCCAAGAGTGAGGTCTTTGCAGAGAATAAACTTTTTGCCACACTCGATACTACTGTACGTAAGGTGATTATTAATAATCTTCCTTTTCTGCTGTCAGACACTGTTGGGTTTATCCGCAAATTGCCAACTGATTTGGTTGAATCCTTTAAATCAACATTGGATGAAGTTAGAGAAGCCGACTTGTTAGTGCATGTTGTTGATATCTCTCACCCGGGATTTGAAGAGCAGATTGAAGTGGTAAGCAAAACTCTGAATGATATTGGAGGAGGTGGGAAACCTTGTATTCTTATCTTTAATAAAGTAGATGCGTATACTTATATCAAGAAAGAAGAGGATGATCTTACTCCAAAGACAAAAGAGAATAGAACTCTTGACGAGTTGGAAAGGACATGGATGGCTAAACTCAATGAGAACTGTATTTTTATATCTGCCCGTGAAAAAGAAAATATTGATGAGTTGAAGGATTTGTTGTATGAAAAGGTTAAGGAACTGCATGTACAGAGATTCCCTTATAATGATTTCCTTTTCCAGATGTACGATGAAGATATAAGCGAATAAACGAACTAAAATATAATCTAAATAATTTTATGAAAGCGTATAGAATGCTCACTGAAGATGAAGTTCTTCAGTTGAAAAGTCAGTCGTGTCTGGCCGACGATTGGAACAATGTGCATGTTTCATCAGATTTTAATACAGCTTATGTTCATCATACCCGCTTTTCTGGAAATGTTAAGCTAGGATCATTTGATGGCGAGTTTACCTTAAAAGGTGGAATAAAGAAACATGCAGGATTAAGACATGTCACTCTGCATAATGTAACTGTGGGTGATTGCTGTTGTATTGAAAATATTCAGAATTATATTGCAAACTACGAGATAGGCGACCATACATTCATCGAAAATGTAGATATTATAATGGTCGATGGAGTAAGCAAGTTTGGTAATGGGGTAGAGGTTGCAGTACTTAATGAAACCGGAGGCCGTGAAGTGCTGATTAATGATAAACTTTCAGCACATCAGGCATATATCCTGGCTCTTTATCGTCATCGTCCGGAACTGATTAACCGCATTAAGGAAATCACAGACTTCTATTCCAACAAACATGCATCTGATATCGGATTAATAGGTTCTCATGTAATGATTGTTAATACAGGATCCATCAAAAATGTTCGTATTGGCGATTATTGTTATATGGAAGGTACCTGTCGTTTAAAAAATGGTAGCATAAACAGTAATGCAGATGCACCGGTTCACATTGGATATGGAGTAATCTGTGAAGACTTTATAATATCTTCCGGTTCTCATGTTGATGATGGAACAATGCTGAGTCGTTGTTTTGTGGGGCAAGCTTGTCAGTTGGGGCATAACTATTCTGCTTCCGATTCTTTGTTCTTTAGCAACTGTCAGGGGGAGAATGGTGAAGCTTGTGCTATTTTTGCCGGACCGTTTACTGTTACCCATCATAAATCTACATTACTTATTGCGGGTATGTTTTCGTTTATGAATGCAGGTTCAGGTTCTAACCAAAGTAATCACATGTATAAACTTGGGCCAATCCATCAAGGAACATTAGAACGCGGAGCAAAAACCACTTCCGATTCATATATACTGTGGCCGGCACGTGTAGGAGCTTTCTCACTAGTGATGGGACGTCATGTTAATCATGCCGATACTTCAAATCTTCCTTTCTCTTATCTGATAGAGCAGGGAAATACTACATACTTGGTTCCGGGAGTTAATTTGCGAAGTGTAGGAACCATTCGTGATGCTCAGAAATGGCCGAAACGTGATAAACGTAAAGATCCTAATAAACTCGATTATATTAATTATAATCTTCTTAGTCCGTATACCATTCAGAAAATGTTTAAAGGGCGAGAAATTCTGAAAGAACTGAAACGGGTGTCTGGTGAAACTTCCGAAATTTATTCATTCCAAAGTGCTAAGATAAAGAACAGTTCTTTGAATAAAGGTATTGGTTTTTATGAGATTGCAATACAAAAGTTCCTGGGTAACTCAATAATAAAGAGACTAGAAGGTGTCGATTTTAAAAGTTGTGAAGAGATTCGTGCCCGCTTAAAGCCGCATACAGAAATAGGTTTAGGAGAATGGGTGGATGTTTCTGGATTGATTACTCCAAAAAGTGAGGTAGATAAACTATTGGATGGAATTGAGAATGGAGATATTAACCGTCTGGATGAAATGAATACCTCTTTTGAAACGATGCACCAAAACTATTATACCTATGAATGGACATGGGCATATAACAAAATACAGGAATTCTATAAATTGAATCCGGATGAGATAACTGTTCAGGATATTATCAATATTGTTAATCAGTGGAAAGAAGCTGTTATTGGATTGGACAAGATGGTTTATGCCGATGCTAAAAAGGAATTCTCATTATCATCCATGACAGGATTTGGTGCCGACGGTTCACGTGAAGAAAAGGAACAGGACTTTGAGCAGGTAAGAGGAGTCTTTGAAAGTAATCCTTTTGTTACAGCTGTTCTGAAGCATATTGACGATAAAACAGTTCTGGGCAATGAGCTGATTAATAGAATTGGGCATTTAGCTTAATGATAAACGAAATATGAATCTGTAAGAAGCTAGGATTTTAATCTGATTAACCAGCTTTTATGGCCGATATATAACGAAAAAGCTATCTGTTTCCTTTGCGGAAAAACAGGTGGCATTTTTTGTTATTATAGGGGGTGGAACTAATTTTTCCGCAGCTTATAATCAGCCTTTTAACTTAAAAAGTGTAACGTATTGTCAGAAAACGTCTCTATAAGTTTGCTTCAGAAATGAAAAATCAAGGTTAAAAAGTGTTATATGTTTATTTATGAGTTTTTTATCTTCCTTTTTACTCTGGTTAAGAAGAATTATCCTTTAATCAAATTCCTTAGAAGAGTTTTTTAGTATCTTTGTGGCACGAATTTTATTTAAAAATAATAAAGATATGGCAACACCCCCGTTTAAGTATCAGGCTCCGTTCCCAATGGGAAAAGATGAAACTGAGTATTATTTACTTACCAAAGAACATGTTTCAGTAAGTGAATTCGAAGGAAAAGAAATCCTTAAGGTAGATGCAGAAGGACTAACAAAGTTGGCTAATGCTGCTTTCCGTGATGTAGCTTTTATGCTACGTCCTGAACATCAGAAACAAGTAGCTAAGATTCTTTCTGATCCGGAAGCTAGTGAAAATGATAAATTTGTAGCGTTAACTTTCCTTAGAAATGCAGAAGTTGCTGCAAAAGGAAAGCTTCCTTTCTGTCAGGATACCGGTACTGCAATTATTGTAGGTAAAAAAGGTCAGCAGGTTTTTACAGAAGGAAACGATGAAGAAGCTCTTTCAAAAGGTGTATATAAGACTTACACAGAAGAAAATCTTCGTTATTCTCAGAACGTTCCTTTGGATATGTACAAAGAGATTAATACAGGATGCAACCTTCCTGCACAAATCGATCTTTATGCAGTTCAAGGTGCTGAGTATAAATTCCTTTGCATAGCTAAAGGTGGTGGCTCGGCCAACAAAACATATTTGTATCAGGAAACTAAAGCATTACTTAACCCAGGTAAACTGGTTCCTTTCTTGGTTGAAAAGATGAAAACTCTTGGTACTGCGGCTTGTCCTCCTTACCACATTGCTTTCTGTATTGGTGGAACTTCTGCTGAAACTAACCTGAAAACTGTAAAACTGGCTTCTGCTAAATATTACGATAACTTACCAACTTCAGGAAATGAAGGCGGACAGGCTTTCCGTGATGTTGAACTAGAAAAGCAAGTACTTCTTGAAGCTCAACGTATGGGCTTAGGTGCGCAGTTTGGTGGTAAATACTTTGCTCATGATATTCGTATTGTCCGCTTGCCACGCCACGGAGCTTCTTGCCCAGTTGGTATGGGTGTATCTTGTTCTGCAGATAGAAATATCAAGGCTAAGATCAATAAAGACGGTATCTGGATTGAAAAGATGGAAGATAATCCAGGACAATACATCCCTGAAGAATTGCGTAACGCAGGCGAAGGTGATGCTGTAAAGATCAACTTGAACCAACCAATGGCTGATATCCTGAAGGAACTTGATAAATATCCTGTTTCAACTCGTTTGTCTTTGAACGGAACAATCATCGTTGGTCGTGACATTGCTCATGCAAAACTGAACGAACGTATCGAAGCGGGTTTAGGTCTTCCTCAATACATTAAAGATCACCCAATCTATTACGCTGGTCCTGCTAAGACTCCAGCCGGAATGCCTTCTGGTTCTTTCGGACCAACAACTGCCGGACGTATGGACTCTTATGTTGATTTGTTCCAGGAAAATGGTGGTAGCATGATTATGATTGCTAAAGGTAACCGTAGCCAGCAAGTTACTGACGCTTGCCAGAAGCATGGTGGTTTCTACTTAGGTAGTATTGGTGGACCTGCTGCTATTCTTGCTCAGAATAACATTAAGAAAGTAGAATGTCTTGAATATCCTGAATTGGGTATGGAAGCTATCTGGAAGATTGAAGTTGAAAACTTCCCTGCATTTATCCTGGTTGATAATAAGGGCAACGACTTCTTCAAACAAATCAAACCGATTTGTGTAAGCTGTAAGTAATTATCTTCCCTTGAAAATGGGTATTAATATAAAAGGAGAGAGCTAAACCTCGTTAGGTAGTTTTCTCCTTTTTTATTATTGTAATTTGTTTTTGGAATTATATAAATCGTTTGTTAATCAAGCAATTTAATAGTTCTTACAGGATCTGGCTTTTGATTACTGCATCTTCTTACCTCTTAATTATTTCTATTGCTCCAATTTATAAGCTTAACCAATAATGGGCGGAATTGTGTGTTGATTACTTTTCGATTGGATTATAAGGCACTTTCCAATTATCTGCAATAGGAGTAATTTTGCTGTTAGAATCGAATATCAATATCCTTATATTATTAGCTTTTATGTAGCTTGCTGCATGCTCATGGAAATACCTTTCTAATTTTTGCCATTCTTCTTTTGTTGTTTTCTTATAAATCCACTTATAATTCTTTATGTAATTTTTCTTTTGAGAGATTCCAATACATTCAAAAGTATATTGTTTCTCTTTATCATAAGCTTTTAGTATGAGTCCAGGAAGTCCTCCTAATTTCCAGGGACCAGAATTAGATGGTATATCAGGTGTAAACCAAGCTATGTATTTACGCCCTAAGAAATCAGCTTCTGCTTTTTGACAATTGTATCCTGCTACTTCAATATTATCATCAGATATAGACCATTTTATGTTTGGTAAGCTTTCTTCATATACAAATACATTGTCCATATAAGGTAATCTATTTGTTACTTTGATAGCTTGAGAATTATTGTCTTTGAAAATTTCATATCCCTGATATAGATCATCATTAACTGGCAAATCAGTACTTACTTTTGATAATTCAGTACAGACTGAATCATTTTGATATAAATTATCGCTATAAAACTTTGTAAAATGATTCCCAACTTGTAAGATCATTCTGTCGTTTGAAATTACATTTGTATGTATGGTGTCTAATACTGCCTCTAACTTATAAGTTATATACAAATTAGCTGTGTCAAGAATATTATATTTTGATATGTCCAAATTGACTATTGTAAGTTTTGGCTCATCCATTCCATATGCCCTGGTAATCTGTGCTTTACCTTGTGATGTGATACATGAAACTAATGCAAAGAAGTAAAATATATTTTTCATTCTCTTTTAATTATTTAATATTAAATTTCACTTTTAATAAAATACTTTGGGGACGGATATTGTAAGCGTAATAAAATGAATTGGCATTACTAAAGAATGACGTTACATATTTATCAGCATTGAATATATTGCTCCAACAGACAGCAATTATCATCTTCTTTAATTTATAATCAAGTTCAGAATCAGCAAAATATTTATTTTTATTTCCTGATATTATTGAATTGTTGTAGTAATGGTCTGCGTCAAGTTTTAAAAAAATATTATTCGAAAGAAAGAAATCCATATGTAGTTTGTTGGATATAGTTTTTATTTCGGAATATTCATGCCTGCTTTCTATATAATTGTTAAATGTACCTACAGAAGTTGAGAAATTACTACTGAACCATGTTGTAAGTTTTGCATTACCTGACAACTCAATTATTCTTGTACTACTTTTAAACCTGTAATTCGAATTTTCAATATATTGGTATCCACTGTTAAATTCATTGGATAATTTAAGAGACAATGTGCTGCTAAGAAAATTAAATGCTTTACTTGCACGTAGATTGAAAATTGCTATATCTCCAGAGTTAGGAGTGTTTTGCCAGGAAGATATGCTTAATGTATTAATGTACCGTTGGTCGCTTAGCATATTATTTCTTGTATGAATATAGAGAAAATCAAAACTGCCAAAAAACATTTTTAGTACATCCTTATAATTCCAGTTCATAGATATTAGATGATCTCTTTTTTTAATAATAGAATTATTGTAATAGGTCATACTTCTATAATCTTTTAATAGATATCCTGAAGTAACATCTTCAATACTACCTATCTGACTTTTAAATTCATATTCCAGATTAAACTGTGATTTATACCCAGGTTTATATTCCAAAGAGAAAGTTGGATTAAAATATATCTTGTTATAATTATTCTTGTAAGTCTTATTTTCATATTGCAAATACACATAATTTGTAGACATAAATAAGGTAGCATTAAATTTTTGCCTAATATAAATAAGTGATGGTTTTAAAGAGAGTGTATACTTCATCCAGTTTATATCGTTTTTTAATGAATCCATATTTCCGGTAAGATTGCGAGATGACATAAGAGCAATATTAGAATTTAATTTTTGGATTTGTGCTTCAAGACCTCCATCTAATGATATCTTTAGATAATTTTTCATACGTGAAAATATGGATGCAGAGTTTACTGACTGAAAAGTATTCTTCTTGGCATATTGACTGATATATGAATATCCTTCATTTACATTAAAGAAGTCGTTATATAATCCTGGATATATTGTTAATGTTTGTGGTAATGAATAAAAGAAATTCTTAGAATTAATATTGAAGCTAGTGCCATCTTTTTGTTTTCGGACTAACTGAAATATATTTGAAACATTAAATTGAGGGGTGTATAGTTTCTGTTTTATATTTTGTATTGTATTGTCTATTGAACCTATTCCATTATTCCATGACATTTTGACCTTAAAATTATTGTTCATGTAATATTCATTAGTATTATTATTGTAAGTAATATCAGTTTCCAACCGGTCACTATTTTGAGCTATATTAGTGTTTTCAATAATAGTTTGTGATTTATTTTCTGCAATAAAGTAAGATGATTTTGAATAACTATCTTTATTGCTGTGATCGTTCAGATAAACAATATTCAAATTTAGCTGTTTGTTATCGCTGATTTTGAAAAGATTATTAGTGGTAATGGCATTAGAGTTGTTAAATATATAACGTTTCTTTAATATGTTAGGGATTGAAGGCATTCTTAACTGTAATAGATTCTCATCTTCAATATTATTTAAACCTGTAAATGAAGTTAGTTCATCTGATAAATCAACTCCAGTATTATTTCCTTTGTATGTAGAAATTTGTTGTTTTTGCTTGTTGAAGTACATTGTGTTCAACTCATTTTCCCATAACAACGGAGATGTCCCAATGCCAACTTGTGCCATAATATTCCAAACTCCTTTAGCACCTTCTTTTAGCTTTAAGTTAATTGCAGGTCCTGTTGATAAATGATTGTCCTCGAGTGCTTTGATTGGTTGGTGATTTTCTAGGACCTGCACTGTTGATATGTTTTTTGCCTGTATATTATTTGTAGCTATTCCGTAACGTCCTTGCAATAAATCAAGATTTTCAATATAAAAGTTACTGATAGGCTTTCCGTTATAATATATTTTTCCACTTTCTTTCACTTCGATACCCGGCATCTTCTGGAGCACATCCCTTATAACAAAATCACCTTTATTGCTGAAACTTGAAACAAGATAATTTATAGTATCTTTTTTCCCCCAGATCTTATTAGCTTTACAAACTACTTCTTTCAGTTTAATAGTTCTCTCTTCAGTTATAAAATCTTGTGATTGATTCTCTATTTTTATATATTTCCCTTGGGGGAGTATATTCATTCCTGAAATGCAAATCCATAGTGAATCAGCCTTCCCAATGTATGTAAGTTGATAATTACCTTTGTTGTCAGTATATGAAAAAGCATTTATATTTGCATTCTTAAAAGGCTTAAGTGCAACCATAATTTTCTCCATACCTGTCATCTTTTTATTGATAACTTGTCCTTTAATTATAATCTGTGATCTAGATAATATCGATACGAAACAAAACAAGATTATGAATAGAGTTCGCATAAAATAGTTATTTGTATTGAAATTCCTCAATCTGAAAAAAAATGCATAGAATATGTTATCACATATTATCTGACCTGGCTCATCTTCTATATAAATGTTTAGATTTTGAATATTACAGTCAAAGGAGATTTCAATAAATGAAGTATTTATTGTTGCATGAATTAGTATGTTAATACTCTCTGATGATTTAGGCTTTACTTGATGTGAACTTCTTTTTATTAGAATTGTCTTTTCGGTTTCTGTTATTGAGCTTTTCCCATAATTTTATTCAATAATAAGGTTCAGCAGTAATGTGAGTATTATACGTTTTTTCATGTTGTTTTGAATTTAAATTATATATTTGACTTAATTATGATAGCAAATATAGTTTGTATTTATTTATTAAAACAAAAATGTAGGGCGACAATTTTTATTTTTATTTTACTGGGTAATTGTCTGATATTTAGATATATGCTAGTATTAGTGTAATTGGATATAGGCGACAATTTAGAAAAGATGAATAATTAAGTCTAAAGTTGTTTTGTTGTCTTTTATTGTTTTATATTTACGTACATGTATTTTTTGTCTTTTGATAATAATTTTATACGCTCAAAATATTAGCCATAACCGACCGATTGAGTTGTGTTTTTATTAAGCAGCAGAAGCGAATATTCATTTCAATCATCTTTGGGAGGTCTCTTTTAGTCGTTTAGTGAAATAATTAAATACAGCATCGGTATTATCTATAATTTTATCCCACTCTTATTGCTTAATGTTAAATGAAGTGAACCTCAAAAGTTTTTGTTTAACTTTTGGGTTTCACTTCAATAGCCGAGGCTTTTTGTATTAGCCAGTCTAGAATTTATATCCTATACCTACAGATAAGTTCAGTGTTTTTCCCTTTCCGTAAATATCAAAGTCTTGTAAGCCTTGTTTGTAGCTAATTGAATATATTAAGTGATTCATTTCATAGTCTATTCCAGCCTTTATACCATAATCAACTCGCTCTACCCCAGATTGAAATGTGTTTTCTTTAATACTTCCATGTTTTGTTTTACCAAATAAACCAACAGAAGCATACGGACCGAGGTTAAAATTAAAACTGCTATTGTTATTTAGATACACTCTGTATGAGGCAAGAACCGGTAGTTCGGCAAAGTAAGCGTGTTCTGTTAAATAAGTATTGCTTCCTTGCTTGTACTTTGTTCCCTCTGATGAAAACAATAATTGTGGCTGGATATAAAATGCTTTAGATACTTTTATATCATATAACCCTCCAACATAAAATCCAGGAAGGAAACTTCCATCCGTTCCTGTTGATTTTGACATTGAATAACCGGCTTTAACGCCAAACTGTGCATTTGCATCTATAACTATAGATACTAAAATGAAAATTAGTAATGAAATTTTTTTCATTGTTTTAATAGTTTTAAAATAGGGCTTGTTGTGCCTGCGTTTTGAATTCTGTTTTTAATTAAATTGACGAAGGCAAAAGTATTGTATGTATACAGATTTGCAAAGAATAGTGGGCGACATTAAAAAAGTGCTTGTCTTTGTTTAAATTGTTGTATAATAGAATATTACTTCTGTTTTGTTTGTGGGGTATGGGCGACAAGCTAGAAATTCAGGACAATTTCATCTAATATTCTTCCGTCATTTATCATCATTTTATCTTTTCTGATACGCAACTTTCTTCTTTTAATAGAGACCTTTTCAATGTTTAGAATATCCGCCATTTCAGATTGAGATAATTGGACTTTAATTAAGCAACACAAGCGAATATCCATTTCATTCATTTTGGGGAAGGTTTCTTTTAGGCGTTTCGTGAAATTATTGAATACAGTATCAGTATTTTCAATAATTCTATTCCAATCTTGTTCTGTTAATTTGATGTGATTGTTGGATTGTTCTTCTTTATTGCTATCGGATGAATTTATAAGTCCTGGGATACTTATTGAATTTAGTCGTTTGTAAAATTCCGTTTTTAATTCAGCTTCTTTCCAGATTAGCTCTTTTTCTCTCTGAACTTTATTTAGGGCAATTTCCTGTAGTAATTCTTTGTCTTTGCTAATTTGTTCTTTTTGCTTTTGGCTTTTCCTATAATTTAAAAAGTAGATATATCCGCCAAGAAGCAATACTAAACTAGTAAATAAACTTAATCGGTATAATGCTTTATTTTTTTCAACCTCGTTTTGCTTTAAAATTAAGTTTTCTTCATTTAGTTTATTATGAATATATATTGCTTGTGTTTGGATGATTGTTTTGCTTTGTGTTTCCAAATCAATAGTGTCTCTATAATGGCTAAATAATTTCATGTACATTAGTGCCGCATTCGTATTTCCTAATTCCTCGTTAATTTTAGCTAGTTGCAAATATCCTGCTGCCTTGGTGTAAATGTAATTACTCTTAATACTTTTATTTATGTACCAGATAGCTGAATCATATTGATTCATATTCATATATATATTACCTTTAGATGAATAGAGTGTAAATAGGTCATTATCTTCTTGTTTGTACTCCAATGCTTTGTTGTAGTATTGAAGTGCAAGTTTATTTTTACCTAACTGGCAATATATGTTACAGATTCTACTATATACTTGAAATATATATATTCTGTCATTCTTCTCTGCAATATTTAGCGCTCTGAATTGATAAATAAGTGCACTGTCCTCTTTTTCTAAACAGGAATATCCAAATCCTATTTCACTTAATGACAAATATTTGTATGTGTTATTTTTTAATAAAGAAGCATAGTGGAATGCTTCTTTATATGAATTAATTCCGTCTTGAAAAAGATTCTGCATACTATAAACATTCCCTAAATAGAAATGTATTAGATATTGATATTTGTATTCAAGACTATTTTTTGCAAAATCTTTAGCTTTAAGATAATAGATAACTGCCTGATTGGCATTTTTCATTTCTTCATAAACTCTTCCTGCGTAAAAAAAAGCTTTGTAAGCATGTACGGAATCTTTGCTTTGGCCAAAGAAACGAACTGCATAGTCCGATAAAGTATCTTTGGTCAGATCAAGGTAATTTTTGTCCATTGCTTGCGTAACCAATAGTGCATAGAGTGCATAGTCTTTTTCGGATAACTTTTGTGGGTTTTTTATGCTGTGTAGTATTGATAGAGAACTGTCTGGGTGTTCTTCCATAAGAGCTTCTGCTTTCGTAAGAGTTGGGTGAAAGCGATTGCATGAATAAAATATAATTGTTAATCCTAGAATAAAGATATAGTAGGTGTTCTTTAACTTTATATGCATTTTTCTATATTTTTCGAATGCAAATGTAGTAATAAAATCAGGTAAATAAAATATATATGCAATTATTATATAACAATAATGGTGCAGCTACTTTGTTCTTAAAGTAATAAAATCGTGAAATAATCTAGTAATTCAGTATAACAGTTTGAAGTTTTCTCAAACATCTGCCACCTGCTACTATTTAGAGGTTAATGTCCTGAATATAAATGTAATAGTCTAGTGGTAGATAAGAATTGTAAACAATTCATCTGCTACTAAAACCGATCATCTACCACTGATTTACAATGGAAGGTTACCGAAAAGATTATTTGTGGGACTAAAAATGCTCTGAAGAACTTTAGGAATAAAAGATTAATAAGCAGCGCGATATTTTCCTTCCTCCTTATCTTCCAGAATATTGAGATAAGAAGTGTAGCGTGATTCGCTGATAAGATGTTGCTCTACGGCTTCGCGAACAGCACAGCCCGGCTCGTGACGATGAGTGCAGTTATTATATTTGCATTTGTCAGACGTTTCAAAGATCTCTTTAAAGTAATGGCCCACTTCTTCGTCTTTCATGTCGAATGTTCCGAAACCTTTTATTCCTGGGGTGTCAATAATATATCCATCTCCAGTAACGGAAAACATTTCTGAGAAGGTGGTGGTGTGCATCCCTTTGTTGTGATAGGTTGATATTTCTGCGGTTTTTATATCTATATCAGGTAGGAGAGAGTTGATCAGGGTAGACTTTCCGACACCGGAATGTCCCGAGAAAAGAGTGATGTTCCCTTCAAGGGCTTGCTTTACTTCCTCTAGTCCGTCTCCGTTTCTGGCGGAAATCTTGAAACAAGGGTAGCCTATTTGTGTATAGAGTGTGATAAGTGCCTCGAGGTAACGCAGTTCGTCTTCGCTGTATGCGTCTATTTTGTTGAATACTAGCTTTACAGGTACACGGTAAGCTTCGGCAGATGCCAGAAAACGGTCAATGAAAATAGTAGATGTTTCGGGATAATTCACGGTAACCACCAGCAGGCACTGGTCGAGGTTTGCCGCAAGTATATGTGATTGTTTGGAAAGATTGGAGGAACGGCGAACTATATAATTCTTTCTGTCCTCAATCTCACTGATAAAAGCAGTGCCTTCCTGATTCATTATAATTTGCACATTGTCGCCTACGGCAATTGGGTTAGTGCTTCTGATTCCCTTGAGACGGAAATTCCCTTTGATTTTACACTCTACCAAACGACCTTCTTCGGTTTTTACCTGATACCAGCTACCTGTGTTCTTTATAACTAATCCGCGCACTTTTTTTATTTATTTGTTATTGGCTTAAAAACGTCAGGGAACCGAATTCTACAGAAGTCAGTTCCCCGAGCAGTCTTTTTATACAGTCATAATTTCTTTTTCCTTAGCAGCGATCATTTCGTCTACTTTCTTGATGTACTTATCGTGAACTTTCTGCAAGCGTACTTCTGCATCTTTTTCTTCATCTTCAGCCAAACCGTCTTTCAACCCTTTTTTTAGATGATCAATTCCATCACGGCGAGCGTTACGGATACTAAT
>Ga0209016_1001820_pt1 | contig 15829 bp, 14 predicted proteins | sample EPASupsiteSAE305_FD_187265 | JGI IMG/M metagenome (GOLD analysis project Ga0209016, IMG submission 187265) | Bioremediated contaminated groundwater microbial communities from EPA Superfund site, New Mexico - SAE3-05 (SPAdes) (version 2) | ecosystem: Environmental > Aquatic > Deep subsurface >...
TCACCCTGGGGCTGGTTGCGTTACTCACCCGCCGGGGGCTCAAGGTGCAGACATTCAAGGTGGGGCCGGATTTCCTTGATCCCACCTGGCTGGCCCTTGCATCCGGCAGGCCCTGCTACAACCTGGACGGCTGGATCTGCGGCGAGAGCTACGTCCGCAGGTTGTTTGCGGAAAAGTCAGCCGATGCCGACATTGCCGTCATTGAAGGGGTAATGGGGCTGTTTGACGGAGCCGATGCCACAACATCCGCAGGTAGCAGCGCCGAAATCGCCCGCTGGCTGGCTACGCCGGTACTGCTGGTGGCCAATGCCCACGGAGTTGCCCGCAGCCTGGCTGCCGTGGTCCGGGGGTTCTGCGGTTTTGAGGCCGGGGTGGAGATCAGCGGCGTGATCGCCAACCGGACCGGGTCCGGGCGCCATGCCGCCATGCTGTCAGATGCGCTGCAGTCGGCAGGATTACCCTCCCTGGTTGGGGCAGTACCGCGCAATGGTCTACCCGGCCTGCCCAGCCGCCACCTGGGGCTGGTAACCGCCGGAAGCGACCCGCTGACACCAACACTGCTGGCTGAACTGGCTGATCAGGTGGAATGCAGTCTGCAACTTGACAGCATTATGGCGCTGGCTGCTGCTACGCCAACGCTGCAGCTCCTGCCATCGCTGCAGGCCGCTACATCGTCCCAACCGGTCAGGATCGGTATTGCCAGGGACGGGGCCTTCCACTTTTACTACCCGGACAACCTTGAGGCGTTAGTGGCCCAGGGTGCAGAGCTGGTGCCGTTTTCACCGCTTCTGGATCACGGTCTGCCTCCTGACCTGCAGGGGATCTATCTGGGGGGCGGCTATCCAGAAGAGTATGGGGCGCAACTTGCCGCCAATGACCGGATGCTGGAGGCGATCCGTCTGTTCAGCGCCACCGGCAGGCCTCTCTATGCGGAGTGCGGCGGTCTGATGTATCTCTCACAGGGGATTGAACTGCTGGATGGCAGCCGCCACCAGATGGCCGGGCTGCTGCCGTTCTGGACCAGAATGCTGCCCAGGCGGAAGGTGTTGGGCTATGTTGAAGCCACCCTGACCCAGGACTGCCTGCTGGGAAACGCCGGGCAGACCCTGCGGGGGCATGAATTCCACTATTCCGAGATTATTGAAGAAACCGGCCAGGCTGCGGTGTGCCCCTACCTGGTTACAAAACGTCGTACCACCCAACCAAGCCGGGACGGCTATGCTCAGGGAGGAATTCTGGCAAGTTACCTTCATCTGCAGTTTGCCGCCCACCCGGAAGCAGCCGCCAGTTTTGTCCAGACCTGCAGGAGTTTTCTATGACCCGTACACCATTGCTTCATAATCTGCTGGCCCAGCCGTTAAGCGGCGAGCAGATTGAAGAGCGCTCCTTTGCCTGTATTGACCAACTTACACCGGAGCATGGCTTTCTGCCGGATCAGTGGCAGGTGGTACGCCGCCTGATCCATACCACCGCTGACCTGGGGCTTTTGGATCTGGTCAGCTTTTCACCGGATGCACTGGCATCCGGCAGCGCCGCACTGCGGGCAGGCAGACCAATCTTCACTGACTCCAACATGATCCGCTCCGGCCTGTCGCTACCCCGTCTGCGCTCGGTCTATCCGGCCTACGGCCCGGAATCTATCAGCTGCCATGTGGCAGATACCGATGTGGCTGAAGAGGCCCGCCAAAGCGGCCTGCTTCGCTCGCTGTTTGCCATGCGTAAGGCCAGGGCAATGGCCGATGGCGGGATCCTGCTGTTCGGCAACGCGCCGGTGGCACTGCTGGAACTGAACCGGATGATTATTGAGGAAGGGGTCAGACCGGCCCTGGTGGTGGCCATGCCGGTGGGGTTTGTGCATGTAGTTGAAAGTAAGGAAGAGTTGATGGAACTCGGGGTGCCGTTCATCGCCATAACCGGCAGACGGGGCGGGTCGCCACTGGCGGTGGCAACGCTGCATGCCATCTGCTCCATCGCCAAATGAAAAAAATCCAAAGGAAATGGAACGCGGATCAAATCTGATTTGAGCGGATTACTGCGGATAAAACCATAAGGCCAAAAAACAAAGGGTTGAACCTCTTGCAAATGTCCTGATTTGCCCTTCGACAAGCTCAGGGCGAACGGCCTCTGCTTCGTAATTTACTGATATTTCGTTCGTGGTAAGCTTGTCGAACCATGAATGAAATACTTTTGCAAGACCCTCGGTTTTATCTTGAATCTGCGTCTATCCGCTTAATCCGCGTCATCCGCGTGCTATTATCGTGGTTTTTATCATGAAAGGAATGATCTCCATGACACCCACTACCAACCAGGCGCTGGCACTGGTATTTTTCGGCACCACCGCTGATGCAGGCCTGAAGGTCTATGACTGGATCGAGGCACAAATGGCCTCACGCTACCCGCAGATGACAGTCCGGCGGGCCTTTACCTCCCAGATGGTGATCCGCAGGCTGAAGGAACAAGGCATTTACAACTTCAGCCTGCCGGAACTGCTGGTTAATCTTAAACAACAAGGCGTCACCCAGGTGGCGGTGCTGCCGTTTCTGATTGTGCCGGGGCAGGAGTATGGCAAGATTACCGCCGCCATTGCGGCTGAACCGGAGCTGAAGAGTGTCTGCGCCGCGCCGCTGCTAACCACGGATCAGGATCTTGAAGCGATCATCCGCGCCCTTGAACCGGAAATACCGGTTGGGATTCCCACGGTGATCGGCTGCCACGGCAACGAGCAGCACGATCAGTTCAATCATGAAATCAGACAGTTTGCCGCCTTGATCGAGACCCGCCATCCCCAGGTGATGGTGGCCACCGTTGAAGGGGACAACCCCGGCACCGCACCGCTGGCCAGGGCACGGGAAATGGCCCAGACCTGCGGCGCGGTCCATTTTATCCCGCTGATGCTGGTGGCAGGTGACCATGTCATGAACGACATCATGGGGGATGAAGAGGACTCCTGGAAGTCTCAGGTCGGGGCCGGCGTCACCACCTGCAGCGGTCCGGCAGGCATGAATGAACAGATACTTGCACTGTACGGTCAGCATCTTGAGAACGCCATCAGCGGCGGATTTGGAGGAACCCGATGAACCCATTTGAACAGGCGTTGCCCGGTCATTTTTATGCGGTGGGGGTCGGGCCCGGCGCGCCGGATCTGGTGACCCTGCGGGCTGCCCGGCTGGTGGAGACTGCCGACGTCATCATCGCCCCCCGCTCCAGTAAAAGCGATGAAAGTCTGGCGGTTACCGCCATTCGACCGTTGCTGCACCAACAGGAGTTGATTGAAAACAGCTACCCCATGGAGCGCAATCAGGCGGCTACCCGCCAGTGCTGGGCCGATGCTGCTGATCTGGCGACAACACGCTGCAAACAGGGACAGTCGGTGGTGCAGATTACCATCGGCGACCCGCTGTTCTACAGCACCAGCGCCTATCTGCTGGAGGCGCTGGCAACACGGATGCCCGCTGAACAGATACATCTGGTGCCGGGGATCAGCGCCATGCAGGCCGCTGCTGCCCGCTTCGGCGATCCCCTGACCATTCAGGATGACCGCATGATCCTGATGCCTGCGGTCAGGCTGGAACAGGTTGAAGCAGCGCTGCAGCAATGTGAAATCCTGGTGCTGTACAAGGTGGGGCCTCGTCTGAAGGCGTTGACCGAACTGCTTACCCGGCAGGGCCTGCTGGACCGGGCCAGACTGGTCTGTCATGTGGAACAGGAGGGGCGTGAAGTAATCATCAATCGCCTGACCGGCGACCTGCCGGATGCAATGGGCTATATGTCCACCGTGATTGTGCAGCTGGGACGGAAAGGGTGGGAGTGAGCAAGGAACTGCGGGGGGGCTACACCACCGGCTGCTGTGCCGCCGCTGCCGCTCAGGCGGCCACCCTGGCGCTGTATGGTCAGCCGGTTCCTCCCTGCATTGAACTGACCTTGCCAGACGGCAGTGCGGTGCTGCTGCCGGTTGCCGATCTGTGCCGGGGTCATGAGAGCTGCAGCGCATCAATCAGGAAAGATGCCGGAGATGACCCGGATGTGACACACGACTCCACTGTGGTGGTAACGGTTTCCCGCTGTCCCGGTAGCAAAATCAGGTTTCAGGCCGGTGAAGGGATCGGCACCGTCACACTACCCGGTCTGGCAATCCCCCCCGGAGAACCGGCCATCAACCCGGCCCCGCGCCGGATGATCGAGCAGGCGGTACGACAGGTAACCAGGGATGGGCTGGTCATCACCGTTGCCATTCCCGGTGGTAGAGAACTGGCCGCCAAGACCTTTAACCCCCGTCTGGGGATTACAGGGGGACTGTCGGTGCTGGGCACCACCGGTAGGGTGCGACCCTTCAGCCACGAGGCGGTACAGGAAACCATCCGCTGTTCCTTTGCCATTACCCTGGCCTGCGGTATCAAAGATCCGATCCTGGTGCCGGGGCATATCGGGACACGGGCAGCCGAGCGGCAGTGCAGGATCAGGGAACACCAACTGGTGGAGGTGGGTAACGAGTGGGGCTATCTGCTAAAACTGGCCACAAACGAACCCCTTGAACGGCTTTTACTGCTGGGACACCCCGGCAAACTGGTCAAGCTGGCAGCTGGCCAGTGGGATACCCATTCTGCCCGCTCTGACTCTGCCTTGCCGCTGGTAACCAGACGCTGTACTGAGCTGTTCGGCACGGCGCCGGATGGGACACCCACCGTAGAGGGGCTGTTTCAGGCTCTTGAACCGGCAGATCGCCTGACCTTGGGAAACAGCCTGGCCGATGCGATTGTGACATCAATTGTCTGCACCTTTGCCCCCGCTTTTCCGGTGGCGGTGGTACTGACCGATAATAACGGTGACCGGCTGGGCAGCAGCGGTGACCTCACCGCCTGGCAAGGAATCTAAAAAAGCAGTTCACGCAACGGCGCAACGACGCTACGCAATAAAAACAGCATCTTGCAAAGACATATTCTATTGCCAAACGGGTGGAGCTGTATGCTTCAGTAACCGATTGGTTTTCGTGGCGAGCGTTGCGGCTTTGCGTGAGTAATTGCCGTTATAAGGCTGAAAGGAATCTCTTCTATGACGGTATATTTTGTTGGCGCCGGACCGGGTGACCCGGAGTTGTTGACCCGCAAGGCTGAACGGCTGTTGCGGCAGGCAGCGGTTTGTATCTATGCAGGATCGCTGGTTAACCCTGACATTCTGACCCTCTTGCCACCGGCTGCGGAACGTCACGACTCCGCAGCAATGACCCTGGAAGAGACCGTGGCGGTCATGCGGGATGCCACAGGGCGGGGACTTGCCACGGTTCGGCTCCATTCCGGCGAACCGGCCCTGTACGGTGCGATCCGTGAACAGATGAACCTGCTTGACCAGTACGGCATCAGCTATGAACTGGTGCCGGGTATCAGCGCGTTTCAGGCCGCTGCCGCTGCGCTAAAGACCGAGCTGACCGCGCCGGAGGTCTCCCAGACCGTGATCCTGACCCGCACAGCCGGGCGGACACCGATGCCGGAAAAAGAGGATCTGGCCTTGCTGGCGGCCAGTTGCTCCACCCTCTGCATCTACCTCTCAACCCACAAGATTGACGAGGTATGCGCCACCTTGATCCCGTTCTACGGCCCGGACTGCCCGGTTGCCGTGGTGTACCATGCCTCCTGGCCGGATCAGCAGATCCTGCGGGGTGCCCTGGCAGATATCCCGCAGCAGGCGGCCCAGGCCGGGCTGCGCAAAACCGCCCTGATTGTGGTGGGCCATGCCCTGGGGCGCGATATCCCGGTATCAAAGCTGTATGATGCCGGATTTTCTCACGAGTACCGCATCGCCACAGCGCCATGAAGACCGCACTGATCACCCTGTCTGCCGAAGGCTTGGCCCTGCTGCAAAAGATCCGTTGTCATGAACCGGAGGCGGATCTGTATGTTCACCAGACAGTGCCGGATCTGCCCGGCAACGCAACCGTTTTCAGCGCCATCATCCCGTTGACCGCAGAGATCTTCAATCGTTACCGCGAGTTGGTCTATGCCGCCCCCACCGGGGTGGTGGTGCGGGCACTGGCCCCGGTACTGCAGCACAAGCTGAGTGATCCGGCGGTGGTGGTGACCGATCTGCACGGTCGCTGGGTAATCAGTCTGCTTTCCGGCCATGAAGGGGGCGCCAACGACTGCGCCCTGCGACTGGCCAATTTGATCGGGGCAGAGCCGATCATCACCACCTCATCGGAGGCGCTTAAACAGGTGATTGTCGGCATCGGCTGCCGCCGGGGGACAGCGGCGGAACTGATTCTGGCAGCCGTTACCGAAGGGGTGCAGTTGGCAGGCTGCCGGATGGATCAGGTGCGTCTGCTGGCATCGGCAGATCTGAAAGCGGATGAAGCAGGGCTGCTGCAGGCGGCGCACAGGCTGGGGCTGCCGCTGCGGATCATCAGCTCTGCAGAGATCAGGGGAACGGCCCGTTGCTTTAGCCGTTCCGATTTTGTACAAACCAGGGTCGGGCTACCGGCGGTTGCAGAACCGGCGGCGCTCCTGGCCGGAAGGAGAACTCAATTACTACTACCCAAAACCATCATACAAGGGGTCACCGTGGCGGTGGCCAGGGAAGACTGTTTGTCGTAGGGCTGGGCCCCGGCGCCCCCCTTGACCGGACCGGACGGGCTGTACTGGCCATCAGCCAGAGCAGCGTAGTGGTGGGCTATACCCCCTACATCAATTCCGTGGCTGACCTGACCGACGGCAAGGAGCTGATCGTCTCCGGCATGAAGCAGGAGCGGGAACGCTGCATGGCTGCCTTGCACCGCGCTGCTGAAGGAGCGACGGTGGCACTGGTTTCTTCCGGCGATCCAGGGGTGTACGGCATGGCCGGTCTGGCCCTGGAGCTGGCCCAGGCCCACAGCCTTCAGTGCGCCATCGAGATCATCCCCGGTGTCTCTGCCGCCAATGCCGCAGCGGCCCGGCTGGGTGCACCGCTGATGCTGGACTATGCCTGTATCAGCTTAAGTGACTTGCTGATTCCGTGGGAGCGGATCAGACAACGGATAGAGCTGCTGGCCCAGGCCGATATGGCGCTGGCACTGTACAACCCCCGCAGTACCAAGCGGGTCAGACAGCTGGAAGAGGCGGTGGAGATCCTGCTGCGTCACCGTCCGGCAACCACCCCGGTGGGGATTGTCACCGCAGCCAGTGCAGCGGATGAAACCATCACCCTGACCACCCTGGGCAACCTGCTGGAGCAGACCATCACCATGCGTTCGCTGGTGGTTATCGGCAATTCAGACACCCATGAGTTGAACGGCATGCTGGTTACGGCGCGGGGCTACCGCCTGTGATCCTGCTACTGGGGGGCACCAGCGAGACTGCCCCGTTGGCCGCCGCCTGTGCGGCCCAGGGCTGGCAGACCCTGGTTTCCACGGCAACCGACGTTCCGCTGGAGCTGCCGGTGCATCCGCTGCTCATGCGCCGTCATGGCCGCCTGAATCAGCAGCAGATGGAGCAGCTGATCCAACAGGAGCAGGTCAGGGTGTTGGTGGATGCCACCCACCCCTTTGCAACCGAGGCCCACACAACCGCCCGGGCAGCGGCAGCAGCAGCCAGGATCCCCTGCCTGCGCTGGCAACGCACGGTCTGCGACCGACACGGAGACACAATCATCCGGGTAACCGGTCATCAGGAAGCAGCGCAACAGGCGGTTTCCTTTGGCAGCCCGATCCTCTTGACCACCGGTTCCCGCAATCTGCGGCCCTATACGGAGGCTGCTCAAGCTGCCGGTATTCCGCTCTTTGCCAGGGTATTACCCCATCATGAATCAGCAGCAGCCTGTCAGCAGGCAGGGATTCCACCGGAACAGGTCATCGCAGCCCGTGGCCCCTTTTCCGTTCAGGAAACTGCAGAGCTGATCAATCGGCTTGGTATCGGTGTACTGGTGACCAAAGACAGCGGCGCTGCCGGTGGCCTGCCGGAAAAACTGGAGGCGGCCCGCCAGACCGGCTGCCGGGTTATCCTGATTCATCAGCCACAGCAACTGGACGGTTGTGAGGCTTTTGTCACCATTACAGAGATCATTACTGCAGTCAGGAACCTGTCGGACTTAGGATAAATCTACTACAAATTTGCCTGGAGCAACCATGCAACAGCCTGAAATAACTTTGATCGGCATGGGGATTGGTGGCCTGGACGGCCTGACCGGCGCCGCCCGCAAGGCGATCATGCAGGCAGAACTGCTGATCGGCCACCCGCGCCACCTGGCGCTGTTTCCTGAACATACCGGCGAGAAAATCCCCCTGGGAAAACTGCCTGATCTGCTACAACTGCTTGAAACGACCACCAAAAGGGCCGCTGTGCTGGCCTCCGGTGACCCGCTCTACTTTGGTGTGGGGCGCTTCCTGCTGAACCATCTGCCCAAGCAGCGGATCAGGATCATCAGTAATATTTCCAGCGTGCAATACGCCTTTGCCCTGATCAAAGAACCCTGGGACGATGCGCTGGTGGTATCGGCCCACGGCAGAAAACTTGCTGATATCCTTGCCAGGATTGCCGAGGCAGACAAGGTCTGCATCCTGACTGATCAGGAGAACAGCCCAAAGGTAATTGCACAGGAACTGCTGAAACAGGAACCAGGCCCCTGCACGGTATGGCTTTGTGAAGACCTGGGGTTGCCCACGGAAAAATCTACCTGCACCGATCTGCCCAGCCTGCTACAGCTCCCCTGCTCAGACCTGAACATCCTGATTTTGCTACGTCTCTGAAGCCGACAAGTTACCAGCCGTTATGATGTAAAACTGCATCCAACTCAAGTCTGGGGAGCCAACCAACGCTCTCCAGTTCCGGGCGTTCATGGAAAAACGTGACATAGCCGATGCAGAGATACGCTATGGGCATGATATGTTCAGGAATCTGCAGCGCCTTGCGAAGCTCGTCATGATGAATGATACTCACCCACCCAACACCAATATTTTCTGCTCTTGCCGCAAGCCACAGGTTTTGCACTGCGCAGACTGCACTATAGAGGTCCATCTCGGGATTGGCGGTACGACCGATCACCACTGGGCCGGTTCGGCTCCTGTCACAGGTAACACAGATGCCGATCGGCGCTTCAACAATCCCTTCCAGCTTCAAAGAACTGTAGATCTCACGACGGCTTCCTTCAAAGAGCTGTTCAGCCTCACGGTGAGCCATTTCAAACCCTGTTTTTATCTGCTGTTTGAGCTGGGGATCATCAACAACAATAAAATCCCAGGGCTGCATAAAGCCCACCGAAGGGGCATGGTGCGCGGCATTGAGTATCCGTGACAGCACCTCATCCGGTATCGGGTCCGGCTTGAATTGTCCCCGTACATCCCTGCGCTGGTGAATGGCCTTGTACACGGCCTGGCGTTCCTTGGTTGTCATCATCATGCGGTATTCACTCCTGTTTAGATCATCATCTCTCAAAGTCCCGTGCTTGAGCAGCAAGTACTCCAGATTGCCGCTGGCGTGGATCTGCCACGAGAAAACACTTGACTCCTGCAACAAATAATGGAATCAGATAGCACACTTCATATACCGAATGGAAGCGAGGAAGAGGGGTGCAAGGCCCCCGCTGCCCCGCAGCCGTAAAGGGAACGAACGTCCAACCCAAGTCAGTTCCGGTTTCAGTTCAAGGATGATGGCAAGGCGGCAAGGAGGAGGCGACGAAGGCGTACTAAAAAGTACGTTGAGGAAGCCGACAACGCAGCCAACGCAGCCAGCGCCTTGAAATGGAAGCGGAGGGTACAACCACTGGGAGCAATCCTGGGAAGGTGGATCAGTAGGTCGCCCTGAGCCGGAACACCGCTCCATTCGTAGGCTTCGGGGGAGGCATCGCATGTATCAGCAGCAGCAATCCGCGTCATATTTTCCAGTAATTTCAATAATAACCTCACTCTCCAGCACCAGCTTGTCGTGATTCAGTCGCTACCCGCTACCATGCAGGCGGTCTCCGTACGGGAGATCGGCTCATTTCAATTTGAGCAGCGTCCGCTGCCCCAACCGGGACCGGGTGAGGTGTTGCTGCGTGTGACCGTTACCGGACTCTGCCGCACTGATCTGAAGATCATCCAGGTCGGGCACCGTGATCTGATGCTGCCCCGCATCCCCGGTGAAGAGGTGGTGGGTGAGGTGGTGGCACTTGGGCCACAGGTTGATGCAACTCTCTTAAATCAAAGATGTTATGTCTACCCCGGTGAATGGTGCGGCAGCTGTCCGGCCTGTCGATCCGGTGCGGAAAACCTCTGCCGTTTCATGCGGATTATGGGCTTTCACCGCGATGGCGGGTTTGCCGGTTACGTGGTTGCCCCGCTTAAAAGTCTGATCCCCCTACCGGAAGAATTGAGCGATGAGCAGGCGGTCTTTGCGGAACCGCTCTCCTGTTGTCTGAATGCGCTTGAGCTGGCCCGGCTGGCCCCCTTTGAGACCATTGCCATCTGGGGTGGCGGTCCGGCAGGGCAGTTGCTGGCCCGCGCTGCAACCGCCTACGATGCCCTGCCCACCGTGATTGAACCGGACCCACAACGCAGAGAACTGGCCCATGGGGTAGCTGAGCCCCCTGACCAACTGTTTGATGTCTGTGTGGTGGCGGTTGGTAACAACGCGGCCTATCAGCAGGCACTGCAACGGCTGGCACCCCGTGGCAGGCTGGTGGTTTTTTCCGGGCTTGCAAAAGAAACACCTGCTATCACTACTGATTTTAATCAACTGCACTATCTGGAACAGACGGTGGTGGGGGCCTACGGCTGCTGTTACCGCCACGGCAGACAGGCGATTGCCCTGCTGCAATCCGGCAAGCTGGTGGTCAATGACCTGATCAGCCACCGGATGCCGCTGTCCCGACTGGCTGAGGCGCTTGAGCTGGTGGCCAACCGTCAGTGCATGAAGATTCACCTTTACCCGGAGAGATAACCGATGCAACCGATGAGCCCGGAACAGTTTGGCGTGCAGATCCAGACCTTGATTCAAAAACAGCATCTCACCAGGGAACAGTCCTACCTGATGTTCCGTGAGCTGATGCTGGATCAGCAAAGCCCGCTGCAGCAGGGAGCCTTTCTGGCTGCCCTGACCGCCAAGGGCGAAACCATTGACGAGATTGCCGGGGCCTGGCAGGCCATTGATGAGTTTGACACGATCCATCCCGCGCAGCTGCCGGACAACCTGTTTGAGAACTCCGGCACCGGCATGGACGGCTTCAAGACCTTCAACGTCAGCAGCGCCGCCGCCATTGTGGGGGCAGCCAACGGTCTGAACATGGCCCGCCACGGCGCCCGGGCCATTACCTCACGCTGCGGCACCGTGGATATTATGGAAGCAGTGGGGATTGATGTGGACTGCGCCCCTGCTCAGGTGGCAGACAGCATCCGCAAGGCCGGAATCGGCCTGTTCAACGGCATGTCGCAGGCCATCCATCCCGGTGGACTGGGCCGCATCCTCTCCCAGATCCGCTTTGGCTCCACCCTCAACATTGCGGCATCACTGGCAAATCCTGCCCGTCCCCGCCAAGCGCTGCGGGGGGTCTATAATCAGCAGATGGTGACCACCACCGCTGCGGTCATGGCACAGATCGGCTACCAACACGGCATGGTGGTCCATGGTGTTGATCAGACCAGCGGCCTGGGGATGGATGAGCTGTCCATCTGCGGCCCTTCAACGATCTGCCGCTTTCAGGGAGAACAGCAGGAACAGTTCACCATTGCCCCTGAAGATCTGGGACTGGTCCGCCGTCGCGGCGACGAGATTGCCGCCTGTAACGCACGGGAAGACGAGGTCCAACGCTTCATGCAGGTGATTAGCGGTACCGGCCGTTTCAGCGCCTGCGAAGAATTTGTCAGTCTGAATGCCGGTGCCCTGCTCTGGACCGCCGGCAAGGTAACTGACCTGAAACAGGGGATAACCATGGCACAGGAAACCCTGGCCAGCGGGGCAGCTCTCAGCAAGTTACAGCAGTGGGTCGCCTGCCAGAACAGCCATGCAGAGGCCGGGCTGGAACGGTTTGAGCGGGTGAAAAAAGGAGCCTGCAATGCGTAAAACCATCCTGCTGTTGGTAATCAGCTGCCTGTTTATGGCTGCACCACTGTTTGCAGCCAACCTGGCATTACCACCCGAACTCGGCGCAACAGCACAGCTGCTGAAGACTGAACGGGACGGCCTCTGGGAAAAGAGCCTGATCGTAAAACTGAATGAGCCGCGGCACCTGCTCTCCACCAGCGACGGCATCATCAACGGCCTGGGGGCGATTAACCATGCTGCCCATCCCCTGCTCTGGAAGAAGCTGGCAGTTGAGCTTGCCACCAAGCTGCAGTGCGGCGGCAAGACCTATGAACAGCAACGCAAAGGGATGATCGCCAGCAAGCTGGGGCTGCAGCCTGCAGACCTGACCCTGGTGGGCACGGCAGCGGATATGGACAACCTGGCTGTAGTGACCAAGCAATTTCAGCCCTTTACCGTGACGGCTCTGGTTACTGGCGGAGCAAAAAGCAATGCGCTGCGGGCCGGGGTTGACGAAGGCACCAACATTGAACCGTCTGATCCGCCTAGCGGGACTATCAACATCATTGTGCTGACCAATGCCCGTTTGACCGACGGCGCTCTGGCACGGGCCGTGGTGACCATCACCGAGGCCAAGACCGCAGCACTGGAGGATCTGAAGGTACCCAGCAGCTACACCAAAGGGGTGCAGGCCACCGGTACCGGCACGGACAGCGTAATTGTGGTGTCCGGCACCAGCGGCCCCAAAGTTACCTACACCGGCGGACACAGCCGGATTGGCGATCTGATCGCCAAGGCGGTACATCAGGCAGTGTTGGAGGCGTTGGAAAAGCAGAACGGATTCAAGCTGAAGAACAAACCTTAACGCAGAGAGGCATGAGAAGCAGAGACACAGAGAAAAATATCCTAATAACCGTTTTAATCGCTTAAAAAGTTAAATCTTTACCAATAATGATCAAAAGCCATGATGATAGAACGCGGATGACGCGGATTGAGCGGGTTTACACAGATTTCAATCTCCTGTTTAAATCCGCTCTAATCCGCTGAAATCGGACTTGATCCGCGTGCTGTTTTTTACTTTTTAGTTCCGGCTATGCGGGTTTAGGGATTATTGGTTTCTGTTGTCTCCTATTTCGTTGTTCTTTTCTCTGCATCTCCGCAACTCTGCACCTCTGCGTTAAGATGGTACTGATTCAAACATAATCTAATTTTCACAACAGATGGAGTCGAGGAAGAGGGGTTACATGCCCCCGCTGCCCCGCAGCCGTGAAGGAAACGAACGCCCGTCACCGCAAGGTGAAAAACCACTGGGAATCTCCTGGGAAGGTGGGCAAGTAGGATGTCCTAAGCCGGAATACCGCTCCATCTGAATACTCGCGGGAGGAAAGAACGTATGAAGAGAAGTAGACAGAAGTATGCGGTAGTAGTGGGATTGGTCCTGGCAATCAGCGGCTCTGCAATGGCAGAAGAAAAGGCCGCGCAACTGGGTGAGGTGGTGGTAACCGCCACCCGTGATGAGCTGCCGATTGAACAGGTGGGCAGCTCGATAACCGTGGTCACCGCCACGGAGATTGAGCAGCAGCAGAAACGGACCGTGGCCGATGCGCTGCGGATGGTGCCGGGGCTGGATCTGGTCCGCACCGGCAGCTTTGGCGGCACCACAGCCGTATTTATGCGGGGCGCCAAATCAGAGCATACCCTGGTGCTGATTGACGGCATCGAGATGAACGACCCCTCCTCCACCGGCGGCGGCTACAACTTTTCCAACCTGACCACCGATAATATCGAGCGGATCGAGGTTCTGCGCGGGCCCCAGAGCACCCTCTACGGTTCACATGCCATTGGTGGGGTGATCAACATCATCACCAAGCGGGGGGATGGCAAACTGAAAGGCTTCCTGTCTGCAGAGGGGGGCTCCTTTGCCACGGCACGGGAAAGCGCCGGTATCAATGGCGGCACCAACCTGCTGCAGTACTCGCTCAGCGTTTCCCGCCTGGACACGGGCGGTGTTTCTGCAGCTGGCGAGCGTTACGGCAATATAGAGCGGGACGGCTATCAGAACACGGCAGTGGCTGGGCGGCTGGGTATTACGCCAACCAGCAATTCGGAGATCGACCTGACCCTGCGTTATGACCGCTCCCGCACCTCGGTTGACAATGGCGGCGGCGCAGGCAAGGATGACCCGAACCACATCATGAAGTCAGATGAACTGTTCTTCCGCAGTCAGGGCTGGTTATCACTGTTTAACGGACTGTGGGACCAAAAACTGGGGGTATCATTCAGCGACATCAGCTGGCGTGATGACAATGACCGCGACAGCGCCCATCCCAACGATATGCTGCGCAGCTCGTTCCACGGCCAGAGCGTCAAGCTGGATTGGCAGCACACCCTGAAGCTGCACAAAACCACCACCTTGACAATCGGTGCTGAGACAACGGAAGAAAACGGCAAATCGGATTACTACTCAGAAAGTATGTTTGGGCCGTACACCAGCAACTGGAATGAGCGTTTTGCCCGTACCACCGGTGTCTATCTGCAGGATCAGCTTAATCTGTTTGATGCCTGGTTCTCCACGCTGGGCGTGCGGGTGGATGATCACAGCAAGTTCGGCACTGAGGCCACCTATCGCTTCACCACTGCCTACCTGATCAAACAGACCGACACCAGACTGAAAGGCAGCTACGGCACCGGCTTTAAGGCACCTTCGCTGTACCAGCTTTATTCAAGCTACGGCTCACCGGACCTGAAGCCGGACAAGAGCATCGGCTGGGATCTGGGGATGGAGCAGGGTCTGCCGTTTATGAAGACCACCCTGGGGGCCACCTGGTTCAGAAATGAATATTCACAGATGATTGATTTTGATATGACTACCTGGAAATACACCAATGTTGCCAAGGCACACACCCACGGGTTAGAGCTGACCGCAGCACTGCAACCGGTGGATGACCTGACTCTGAAGGCGTCCTACACCTATCTGGAGACCAGGGACGATATCAGTGGAAAGCAGCTGGTACGCCGCCCCAAAAACAAGGCGAGTTTTGACGTCAACTACAGCTTCCTGAAAAAGGCGAACGTCAACCTTGGATTGGTCTATGTGGGCACCCGTTATGCTGACACGGCAAACACCCAAAAGATGAAGGATTACCTGCTGATAAACCTGGCCGGTTCCTACGATATTACCAAGAACCTGCAGGTTTTCGGGCGGGTAGACAACCTGTTTGATCGTCAGTATGAAGAGGTGGCCGGTTACGGCACCCCCGGTATTGGTGCCTATGGCGGAGTAAAGGTATCGTTTTAACTGATGAAAAAACTATGTCTATGCATAAGCTGGCTGATCCTGCTGGTAGCGCTCCCCGGTTTTGCCGGGGAGCCGCCCAGACGGATCGTTTCGCTGGCACCCAGCCTGACCGAGATGGCCTGCGCCCTGGGGCTGGAGAAAAACCTGGTGGGGGTAACCACCTTCTGCGACCGGCCAGCCTCGATAAAAGGCAAGCCCACCGTGGGGGGACCGGCCAACCCGTCGCTGGAGGCGGTACTGAATCTGAAGCCGGATGTCGTTCTGGTGGATGAAGAGGGGATCGGCTCCAAATTGGCTAAACGGCTGCAAAAACTTGGGATCAGGACGGTCACCTTCCACGGTTCCCGCTTGGACAAGCTGGCACCGGCAGTCAGACAATTGGGTAGCGATCTTGGGGTACAACAACCGGCAAACCAGTTGGCAAGCCGGATTGAACAGTCACTGAAACCACTTAAAACTGCTGCACCGGTCAAGACCATGTTTGTGATCTGGCCTGACCCGCTGGTGGCTGCCGGTCCCGGTTCCATGCTGGATGATGCCATGAAGCTGTCCGGTATGAGCAACATCGCCA
>Ga0209016_1001822_pt1 | contig 15818 bp, 12 predicted proteins | sample EPASupsiteSAE305_FD_187265 | JGI IMG/M metagenome (GOLD analysis project Ga0209016, IMG submission 187265) | Bioremediated contaminated groundwater microbial communities from EPA Superfund site, New Mexico - SAE3-05 (SPAdes) (version 2) | ecosystem: Environmental > Aquatic > Deep subsurface >...
GACGAGCCTGTCGCCATATCGGATGAGGAGGCCGTGTCTTCTTTGTCCGGCATAGCGGACATCATTCTTTCCCATGACAGGCCCATACATAACCGCTGCGACGATTCGGTCGGGTTCGTTTCAGGCGGAATTTTCCTGCCGATACGGCGCGCGCGCGGATTCGTGCCTTCGCAGGTTCCTTTGTCGCGCGGAGGTGATTCTGTGCTGGCGGCCGGCGCGGAGCTCAAAAACACCTTTTGCCTGACTCGCGGACAGGAGGCTTTTCTCTCCCAGCATATCGGCGACCTTGAGGAGGAGGCCAACATCTCCTTCTGGCGGGAATCGCGCGAGCGGCTGTGCAGGCTCCTTGGCGTGGCTCCGGCGCTTGCTGTGTGCGACAGCCATCCGGACTATCATTCATCCCGTCTGGCCAGGGAAACCGGCCTGCCGGTCCTGGAGGTTCAGCATCACGCGGCGCACATAGCTTCGGTAATGGCCGAACACGGTCTTGAGGAGAGGGTTGCTGGAGCCGCGCTGGATGGAACAGGATTCGGCTCCGACGGGACCATATGGGGCGGGGAATTCATCGTTATGGAAGGTGACGGGCAGTGGAGGCGGGCGGGTCATCTTAAGCCAGTCCCGCTTCCCGGGGGGGACGCCGCCGCCCTTCGCATATGGCGCATGGGCCTTTCGTGGCTGCTTGCCCGCGGCGGACGTGGTATTATTGAGAAAAACAAGGAATTGTTCCGTTCCGCTGGGGAGGAAGAGCTGGAAGTTGGCATGCGGCTTTGCGAAACCGGTTTCAACAGCCCGCTTACCAGCAGCATGGGACGGCTTTTCGACGCAGCCGCTTTCATCTGCGGGGTGCCGTCTGAAGTTTCATTCGAGGGAGAGGCGGCCATGCGTCTTCAGGCCCTGTGTCGCCGCGTTCCAACTGAAGGTTACAGCTTCGATATCGAGGAAAGATGGGATGTGTTCATCGCCGACCCCGGGCCGGTTTTTGAGGGGCTTCTGTCGGACAGGGGCAATCCCTCGCTCGCGGCGGAACGTTTCCATTTCGCTGTCGCCGGGATGACGGTGCGCATGCTTTCCGTTATAGCGAACCGCGCTGGGACGCGCAAAGCCGCCTTGTCCGGCGGCGTGTTCCAGAACAGGATTTTGCTGGGTTTGTGTACGGATATGGCCGTGAGGAACGGCCTTGAGGTTTACTGCAACAGGCTGGTCCCGGCCAATGACGGCGGGCTTTCCCTTGGACAGGCCTGGCTCGCTCTTTCCCGCGAAAAATAATTCCGCTTTACCAGATGTCCCTTGAGGACACCACCACCATCAGTTCGCTGCCCGTGGTGGCCATCGAGTTCCCGTGCGCCACCATTACGCTTCGCACCAATACCTGTCTTGCCGCCGAAGCGCCCACTATCCCTATTTCCAGCCCGCCGGGGAAATTCCCGCTCGCGGTGGCGAATCTTGGCACGACCTTAGTGCTGGCTCCCCAGTCGCTTTGGTTAGGCGACATCCCGTACTGGTAGCCTCCGCGCATGATGCCGGTTATGGTCTTCGTAAGAACCTGATATTTTTCATTTATTATCGTATGTCCCGTGGCAGTGGTCAGGCTGCCGGTGGTGCCGCTGATTGTGAATGAAGAGAACGCCACGGTGGAACTTGATTTTGAACTGTCCCAGCAGTAGTTTACGCCTTTGTCCACAAGGGCGATGATGACATTGGATTTTTTCGTGGCGCTGGAGATGTTTATAACCTGGTTGCATTCAGCGTAAGGGACGCTTTGCCATTCCACGACCTTGTATGTCTGTTTCCCGAGTATTTTTGGCGAGTCCTGTTCCGTAAGGTAATAATAGGCGATTTTGTAGGAGTCTATGCGGACCGATACGGTTGTTGTTGAAGTCGCCGTTTCTTTTATGCCGTCAAGCTGTATGGTCTTGTCGTTGTAGGCCAGCAGCAGGCTGTTGCCAAAGGACGCGGGATGGAAATCGGTGGTGCCTTCGGCCAGCGTTCCTGTTTCCTCTATGGTAGGCAGCTTCGAATCGCTCATGGCCGCGGGCATGCCCGTCATGTTGAGTTTGTTAAGGTAAGTCAGGTTGTCCGTGGAGTTTTCAAACAGGCGTTTGCTCCTGCCCAGCCTCAGGTACATCCGGTTGACCGTTTCCTGGTTCATCTTCTTCAGCGAGTTGATGGCTTCGTAACCCGTGAAGCTTTTATTCGCGCCAAGAAAGACCACCGCCAGTATGGGTATGATTATGGAGGTCAGGACCGAGGCGATGAGCACCTCGGCGAAAGTATAGCCCCGGTTATCTGTAAACATACAAGCCCACCTGGGAATATGAATAGTGCAGGGGTATCCCCTGCCTGAAGGCTTCCACCCTTATTATGTAGGAGCCGCGCGGCAGCGTCGAGATGTTCCAGACGTATTCTGCCGTAGGAGAATACAGGGCGTGGCCGGAATCGTAGACGCCTTCTTTAGCCTTGGTGCCGTCGGAGGCGAATTTCCACGTGCCTTCCCTGCCGTTATCCGCCGAGTATTTTATGTTGTAGACCAACTGCGCGGTGTCCGTGTAGGTGCTGGAATACTCCTCCGTGTACGCCGTCTGGTCCCAGCGGAGCCAAGAATAGCTCCAGCGTATGGTGGCCGTGCTGGGGTTCACGAACATGTCGGTTACGGACGGCGAACTTATCTTTATTGTGGGTATCTGGGTTATCTTGTCGGTGCCGGTGTACATGCCGCCGTCGTTGAACGTTCTCAGCATGGCCAGGACCGTATACTTGGCCAGCTGGGCCGTGCCGAAGTCCGACTGGGTGCCGAGGCCGGATATGATGAAGTACGCCGTTCCGGTGCTGCTCTGCACCTTGACCACGCTGGAAGCGTCGTAGGTGGACGCGCTGTAGCTGGACTCGTAAAATACGCGCGCGGTACTGCCGATGGTAGGTACGCTGGTTACGGTGCGCTGGCTGCTGTATGTGGTGTCGCTCCATTCCGGGGGGAAGTCCGTCGTGTAGTTGAGCGTGAACGGGCGCGGCGTGGTTACCGGGGTTATCAGTGGGAAATTGAACAGCGAGGACAGGTTCGTACCCAGCGTGGTCAGCGTGCCGCTGGCGGACGTGGAATAGTGCTTGAACGGTCCCGTCTGGCTGGCGGGCTTGCCGTTGAAGAAAGCGCTGCAGCCAAGCGCCTGCGTGCGGGTGTAGCGGTTTCTGCTGTAGTACTGTCCGCCCGCCGCTGTTCCGAATGAGGTGGACCATGCGGCCCTGTAGAAATTGCCGGAACCGGTGGGCAGATTGCCGGAGCTTTTCCAGACGCTGTATTGTTCGTCCGGGAACAGCTCGCCCAGCCAGTATTTGGAGGCCCATGTGCCGTCCGTTTTCGCCACAAGGCGGTTGGTTGCCACGGTGGCGCTGCCGTGCGTTTCAATGATTTCGTCAACGCCGGTCACGGTCGTTTCCCCGCTGGTGGACCACGGCGTCTTTACGTAAGTGATGGCGTTTGGCAGCGGTTCCATGTCGCTGCCAAATTCTCCTCCCATGCCGAAATAGTAGTAGCTGAAGCCGTTCATCGTGCTCCATATGCCGCCTGACTTCATCAGGCCATTGCGGTAAAGCTGGAACATGCGCGGTATGTCCACGTCCAGCGCGTCCGAACCCCACCCGGCTGTAGCCTTGCCGAAGCCCGGGTATGCCGTGCTTCCGACGCTGTTGAAGTACCAGTTGTAGCCGGAGTACTGCATTACGTCGGCATAGGGGGAGTGCCTGGGGTCGCCCATTATCTGGTACTTTTCCGTGGCCGGCGGTTCCTGCCCGCGCCAGACGTAGCTTTTCGAAATGTTCTCGGGTTTGTTCGATAGAGTTCCCGCGGTTGTGTCGGTCCCTATGCGGGTGTCAAATTCCATTGTCTCGGGGGACGTGGAGAGAACCGAGGGGTCTATGCTTATTATCCAGCGCGCGGTGTTCTTGCCGAGGGCATTAGTGCTGTCGTAGTAGGTCAGGTCCCGGGTGAAACCGTAAGCGCTGGAAACGTAAGACGGCGCGGGCATGTATTCCATGCCGTAAAGACGCATCGCCGAAGGCATGCCCTTGTATGTGTTAGCCGGATGCCGCATCGGAGTGGCGTTAAGTATTATCTGGGTCGAGCTTGTGGACGGATGGATGATGCATGGCGTGGACGTGTCCAGATAGGTCACGAAACTGACCGTGCCGGAACTGTAGGCTACGGTGTCGCTGCCGGCTATTTTCGTCAGCGTGATGCCGCTTGAGTCTATGTAGTTGTTGGGAAAGGTTATGCTGACGGACGGGAGGGTGGTCGTGCTGGAAATGGAATCGGGGTTTATGCCGGCGATGTATGGATAGACGCGCAGCTTTACCGTATCCGTGCTTGTGTATTGCAGCTTTTCGGAATGCGTGACCACGCGGTGGTAGGGGTAGTCCTCCGGGTCCTTTGCCGCGTCAGAGTAGTTCCTTATGGGCGGTATGGGCAGAAGCTCTCCATGCAGGTTTATGAGAATGATGTTCTTGAGCTCGCTGGTGGTGCTGGTGTTCAGTTTTTCTATAAGCATCCGCAGGCTTATTTCAGGCGGGGTTGTTCCCGCCGTGTTGGCGGCGGCCACCTGTTCGTTGTATATGCGCTCCTCTTCCGGATAGCGGACCGCGTGATTGACCTGATCCGCCATCACATAATTGCCGGGCGTGAAATCGAAATTGTCGTCCACGTTTATCTTCCCCAGGAAAAGGTTGGGGGAGTAGAAGTAGAAGTCGCTGCCGTCGGAAGCCTTGGTCTTGCCGGGATAGAGGTAAACCCAGGGCGAAGCAGCCGCGTCCGTGCGCACCGCGCTGTTGACGTACGGCCGGTAGAGCTGATCCCTGCCGTAGGCCATGCGCGTTATCCAGTGGGCGCGGAATTCCATGCCCGGATTGCGGGTCTGGATGTCCTGCAGGACGGAATCGAAAGTGGGGCGCAGCGTGGAAAGCGCCGACCACCAGCCGGGCACGCTTTCTATGGCAAGCACGTATATGTCCATGACCTGCGTCGGCACGTAGTCCGATTTGATGGTTTTAAGCACGCTCATCGTTTCTGCCAGCACTTCTTCCGGCGTGCCGTCATAGGGGCACTTGGCGCGCGCGACGCGGACGTATACCTTGCGGGCGAACGCCTCCTCGGGCTGCTTGACCACGTTTATCTGGCGAAGATACCGCCAGCCGTTGCAGAAGGTCGAGTTGCCGCTCAGCGGAGCTGCGGGCGCGGTCACATGTAGGTCCGTTGTGAGTACAGTTGAGTAGGTACTGCCGTTGTCGTAGTCGTCAAGAACCGTGACGTCCGCTTTTTCCGAGCCGGAGACCAGTGCCCGGAGTTCCTCAAGCATCTGCATGGCCTTCTGGTTGGCGAAGGTGGAGTCTTTTACGGCGAAGCTCTGCTTGCTCATGAACGACTGTATCTGGAACAGGCCGCCGACCACCAGTGAAAGTATCATCGTGGCCAGCACTACTTCCAGAAGGTTGAAGCCTTTGCTGTTGGAAAGCGTGCGCATAAGTTACCTCTCCAGCGCCGGCACGCCTATGAACACGTGCAGCGTGGATTTGTTCTCGCGGTACTGGCATATCTGCTGCTTGATGGAATTTATGATTGTATTGTCGAAATCAATTTCGGCCACGTCCGTGGCCGCGGTTCTGGAAAGGGTAAGGCCGGTGTATCCCACCACAGCGCCGCTGATGAGGGCCGGTTCAAGTATGGTGACCTTCTTGGTTGCGTATATAAGGCCGCTGTACATGACGTTGGCGTTGGCATCGATGGTCAGGTTGCCGTTGACGAAAAGGACTCCGCTGCCGTTAAGAGTTCTTGTGGATGAGAATACTGCGTTGCCGTCCACAAAAATGAGCGACATGTCCGGCATGGTCGCGGGCAGCTGCGCGGTGTCGCTGACCACATAGTCGCTGATTAGTTTCAGGTCAGCCTGGGGGACGCCGAAAACATTGTAAACGGTGGGGTCGGTAAGGCCGGTGGATGAGGCCGGGGTGCCGGTAACCTTGGCATTGCTGGCGATGTACGGCGTGCCGGACACGGCGGCCACGCCGATGTTCGCTCCTCCCACGATACGCCCGTTTTTGAATACTGCTACGGTCTTCGCTGTGCTCGTGCCGGTTATCGTTTTGGTCATGAACGCGGCGTTGGCGGGAAGCGACAGCGTCAGGCGGCGTATTTCGGTTGAGGCCCTGACCTTGGCGATGATTTTATTGGGGGAAACATTATATGCCACGTTCGCATCGTTCCGCTGGTAGACGTAACCCGCGCTTTCTATGTACCACACATAGCCTTCGCCGTCCTGCTTCCCGTCGATTCTCTGGGAGGTTATGTCATGGACCGCGCGGTCGTTATATGTGCCGGTGGATGGATTTTCGGTCTGGCGCAGCACTTCATATCTGGCCCATTTCTTTCCGTCAGATGAAAGTTCGTATTCCTTGACAAGGCCGAGGCTTTCGTCAATGGTATCGCGCTTGGACGCGTCGGCGCTGTAGCGGGGGTAGAAGGCCGCGTCCGGATAGGCCGCGAGGGACATGTTCAGTCCGCTCCTGACGGGCTGGGTCGCCTGGCGTTTGAACCAGGCCATGGCGTCCACAAGGCCCGCGCGGGCCACGTTGTCCGCCTCTGTCAGCACTCTTTGCTGGACCTTTGATTCCTGATGGGATGTCGCTATCATCTTGCCGCCAACTCCCATGAGCATGATGACTATCAGCGAGAGCATCAGCGCTATTATCAGCGCGGAGCCGGAGCGGCCTGAAATGGCCTGGAGAGCCGCCCGGGTGAGGATAACTGTTCTCCCGGTCTCCGGCAGTTGGCTGGCGTCAAGTGTTTTTTGTCGCTCGCGGATGTCCATAAGTATGCCTCGCGCCCGTAATGTTTATATAGCCTAGTATTGCCGTGCGAGACAGTCAAGAGTAATTTGACTATGCCGAAGGGCTAGTACGGACAGTTCACATCTAGTGATTTTATATTTTATGAGAGGCTATTCACAGTTCAAATCGGCGGGCAGTTGTGTTGTCCTAAAACGAAAAAACCACCTTGCGGTGGTTTTTCCGTTTCAAAGCTGGCGCCCCCAAGGGGAATCGAACCCCTCTTTTTGCCTTGAAAGGGCAGCGTCCTAGCCGATAGACGATGGGGGCAATGGTTAGAACGTATATAGTATACCAAAATGCCGGGGCTTTACCAAACTTTATCTTGCCACCCGACGGAAGATAATCCGTCTGCGCGGGTGCGTTCGCCTAGCGTTTGGTGTTGTCCTTTATTACCGCATCCTTTCTCAGTTGGGCAAGAATCTGCGGCAGAATCGCCTCGATTTTCTTCTGAAGCAGGGCGCTCGATAGCGAATCCTTGAGCTTGCCGAAGTCAGGTTCCACCGCGGGACGAATATCCTCGGCCTTGAGTATTACGCAGCCCTTAGGCGTTTCTATGACATTCGTATACTCGCCCTTGCCCAGTTTCGCGACGGCTTCCGCCACCTCGGGAATCATCTGGTTGATATAGGCGTAGCCCAGTTCGCCGCCTGATTTGGCGGTCTGTTCGTTTTGCGCTTTTTGAGAGGCCAGCGCCGCGAAATCCGCGCCGGCCTTAAGGGCCAGGAGCATATCCTGCGCTTCCTGTCGCGTCTTGGCGTAAATCTGGCGCAGCTTGACCGCCTTCGGAGTGCCGAGCGTGCCCTTGTTCTCTTCAAAGAACTGCTGCACTTCTTCATCCGTGTTGGATAGTTTTCCCCACGCTATCGCGAGCTTCCGTATGGCAAGCCTGGTGTTGATTTCATCCCGCAGTTCTTCCTCGGATATTCCCTGTTCCTTGATTGCTGTCTGGAATTCCTGCTTGCCGGGGTATGCGGACTTGATGTTTGACAACTCCGCGTCTATCTCGCCGGAAGACGGCATGATGTTTCTCTTTTCGGCTTCTGCCAGCAGAAGTTTTTCGTTGATGGCCTCTTCAAGAATCAGATTGCCGTACCGTGCCCATAGTTTCTTTGTCAGCGTGTCCGTCCTTATCTGTGTCCCGTTGACTGTGGCCGCGGTTTTGCCGGAAGGCTGGACCGCCGTTACTTTGGCAGCGGTAAAGAGCGCTGCCGTCGCGAATAAAAGAAATGCTTTGTTCATGTTTTTGTCCATGTATGCCGGAAATGAAAAAGGGGCTCCTTCGAGCCCCTTTGGTTTTTCAACAATTTGCGGTAGCCTTACTGCATCAAATCATCAGTGCACGTTTCTCCACCGGGGCAGGAGTTGATGGAAGGAGTCGGCGCTGTCGGGATGTTGAGGGCGATGGAGTAAAGACCGTAGCGGGGAGAAACAGCGCTGTTTTCAGTGTGGCGGGTCAGAACCATGTTGTAGGTGTAACCGCTGGAGTTGCTGCCGACGGTCATGGTGGCGGTGTAATATTTCTGTTTTACTTGGGCTTCCGTGGTGTCGTTATAGCTGATGTCCAGTTTGGTGAACTGGGAGGCATAAGTGCCGTGGCTGGCCAGGTAGCGTTCCTGCGCGGAACGGATGGCGCCAATCAGGGACATGGCTTCGCTGACGCGCGATTTTTCCACGACTTTGAAGTACTGCGGGATGGCGATGGAAGCCAGAATACCTACGATGAGAACGACTACCAGAAGCTCAATCAGCGTGAAGCCAGCTCGTTTTGCCAATTTCATTTCTTTCTCCTTTTTTTGCCTGCCTGCTTTTTCGAGCCCCCCATGGGCCCCTTGCCGCCAAGGCAAGACTGCCCTGGCTTCATCTTAAATAAAAGAGTGGTGCGCCCGGCGCGATTTGAACGCGCGGCCACCCGCTTAAAAGGCGGATGCTCTACCCCTGAGCTACGGGCGCAGTTTCTGCCACACCAAAATTATAGCATAAACTACGCCGCCTACCAAAAAAACGCTATTTTGCGGTCTTTACCCGACGGGAAAAATTCCTTTCCACTTCCACGGTCCTGATTTGAACACACTGCCGCAAAGTACTATAATTAGTTGTGCCGGGCGGGTTCCAACATCCCGGTTTAAACCCTCCAAGGCGGGCGTTCAGCTGATGCTTAAGCGCAGAAAATACAAGGTCGCCGTAAGGCACAAAGTGCAGGCAAGGCGCACAAAGAACTTTGCTGTTTTGCTGCTAGCCGGCGCTCTCGCCGCCGTGGCCGCGGTCCAACTGCCTTCCGTTTACAGGAAGATTTCCTCTTTCCACGCCCCGAAGTGGACGGTGTGGCGCCTGAAGGAAGCCAGAATTTCCGGCGGAGACGATGTCCTCCGCAGCAGGATACTTTCCGTTTTTTCCCTCGCGCCGGGCAGGGAGCTTTCCGGCCGGAATGTGCGCCGCATGGAGAACGAACTGCCCAAGATGTTCCCTAATATAAGAAGGGCTGTTGTTTCCCGCAGCCTTTTCGGCGGAGTGCTGGATGTGAAGCTGGAAAAACGCATTCCGGTGGCCCGGGCCGCCGGATTCGCCTCGCCGCAGCTGGTTGATGAAACCGGCGAGATCTACGAGGCCCGCCCCGGCGAAGGGGAGGAACTTCTTCCCGTGTCGTTTCCGGAAGGTTTTTCCGGCGTCAGCGTCGGCCCAGAGATAGCGCGCCTTCTGGGCGCGGTCAGCGCTTACGGCGCGGATTTTCCCAGCCGGCCCTCCGCCGTGCGTTACGATAATCACTCCGACGCGGTCACCGTCGAGCTTTCCGACGGTTCCGTTCTCGACTGGGGCACCCGTGAATACACGGCGGAGAAGATTGCCCGGTTGTCGCAGGTGTTCCCGAAAGCCCGGTCCAAGATTTCAGGCCCTTATACGGTAAACATGCGGTATTTCGAAAACGGGCGCATAATAATAAGCCGCCTGCAGCCCCTTCAGACGGGGCCCGTCATGGTGGAAGGCGCAAATTAATTCCAGGAGTTTCGCAATGGCAAGAGGCAGTGTATCGGCGGGCATAGATATAGGCAGCAACCAGATAGTTTGCGTATTGTGCGAGTCGGAGGGGGAAGGCCGGCCCATCAAGATTTTGTCCGGGGCGGTGCGGAAGTGCCCCACCGTCAGCGGCGGAGAGGTCCGCGCCATAGCCGAGACGGCCCGTGTCATACGCGAGCTTATCGAAGCCTGCGAGCAGGAGGCGGATGCGGAAGCCGACAGCGTCATAGTCGGCGTGCGCGGAACCCATATCTATTCTCTCCACGGGCACGGCACTTTCGAGATACGCCGCGAGGACAAGGAGATAACCGCCGACGACATAAAGACGGCCATAGATAACGCCAGCGCCACTCCGCGCGAGGCCGGCCGTTCCATACTGCACGTCATTCCTCAGATTTTCTGGGTGGACAAGAGCCGCAGCATCAATCCGGAAGGCATGGACGGCTCATGGCTGGAGGTCGATGTAAACATAGTGACGGCCTCCGCCTCCTCCATAACCAACATAGAGAAAACCATCTCCCGCGCGGGATTCGAGATAAGCGAAAAAGTCTGCAGCACGGTGGCCCTCGGCGCCGCGGTGCTCACGCCGGAGGAAAAAGATCTCGGCTGCATACTCATAGATTTCGGCGGCGGAACCACGTCCATATCGGTTTACTATGAAGGCTGCATAAAGTTCCTTAAGGAGATAGAGTACGGCAGCGAGCTGATAACGCTTGACCTCGCCACCGCGCTTTCCACCTTCCGCGATGTCGCCCGTTCGGTGAAGGAAAAGCACGGCTTCGCCACTACTTCTTTTCAGGATGAGGAGGAAATCTCCTATCCCGGCATGGACCGCACCACCATGCAGCAGGTGCGTTCCGCCGATCTGCTCAGCTACATCCAGCCCCGCGTGGAGGAGATACTGGAGCAGACTCTCGAGGCCTACCGCCAGTCCAAATACGAGGATATGATAGGGCACGCGGTCCTGACGGGCGGCGGTTCGCAGCTGCGCGGCCTGCGCGAAACAGTTGTAAAATATTTCGGTATCAAGGACTGCCGCCTGGGCGGCATACAGCGCGACCTAGTCGTGTGCGAGAAGGAGTTCCTCAATCCCGTATATACGACCGCGATTTCGCTGGTCTATTTCCCCAGCGTGAAGTATGCGGGTGGGGATTCTTCCGATATGGAAGGCTCCTCTTCCCTGACTTCCCGCATGAAGCGGACTTTCAAGGGCCTGTTCGGCAAGGAAATATTCTGATGGCTGAATTCAGCGCTATGGACGGCTTGTTCCCCGCGACGGATTTTCAGGGCAAGAGAGCCAAGATAAAGGTGATCGGAATAGGCGGAGGCGGGGGCAACGCCATAAACCGGCTGGTTACGGCCGGGGTTTCGGGCGTGGACCTGATAGCCCTCAACAGCGACGCGCAAGACCTGCGCCGCAGCAAGGCTCCTTTCCGCCTTCAGCTGGGCGAAAAGCTCACAAACGGCCTTGGCGTCGGCGGAGACCCCGACAAGGGCAAGGCGGCGGCAACGGAGTCCATAGAGTATGTCCGCCAGATAGTGCGGGGCACCGACCTCCTCATAATCACCGCAGGCATGGGCGGAGGCACCGGCACCGGCGCGAGCCCTGTCGTCGCGCAGATAGCCAAGGAGATGGGGGGGGACAATACCCTGGTTTTTGCGGTGGTGACCCGTCCGTTCGAGTCGGAGGGGTCGCACAAGGATTCCTACGCCGACCGCGGCATAAACGAGCTCCGCCAGACGGTGGATTCGCTCCTCGTGGTGCCGAACGAAAGAATTTTCAACGTAATTGACCGGCATACTCCCACGGAAGAGGCCTTCCGTATGGTCGACGACGTTCTTCTGCGCGCCATACGCGGCATTTCCGACGTCATCAACAAGGAAGGCGAGATGAACATGGACTTCAATGACGTGAAGCGCGTCATGGCCAAGTCCGGGGAGGCCATCATCGGCATCGGCGAATGCGAGGGGGAGAACCGCCATATCGAGGCCGCCCTTGAAGCAATCGAATGCCCCCTTCTCGAAAACGATATCAAGGGCGCAAAAGGCCTTTTGGTCCATTACACTACCGGCCACGGCAAGCTGCCGCTCAGTTCCACGAAGGAAGCCAACGAGCTGATAAAGCGCAGCGCCAGCAAGGACGTGCTGCTGAAATTCGGCATAACGTACGACGATTCCCTGCAGGACCGTCTCAGGATAACCGTCATCGCGACAGGCTTCCCCAGCACCCGCTGGCAGGGGCGCAAGAACTCGCTCCGTCCCGCCGGCCATAAATATGACGAGCTGGACAAGATAAACCGACAGACGCCGGTCACGCGGCGGGATTCCATCGGCTTCAACCTGCCGGAGGAAAAACTGATACCGGCCTACATACGCCGGCGCAAGGGAATGATGTAAAATCTTACCGGGAGAACACTGCCATGTCCATCGAACTCGGAGTCCTTCTCAAAACAATGGTCCAGAACAAGGCCAGCGACCTGCATGTGCGCAGCGACAGCCGCGCCTTCGTCAGGATAGACGGCGATATCCGGCCCATAGACGGTTCGGAGATGACCTCCACCGAAGTGGAAACGCTTGCCACCTCCTGCATGAACCCGCGTTCCAGGAACATCTTCGAGGAGACCAGCGAGGCGGACTTCTCCATAGATGGTGGGGAGTTCGGACGCTTCCGTTTCAACGTTTACCGGCAGCGCGGCAAGGTCTGCATTTCCGTGCGCCACATCCCGCTCAAGATTCCCGCGATGGAAGACCTCAATCTCCCGGCGGAAACGCTCAAAAAAATGTGCGCCAACGAGCGCGGACTCATTCTTGTCACCGGTATTACCGGCTCCGGCAAATCATCCACTCTCGCTTCAATGGTGGATTACATAAATCAGACTTACGATTACCACATCATTACCATTGAGGACCCGATAGAGTTCGTCCACAAGGATTCCCACTCCATAATAAGCCAGCGCGAACTGGGCGCGGACACTAATTCCTTTCCCGCCGCCATAAGGGCCGCGCTGCGCCAGGACCCGGATGTCATACTGGTGGGCGAAATGCGCGACCAGGAAACAACCCAGGCCGCGATAACCGCGGCCGAGACCGGACATCTGGTTTTCGGCACGGTGCACACCATCAACGCCGTCCAGACCGTGTCCAGGATAGTGGACCTTTTCCCCAGCCATCAGCAGACGCAGGTGCGTCTGCAGCTGGCGGACACGCTGAAAGGCGTCATATCGCAGCGCCTGCTCTCCAACGCCAAGGGGGGACGTATCCCCGCGTTGGAGATTCTTTCCGTGACGGCGCATGTCAAAAAACTTATCGAGGAAAACCAGCTTTCAGGCATTTCCCAGGCCATGGCCAAGGGCGCTTATTACGGTATGCAGACATTCAACCAGTCCCTGGTCAAACTGCATAAGGCCGGACTGGTCAGCACCGAGGAAGTCATGTCCGCGGCGTCCAATCCGGACGACGTGATGCTAGCGCTGCGCGGAATAGAGACCGAAACGGATTCCGCGGGGCGGAAAGGCTAGCCGCGGGAAGGGCGTCTTCGGGACGCAATGAAAATTTGAACGGATTATTATCGCCCGGTCGGGAATTTAATCAAACGAAGCGGGGAGGCTTCCATGTTCGCTGAAGGATATATCGGCATAGCCGGAACAATCGGGGTGGGCAAATCGACGCTGACGGTCGAGCTTGCCAAGGCGCTTAATTTCGAGCCAATACTTGAGGAGGTGAGCGGCAATCCTTACCTCGACAGGTTCTATCACGACATGAAGGGTTACGGGACCATGATGCAGGTGTGGCTGCTGAACCACCGCTTCCGCCAGCACAGGGAATTCGTCTCCCGCATCAGCCTGGGCAAGATTCGCGGAGTGGTGCAGGACCGCACTATCTGGGAAGACACGATTTTCGCGCGCATGCTTAACGCGCATCCGGACAAGATAATAAGCGACCTCGATTACAATACCTATCTGGACCTCTTCGACAACATGGTCCTGCGTGAGCTTGTGTTCCCGCAGCTCATGATTTACCTCGACGTCCGCCCGGAAACGGCTCTAGAGCGCATAGGCTGGCGCGGCCGTCAGATGGAAAGCGGCATAACGCTGGAGTATCTCCGCGCGCTGCAGACCAACTACAACCAGTTCCTCGATGAGATGGAAGGGGCCGGCGTCCGTATTCTGCGCCTCAACTGGGAGAATTTCATGCCCATTTCCGAGGTGGTGCGCCTTGTGCACGAGTATTCCCTCAAGCCCTCCAGCTTCACCAAGTGGGTGCGCCCGCTGCGCAAGGACCCCAACGCTCCCAACATGCCGACGCCCAAGCATCAGATTGAAAACTCCGGCGCTATGGCCAAGGAGACTGCATGAGCGGCTGCAACTGCGGCAGAAAGGGCTCTGTAATAGCCATAGACGGGCCGGCCGGCGTAGGCAAGTCCTCCGTGGGCCGGGCGGTGGCCGGGAAGATGGGCTACAAGTTCATCAACACGGGCGAGATGTACCGCGCTCTCGCGTGGAAGGCACTTTCCGACAACATGGATGTCGGTGACGAGGCCAAAATAACGGCCCTGGCCCAGTCCATTTCCTGGTCGTTTGAAAGCAAGGACGGCCTTACCCTCAAGACCTGCGTGGACGGCCGGATGATGGGAACGGAGCTTCTGGACGAGCCGGTAAGCAAGGGCTCCAGCCAGGTCGCAAAGTATCCCGGCGTCCGCGAGTTCATGGTTCGGAAGCAGCGGGAGCTTGGAGCCGGCGGCGGCATTGTCATGGAAGGCCGCGATATCGGGACCGTGGTGTTCCCGGAAGCCGAGGTTAAAATTTATCTGGACGCCACGCCGCAGGAAAGGGCCCGCCGCCGTTTCAGCCAGCTGCAGCGGGAAAAAATTCCGGCCGATTACGACGCCATACTGGCCGGCATAATAAAGCGCGACAGCAACGACTCCGGCAGGGCCGTGTCGCCACTTAAAAAGGCGCCGGACAGCATAATTATAGACACGTCCTCCGTTTCGATTGAGGATGTCATAGCCCGGATAATGACGGCGGTCAATCAAAAATGCTCGCGGATTTGCTAAGATTAAGTACGGAGTTCTTTCTCAAGGCGTTTAGCGGCCTGCGGGCCGAAGGGCTGGAGAACATCCCCAGGTCCGGCCCTGTCATCATCGCCTGCAACCACAGGTCCAACGCGGACCCTCCGTCGGTGCTTACATCGATATTCCATGTTCGTCCCGGCAGGGTTCTGGCCAAAAGGGAGCTGTTTTCCGTGCCCTTCGTGGGCTGGGTTTTGCGCGTGTTCCACTGCATACCGGTGGAGCGGGGCAAGGGCGACCTCGGAGCGATGAAATCGCTTCTGGCCGCGCTAAAAGACGGGGACTGCGTCCTGCTGTTCCCGGAGGGAACCCGAGCCAGGGGCGATAAGCCTCTGGAACCCAAGGCCGGAATAGGTTTCGTGGCCGCCAAGAGCGGCGCGCCGATAGTGACGGCGAGGATTTTCAACACGGAGAAGTATCCGTGGACCCATTCGGTTAAGGTGAAGTTCGGCAGAACGCTGCGCTTTGAAGAGTTCAAGGGCGCCCAGGACGAGAAGACTGCCTATATCGATTTTTCGAAACACGTCATGCAAGAGATATTTTCAATAACGGAGGAGAACGCGGTGGGGGGGAAGAAATAGCTTCCGCCCCAGCGCAATGAACAAGCCTATGAATAACCCGACTGATACCAGCGACAACGCACAGACCCCGGCCGTCAATGCTGAGGACATTAACCAGGAAAACGCGGAAATGTCAATGGAGGGGCTGTTTGCGGCCCAGGACGAGTTCCGCAAAAAGCTCAACAGCAAGGAAATACTGAAGGTCAAGGTCATACAGGTAAACAACGATTACGTTTTCGTTGATATTGGCGAGAAAAAAGAAGGCCTGATTCCCGTCTCCGATTTCGGCGGGGAGAGAACCATTC
>Ga0209016_1001823_pt1 | contig 15815 bp, 10 predicted proteins | sample EPASupsiteSAE305_FD_187265 | JGI IMG/M metagenome (GOLD analysis project Ga0209016, IMG submission 187265) | Bioremediated contaminated groundwater microbial communities from EPA Superfund site, New Mexico - SAE3-05 (SPAdes) (version 2) | ecosystem: Environmental > Aquatic > Deep subsurface >...
GATGTTGGCATTGATTCCCTGAGCATGCATGATCACAAAGGCGAGCAGGATAGCCACCGGCAGGGTGCAGATGGCCACCAGGGCGCTGGGGAGGTGGCCGAGAAAAAGGAGGGCCACCAGGGCGACGACCAGGGATTCCTCCAAGAGCTTCTCCTTGAGGGTTGCCACGGCCCGCTCAATCAGCCCGGAGCGGTCATAGGCCGTTTTTATGGTGACGCCTTCGGGCAGACCGGACTTAAGGCTCTCCAGCTTGGCCTTGACCCGCTCGATCGTCTTCAGGGCGTTTTCGCCGAAACGCATGACAATGATCCCGCCGACGGTCTCGCCCTGCCCGTCCGACTCGGCGACACCACGCCGCATCTCCGGCCCGAGCCGCACCTCGGCCAGATCTTTCACCAGGACCGGCGTTCCCTCTTGGGTCGCCATGACCACGATACTGCCGAGATCGGCAAGCGAGCGGATATAGCCCTGGCTGCGGACCACGAACTCGGTCTCGCCCATCTCGATCGATCCGCCGCCGACATCGAGGTTGGCCTGCCTGATGGCCATCATCACATCGGTGATCGGGATGTTGTAGGCCGCCAGCTTGTTGGGATCCACCGCCACCTGGTACTGCTTGACAAAGCCGCCGAGACTCGCGACTTCCGAAACGCCCTCAATCGAGGTCAGTTCGTAGCGCAGAAACCAGTCCTGGATGGAGCGCAGTTCCTGGAGATTGTGCCGATCGCTCTCCAGGGTGTACTGGTAAATCCACCCGACCCCGGTGGCGTCCGGGCCCAGCGTCGGCGTCACGCCCTGGGGAAGGCTGCCCGAGATGGTGCTGAGGTATTCGAGCACCCGGGAGCGGGCCCAGTAGATGTCGGTGCCGTCTTCGAAAATGATATAGACAAAGGAATAACCGAAGAAAGAATAACCGCGCACCACCTTGGCGCCCGGTACCGAGAGCATCCGGGTGGTCAGCGGATAGGTGACCTGGTCCTCGACCACCTGGGGCGCCTGACCGGGATACTCGGTAAAGATGATCACCTGGACATCCGAGAGGTCGGGAATGGCGTCCACCGGGGTGTTTTTGAGGGAATAGACCCCCGAAATCACCACAAAGAGGGTAGCCAGAACCACCAGGAACTTGTTACGGATCGACCAGACAATGATTGCTTCAAGCATATCTGCACCCCGAGTTCGGCATCGCCCTCATGCTCACTTGAACAGCTCGTCGAGCGTCTTGGTTGGGGGGGGGTCCCCGCCCGTCTCTTTGGGGGGGCTGGTCATCTTGTTCAGGGCCTCCTGCAGCCTGCTTTCGGAATCGAGCATGAACTGGGCGGAGACCACCACCGCCTCGCCCTCGGTCAACCCTGAAAGGATCTGGACATGGCCGCCATCGTCACGAACGCCGGTTTTTACGGCCCGGGGCTCGAACTTGCCTTCGCCCAGGGCGACAAAAACCGTCTGCGCCTTGCCGGAATTGAGGACCGCGGTCACCGGAATGGCCAGGGCTCTATCAACCATCTCGGCGGCAATACTGACATTGGCATACATTGCCGGCTTAAGTAGGAATTCGGGATTGGCCACTTCGATCCTGGCCTTGACCGTCCGGGTTTCGTTCTCCAGGTAGGGATACAGATAGCCGATGACCCCATCGATCACCTTTCCGTCGGCAAAGGGCAGTTCCACCCTCGCCGCCTGTCCCGGCTTGATCCAGGGCAGTTCATATTCGTAGATATCGGCATTGACCCAGACCTGGGACAGATCGGTGATCTGGAGCAACTCCTCGCCGGCCATGATCCGCATGCCCTCCAGCACCTTTTTACTGGTCACCACCCCCGTATGCTCGCTGTAGAGGGTCAAGGTTTTTCGCACCTGGCCGGATTTTTCCATGGTTCCGATCTGGTCCGCACTGATGTCCCAGTACCGCAGGCGCGTGCGTGCCGCATTGAGCAGGCGGTCAGCTCCGGCGGCAATCTCGGGAGAGGGGCTCGCCATAAGCCGGCGGCGGTTGGCAGCGGCCAGGAGGTATTCCTGTTGAGCCGCAACCAGCTCAGGGCTGTAGATCTCCATCAGCGCCTGCCCTTTTTCCACCCGTTGTCCCAGTTGATTGACGTGGAGGCGTTCGACCCAGCCCTCGATCTTGGCGTTGACCGAGAACTGCCGCCCGTCAACAGGGGTGATGAGGCCGACGGTGCGGAGGGTTCGCTGCAATTTTCGCATGACGGCCTTCTCGGTCCGCACCCCCATGCTCTGGATAGTCACCGGGTCGATGCTGATTACCCCGGTTCCCGCCCCGTTGCCCTCGACGGGCACCAGGTCATGCCCCATGGGGTCCTTTCCGGGCGCCTCACGCACATAGGTCGGATCCATGGGAGAGCGCCACTGACTGACCTCGGCTCCGGACTTGCCCGCCCCCTTCTCCGCCTTGACCGGGGTCAGCGCCATGCCGCAGATCGGGCAGGAGCCGGGGGCATCGCGGATGATGAACGGATGCATGCTGCAGGTGTATTGGACCTTGGCCGCCTCCCCTCCTTTTTCAGGGACCGGGGTCTGGTGATCATGACGGCTGGTGCCCAGCAGGTATCCGCCGCCGAGGGCCAAGGCAAGCCCGATGACCAGCATTATTCCTTTCATGGTCGCTGTTGTCTTCATCGATGATCCTCAATAACCCGATCGATCGCCAACCCTAGTGGCTGCGGTCAACCGGTCTTGCCTACGGGATGGGAAAAAGTGGGGTGCCGACCACCCCCTCGAGCACCGCCAGCTGCATCTGATGATCGGCCACGGCTCCATGGTATTCCCGCTCAAAATTGAAAAGGGCCATGCGGCTGGAAAGCACCTCGGAAAATTTGGCTTTATCCGTCTGGTAAGCGGCCATGGCCGATTCCACCGTGCCGCCGGCCTGGATGAGGATGCCCTTGTCATAGAGCCGGGTCAGTTTACTGCTGCGTTCAAGTTGCGCCAGTCCATCGCTGATCTCCAGACGGATCCGGTTTTGCAGAACAGCCAGCTCCTGGATGGCCATACGCCGCTCCGCCTCGATTTCGGCGACCTTGGCATGCCGCCGCTCGGTTTGAATCGGCAGATTAAACGTCAGCTCAGCCCCGTACATATCGTCGCCGGGGGAGTCCATGGCCGGATCGCGCTGCATGTATTCGAGAGAAACGGTGACATCGGGATAAAATTCTTTTTCCGCCAGCCTGGCGCTCGCCCCGGTCCTGTCGATCCTGGCCTGCAAGGATTTGAGCGCCGGACGATGCGCGAAGGCCAGCCGCTCAAGTTCCGCGGCCGAAAGCGACAACGGGGTGAGAGTCATTCGGGGAATAACAGGGATGGCCGTCTCGGCCTGGCGATAGACCAGGGTGTTGAGAGAGGCGGCCAGGGAGCGCCGTTTCTGTTCCAAACCGATGCGCATTTCCTCCATTTTCGAACGTTCCAGCTGGGCCTGAAAGACCTCCTGCTGTCCGGCTTTGCCAACCCCGTACATGGATTCCGCCAGACGGATCAGATCGTCAAGCAGGTTGACGGTAGCGGCAACCGTTTCCAGGGAACGATCAATCAGGGAAATCTGGTACCAGGTCTCCTTGACCATCCGCCGCAATTCGATCCGTCGCTCTTCGACCACCCAACGCTCCGCTTCGGCATCAAAGCCGGCCTCGTCCCGCATGAGCTGACGTTTGCCGAAAAAAGGCAGTTTCTGGCTGATGCCGATCACCTTGGCGGTCATGGCGTCGCGCTTGAAATCCAGGGGATCGCGGATCAGCGCGTTCTGAACCCGCAGCATCATCATCGGGTCGTCAAGGGCGCCCGCTTGCCGGGCCCGTTCAACGGTCATTTGCCAGCGTTCCGCCGAAGCCTTCACCTCGGGATTGCTGATCAGGGCCTGGGCCACCAGGTGGTCAAGACTTTCCGGGGCCTGAGCCCATCCAATGGCAGGGAAAACGGGAGTTAGCGGGAAAAAAAGCAGAAGAAAGAGAATGACTCGCGTCGCCGGCATAGCGCTTAAATCCTCTGGAAGAAGGTTGCTTGTCCCGGGAGACAGCCATCCTCCCGGTTGCCTCTATATCACTTACAAAAAGAAAAAAGGAAGTATCGAGGCAAAGAAAACACTCGTCTCAAAAACAGATAAAAAAAAGCTAGTAAATATATAAGACCCATTTTACAAGATGCCAGAGCTTCTTTTGATAATGGCGCAAGGGGGAGACGGAAACACGCGGTGGAATACGACGCCAAAGCGGCACGCACGGGCTAGCCGGCGGCCTTGACCGAACCGGCCTAACCGTCTGGAGATGCACCCTCCCTGATTGCGGCACAAAGCACAGCTTCGGTAAACGAGCCGTTGACTTGAAGGTAGGCATGCCAAGATCGGGCGATTGACGCTGAAAAAGGATCTTGCAGCAATCCCGCGCTCAATGAGATTTTCTAGACGTTCGAGGCCAGGGGATGGTGCGGGGTGCGCCCGAATTCCCGCAAGCCGATCAGCATGTCCGATCAGGCAAAAAGACACCTGACAAGGCGGCACCATGGCGATGCCGTTGTTGGAAATGATCTCCGAGAAGAGGGCATCTTGGCCGGGCCGGAAGATGCGACGGATCAAAGAGTCAGGACGAGCCATAATTCCCTGGTCCCCATGGGACGGAGCACTCCCTGCCCACCCCTGACAGAGTCACGGGAGCTCGACGAGAGCAGGAAAAGTGAGGGGAATGGAAGAAAACGATTACAAATTGTCTTCCTGCGGGCTTTCGTTCTCTTCCGGCGGGGTCATGTCGTCCCGCAGGTTTTCGTTCTCATCCAGCGGAGCCTTGTCTTTATTCAGTTTCCGCTCTTTTTTAGCTTCTTTCTTCTTCGCCTTATCGAGTTCTTTCGAACGTTTTTCATTTTTATAGTTTGTGCGTCTGACCAAAGCTTCCTCCTTTTGACAGTGACGATTGATAACAATGCCGAAACAACAAACCCCGCCAGAGGCGGGGTTCTATATCACGACAAATTCAAATATCAGCGTTTAACAACATTAGCAGCTGACGGGCCTTTTGCGCCATCGACCACATTGAAGCTCACGCGTTCTCCTTCCTGGAGAGATTTGAAGCCGTCAGCCTGGATAGCGGAATGATGTACGAATACATCCTTGCCTCCATCTTGCTCGATAAAGCCAAACCCTTTAGAATCATTAAACCATTTTACAGTTCCTTCAGCCATTGCAATTACTCCTTTTTCGTTGTGCGAATGTGTCACACAGATGTGTGGTTGGCCCCACTTCGGGACCATTGGTAATACACTGAATCATCAATAGGATCATTCAGTAATATGTTTTGGTATCAAACCCGGTGTCCTTATTTGGAACGTCCGGAAAAACCGAAGACCCCTGACGAGGCGGATCGGTTACGCTGACGTGGCGGATTTGAAGAATTTTTCGGTTTACTACTGCCTGCCGGTTTTCTATTTCTTTCCCCAGAGCGGGTATCCGGCTCGGCGTGCCGCGAGGCAAGGACCGCGGGATCAACGGCCTGGCGGCTCATCTTACCCTCAAGGGACTGCTCGATCGTCCGGACCATGCGATTGTCCTCGGAGGTAGCAAAGGTCAGGGCCTCGCCGGTGCAGGAAGCCCTGCCGGTACGACCCGTCCGATGGATATAGGCCTCGGCGGTATCCGGCATGTCATAGTTGATGACATGGGATATGCCGGTGACATCAATGCCTCTTGCGGCGATATCGGTCGCGACCAGGATATTGTAGGTGCCGTTTTTAAAGCCATCCAGTGCCTGCTGGCGCTTGTTCTGCGACAGGTTTCCCTGAAGGGAAGTAGCCTTGAAACCGGATTGTTCCAGTTTCTGCGCCAGGTTTTTTGCTTTGAACTTGGTGCGGGTAAAGACCAGCGTGGTTTCAATATGATCGAGTTTGAGCAGGTTCACCAGCAACGCTGTTTTTTGTCCCTGCTCGACGGCATACAGCAGGTGAGAGATACTTTTCACCGATCTGGTGTGGTTTATCTGCACGGTTACCGGATTATTGAGGATCTCTTCGGCGAGATGTCTGATTTCGCCCGGCATTGTTGCCGAAAAGACAAGCGACTGCCTCTCTTTGGGGAGTTGACGCAATATCCGGCGGATATCAGGCAGAAATCCTTTGTCGAACATGTGATCGGCTTCATCAAGAATCAGAGTTTCGACATGACCCAGATTGATTTCCTTATCATTGAGAATGTCCAAAAGGCGACCGGGGCAGGCAACCACGATATCAACGCCATTACGGATCTTGCTGATTTGGGCCTGCTTGCTGACTCCCCCATAAACGGCGATACTGCGCAGGCGGGTATCCTGAATGATCTTTTTGGTGAAATCGTTGATTTGTTCCGCCAGTTCCCTGGTGGGGGCGACAATCAAAACCCTGACCTGTCGTCCAGAAGTTTCCATGAGGTGTTGCACCGTCGGCAGAATGAATGCCGCCGTTTTTCCCGTTCCGGTCTGTGCCAGACCCAGGAGATCGCGCCGCTCAAGGATGGGGTTGATAGCCTGCTTCTGGATGGGCGTGGGTGCGGTATAACCGCAACGTTGGATAGCGTTTGCAATGTGGGTGTTGAAATTAAAATCGTTAAAACTCATTACTACTCCTGCAATCAGACAAATACAGCTTCCATGATCAGTTCGCGGCACATTGTTGCAACGCTGGACCTCTGGCGATATATCGATGTTGATTGCTTAAATTTGGATAAAAAACTGCCGTTACTGCGGCAGAAAGATCGTGCGCTGCAAGACAAGCGACCCCATTTAAGGTCAGCCTGGTCGAGTTCATCAGTCCAATGTCCGACGGGCACGTAAGCTCTATTATGAAAGGGAGGGGGAGGGGGAAAAATGTTCTACCTGCTGCGACGCTGGCCTTTTTTTGCCGGCGGCTTGGCCTCGTTACAAACGAGTGTGCGATGATTGTATTCCTTGCCGTTCAATCCGTCCATCACTTTATGACCTTCCGACCTGCTCGACATCTCGACAAAACCAAAACCTTTGGATTGCCCTGAAAATTGATCGACAATGAGTTTGGCGCTGACTACGCTGCCAAATTTACCACAGAGTTCGGTAAGCTCAGGCTCGGTAATATTATAAGGAAGACTACCAATAAAAAGTTTCATGCTTTTTCTTCCGGGGGGGTAATAAGCAAAAACTTTTAAGGTATCGAATGATATAGAATGACAGCGTCAGATATCAGAAAAAGAATATGCTATTTGATGTATTTTGTTACTATACAACGTACTCACCGCTATTACAAGGCAATAATTCTCAATACAGAGGTATTGGCGCACCCACCGCAAAATCACCCTCCCGGCTCCCCCAGAATGCCTCAATCATGCAAATTAAGCAGAAATATGGATTCGGCCGTTTAGCCGGGCGGTATCTGCTTCGGCGCTCTGCCCCACCAACCGTATAAAGTCCGACCTGTGCTCCCGCAAGTCCAGACAATCCACCTTATTTATTCCCTTCAGCGGGCAAGAATGCTATATTGTGAAATTTTGAGAATCCGTCAGCAGCATCAAGGGACAAGCGAACCTGGAGCATTTCACCTTTTCTCCGCTTTTCGGAGTGTTTCTTCATGCCGGGTTCAGCCACCCTGAACAACGCATCTCCCTAACCACACGGGCACCATGGACACAAAACTGAATATCCCGCAGGTGCGGGAACGCATTGACCAGATAGACGACACTATTTTGGAGTTATTGAAGGAGCGCCTGGCTTGCGCCAAGACCATCGGCCAACTCAAAAACGAGACCAACCGGGCCAAATGGGATCCGCAGCGGGAATTGGAAATTTACGAACGGCTCCGCAAAAACAATAACGACATTTTTCCATACAAGGCGCTCCGCTCGATCTTTCACGAAATCATCACCACCTGCCGCCTGTCCCAGCGCAAGGCTACCGTGGCCTATCTCGGACCTGAGGCCACCTTTTCCCACCTGGCCGGGGTCAAGTATTTCGGCCAGACCGCCGACTACCGGCCGATGGAATCGATAGCCGAGGTCTTCGAAGAGGTGGAAAAGGAGCGGGTTCAATACGGCATCGTCCCGGTGGAGAATTCCATCGAAGGAGCGGTCACCTATTCGCTCGACGCCTTTCTCAAGTACAAGGTCAAGATCTGCGGCGAAATTCAGTTGGCCATCACCCACAACCTGGTCAACCGGTCGGGCAACATCGAGGACATCCAGACCGTGGCCTCCCACTCCCAGCCGCTGGCCCAGTGCCGGGAGTGGCTGCGGAAAAACCTGCCCAAAATTCCAACCCTCGATGTCTTTTCCACCGGCACCGCCGCCCAGATGGCTGCGAACAACCCCAATATCGGCGCCATCGCCAGTTCGCTCGCCGTCAACACCTACGGTCTGCAGGTGGTGGTCAAGGGCATTGAGGATTACCAGGGAAACACCACCCGTTTCCTGGTCATCGGCCGCAAATCGCCGAAAAAGAGCGGCTGCGACAAGACCTCGATTCTTATCGGCCTGATCAACCGCCCCGGGGCGCTCAACGAGATCCTGACCATCCTTTCGGCCAAGAATATCGACCTGGCCAAGATCGAATCCCGGCCGACCAAGGACAAACAATGGAAATATCTCTTTTTCCTCGACATGATCGGTCACATGGAAGACCCGGTCATCTATGAGGCCGGCAATATCCTCAAACAGATCTGCGCCTACTACGAGGTGCTCGGTTCCTACCCGCGGGCCGATGACATCAGCCTGAACAGCGACATCTCGTGATCAACCGGAAAATCGCCGGCAAAATCCTGTAACCGAGCCCCGGAATATCATCATGTGCGCCCTTCTCAGCTGCCAGGGACTCACCAAGGCCTTTGGCGCCCAGACCCTGTTTTCCGATATCACCCTGGTGCTCGCCGCCGGTGACCGAGCCGGCCTGATCGGTCCCAACGGCTCCGGCAAATCCACCCTGCTCAAGATCCTGTGCGGCCTTGAGCAGGCCGATGCCGGAGCGATCTATGTCCAGAAGCTGATCCGGACCAGCTACGTCACCCAGGAAGACGTCTTTACCGAGGAAGCCAACTGCATCGACAACCTCTACCAGGCGGTTCGCACCCTGGATATCGACGAGGCGGAACAATACAACCGGGTGCACGCCATGCTCAGCCGCGCCCAGTTCGCGGATCCTCGTCAACCGGTCCGGCTGTTGTCCGGCGGCTGGCGCAAACGGCTGGCCATCTGCCGGGCCCTGGTAACCCGGCCCGATGTCCTGATCATGGACGAGCCCACCAATCACCTCGACATCGAAGGTATTCTCTGGCTGGAGAGCATCCTGGGCGCCACCCTGCCCGAGAGTCCGTCCGCCTTTCTCATGGTCAGCCACGATCGCCGATTTCTCGAGAATACGGTCAATCGGGTGATCGAGCTGGCTCCGGTTTATCCCGAAGGCTCATTCCAGGTCCGGGGAACCTATGCCGACTTCCTGGAGAAAAAAGCGGACTATCTCCTCCAACGGCAAAATCTGGAAGAACGCTTGACCAACAAGGTCAAGCGGGAGACCGAATGGCTGCGGCGCGGCCCCAAGGCACGCACCACCAAAGCCAAGTACCGGATCGAGGAGGCGGGGCGCCTCCAGGAGGAACTGGGCGAGGTCCGCACTAAAAATCGTTCCGCCGGCCAAGTGGCCATCGCCTTTGAAGGCACCCAGCGCAAGACCAAAAAACTGCTGGAGGCTACCAGCCTGGAGAAAGGTTTCCACGGCCCGCCGCTCTTTGCGGGTCTCGATCTCACCCTGACGCCGGGCATGCGCCTGGGCCTGCTCGGCCGCAACGGCTGCGGCAAATCGACCCTGATGCATATCCTCGCCGCAGCCGCCCAGACCAGCGGCATCAAACCGGATAAAGGAACGATCACGGTTGCCGAGAAAGTACGGATTGTCAATTTTGATCAACGCCGCGAACAATTGGACACCTCGGTGACCCTGCGCCGCGCCCTGGCCCCGGATGGCGACAGCGTCATCTATCAGGGCCAGAGCCAGCACGTGGTTACCTGGGCGAAACGGTTCCTGTTCCGCACCGACCAGCTGGAAACGCCGGTGAACCGCCTCTCCGGAGGCGAGCAGGCCCGGATCCTCATCGCCCGACTGATGCGCCAGCCCGCGGATATCCTCCTGCTCGACGAACCCACCAATGACCTCGACATCCCCTCCCTCGACGTTCTTGAAGAGAGCCTGACTGAATTTCCCGGCGCCCTGGTGCTGGTCACCCACGACCGCTTTCTCCTTGACCGGGTCTGCAATCTGGTGCTCGGTTTCGACGGTCAGGGCCATGCCGAATATTTCGCCGATTACGACCAGTGGCTGGAAATGCTGCAGCACAGGGAACGCAAGGAGCAGAAAAAAGGAGCGGCCGGCACCAAGGAAAAAACAACGACACAGCAGAAATCGGGCAAACTGTCCTATATGGACCAACGCGAGTACGATCAGATGGAGGCAACCATCCTGGCGGCCGAATCCCGACTGGAAGAACTCGAGCGGCTGATGAATGCGCCCGAGGTCATGGCGAATCCCACCCAATTACAGCAGTATTGGCAGGAACAGCAGAAACTCCAGTCAGAGACCGACCAGTTGTATAACCGCTGGGACGAACTCGAACAGCGCAAGCAAGGCTGAAGCCGCTCACCCTCGACCTGACGATCGATTACCTCCCCCCGCTTCTCGCCAGGACCCGCATATTTTTTCTTCCCCCTGCCCTTCCTGTCGTATACTCTACCCTTAAAGACTTTTCCCTTTCAGCCCTCCTCGCCTCCGGGCCGGGGACAATCGCCATCAGTGCAAGGATTCCGCAATGCCGAAGTACCGACACGGGTATGCCCTTCTTGGCCTCCTCTTGCTTTTCCTGCTTTCCTCCTGCGACCGGAAGCAAACTGAGATCCCCTGCACCGACCCCATCGGCTGCGTTATCGTCGGTCCGGAAGAACCGGTCAAAATCGGCGTCCTCCAGGCGCTTTCCGGCAAGGTCGCGCCCCTGGGCCTTGAACAGATCCACGGGCTGGAGCTGGCCCTGGACAAACACCAGAGAAAAGTGGCCGGCCACGGGATAGACCTGCAGACGGAAGACACCGGCTGCACCAGCGAGGGCGGGGCCAACAGCGCCCTCAAGATTGTCGCCGATCCCCAGACGATCGCCATTTTCGGCACGACCTGCTCGGGTGATGCGGCCACCGCCGCTAAAGTCATGTCCGATGCCGGTCTGACCATGATCTCCGGCAACAACAGCGCTCCCTTTCTCACGGCGATCGGCGGCAAACGGGCTCCCAACTGGCAGCCCGGTTATTTCAGGACCGCCCCCAACGAGGAGAATGCGGGCCGGGCCGCCGCCACCTATGCCTACGGCGAACTGGGAATCCGCCGGGCGGCGACCCTCAACGACGGCGATATTTATACCAGAGGATTAACCGACGGGTTTGCCCGGACCTTTACCCAGCTGGGCGGCACCATCGCCCTCGACACGGCGATTAACAAGGGCGACAAAGAGATGGGCCCGATCTTGACCGCTGTCGCCAAGGCACAGGCCGAACTCCTCTTTTTCCCCCTGTTCCAGCCCGAGGGAAACCGTATCCTCTCACAGGCCAGGCAGATCGAACAACTGGCCGGCGTCACCCTGATGAGCGACGGGGCCCTGATCGAAAATTCCTTTATCGCCGAGATGGGCGACCTGGCCCGGGGTATGTATTTCGTCGGGCCCAGTCCCGCCAAAACGGCCCGGAGCGAAGAACTGGTCAAGGCCTACCTGGAAAAATTCAAGACCCCTCCGGCCACCAGCTATTACCAGAGCGGCTACGATGCGGTTGATCTCCTCATCCAGGCCATTGACCGGACCGCGGTGCGCCGGACAGATGGGGGACTCTCCATCGGACGGGAGGCCCTGCGCCGCCATCTCTACAATACCCAATCCTTTGAGGGGGTCACCGGCAAACTCAGCTGTGACCCATTCGGGGACTGCGCCTCTCCGCTCTTCAATGTCCTGCGTCTCGACAACCCGCAGGACGGGGTGGAAGGGCTGCAGAAGAACGTTCAATTCACCTTTGCTCCTCTGGCGGCGGGAGCAGCAGCCGGCAACAAGGCGAAATAGGTCGATGAGATCCATCCCGGTTTACTGGAACAGCGCGGGCATCGCCGCCAAGCTGCGCCTGAGCTTCGGCTCCCTGTTCGCCCTGATCGCCCTGATCATTGCCACCTGGCTGCTTTCCCTGCACCTGGTCAACCAGGCGGAGAACACGATCAGCAGCAGCGCCGCCATCGAACGGACCGTCCTCAACATGGACCGCCTGCTGGAAAAGGCCCGGCGTCTGCACGGTGACTTTTTTCTCCAGTACGGCCGGATCGGGCTGGCCGAGGCGCATGTTCAGTTCGCCCAGCCCTCTGTGCGCCTGATTGTCGAGGCGATCGCCGCCAGTTCGGAGCTGAAAAGGATGATTCGGCACTCCGATGTCGGCGAAAGTCTCCGCCGGCATCATATTGATCTCAATCTCTACCTCGCCTCCGCCAAACGCTTTGCCGATACCTCCATTGATTCCATCGAGCTGATCACCCGCCTTGCCGCCCCCGAATGGGGACTGGAAGCCGAGTTTGCCCGCCTCTCCGCCTCGCTGCGAACCGAGACCGCCCAAACCGATACCCTCCGTGACCTTTACCGCGAGCTGCAGGATTTTTATCAGGAATATAAAATCTCACGGCAGCGTCCCGTGATGCAGTCGGCATTCAATGTCCTCTTCACCCTGCGGCAGCAGGTGGATGCATCCGCGGCCCTCGCCACGGGAGCCAGAGCAAAAATCCACGATCTGGCGGGCCAACTCAAGGTCACGGGTGAGAACATCCTGGCCATTGACCTGGAAATCAAAAACAAGTTCAATGATTTCAACATTCAGACCAACATGGTGCAACCAATTGCCCAGACCCTGGTCAACCAGGCCGGCATCGAGGTTGAACGCGCCCGAGCCAGAATTGTTCGCACCCTCCGCATCTCGTCAATACTCCTTGCTTTTTTTGCGGTTGCGGCCCTGTGCAACTGCCTGCTGGCCACCCGATTCATCGCCAGCAGCATAACCAATAGGATTGCAGCCCTTTCGGAGAATGCCGCCCGTTTACAGCAGGGGCAGTTCGACAGTGCGGCCGCCGAGCAGCCCGACGATGAACTGGGGCAACTGGGACGAACCTTCAATGTCATGAGCGGCCGGATCCGGGAACTGGTGGACGATCTTGAAGGAAAGGTCGAACAGCGCACCTTGCAATTGGCTGAAAGCGAACAGCGTTTTCGCTATATCGCCAATGAACTGCCCAATGTCGCGATCATAGGTTTTGACCAAAACAGACGGGTCTGTTTCTGGAATCGTACCTGCGAACGCCTCTATGGTTACAATGACCGGGAGGCGCTTGGCCAAAACCTTGAAACCCTGATCAGCGACGGCAATCAGGGGCTCGCCCTCCGGGAAAGGCTTGAACAATGGATCGACGAGGGCATTGCCCTCCCTTCGGGCGAGACCCTCGTCAGCCACAGGGACGGCACCCCGGCGCAGGTATTCGTTTCCTATTTCATGGCAACCAATATCCAGGGGCAGAAGGAGATGTACAGCATCCACATTGACCTCACGGATTTGAAAAAGGCCCAGGAGGAAAGCGCACTCAGGGAATCCGTGTACCGCCACCTCTTCGATTACACCAGCAGCGGGGTCGGGGTCGGTGAAGCATTGGACGATGGCCGGGATTTTATCGTCAAAGACCTGAACAGGGCGGCAGAACGGATTGAAGGGGTTCACAGCCAGGATGTTGTCGGTCGGAGGTTGACCGAGAGTTTTCCCGGAATGGAGCCCACAGGCCTGCTTGCCGCTCTCCGCTCAGTATGGCAAACCGGAAAGCCCGTCTCCCTGGGCCCCATGCTCTATCAGCATGGAGAGCAAAATCGCTGGATGCAGGGGCATATGTATAAAATCCCCACCGGCGAGGTCGTTTTCGTCTATGACGATATCACCCCCTTGCGCAAGGCGGAACTTGAACGGGCCGCCATGGAGACCAAGCTGCACCGCGCCCAGAAGATGGAGGCCATCGGCCTGCTGGCCGGCGGCGTGGCCCACGACCTCAACAATATCCTTTCCGGAATCATCGGCTACCCTGAACTCATCCTGATGCAGCTGGACGAAAACAGCAAGCTGCGCAAGTCGGTGATGGCGATCCAGGCCTCCGGCCAGAGGGCGGCGGCGGTGGTCGCCGACCTGCTCACCGTGGCCCGCGGGGTCAGCAGCGAGCGGCTGACCTGCGATCTCAACACCCTGGTGCGCGAATACCTCACCTCGCCGGAACATCAACTGCTGCTCTCCCTGCACCCCGGGGTGGAGTGCGGCACCCAATTGGCTGACGACCTCCGGCCCCTGGCCTGTTCTCCCGTCCATATCAAGAAAACCCTGATGAATCTGGCGACCAATGCGGCCGAGGCCATCGATCGAACCGGACGGATACGGATCCGCACCAGGAATGAGGATCTGGAGCCGGCAGCGGCCCTCAAGGCAGGGGTTGAGGCGGGCGGGTATGTTGTTCTGGAGATTGCGGATTCCGGAGGGGGGATCGCGGAGGCGGACATCGAGCACATCTTTGAGCCGTTCTACACCAAAAAGGTGATGGGCCGCAGCGGCACCGGACTTGGCCTGGCGGTGGTCTGGAACACCATCCAGGACCACAGGGGCGGGATCACGGTCACCAGCAGCACCGGGGGAACCGTCTTCACCCTCTTCTTCCCCGCTAGCGCCGGCCTCTTGCAACCCCAGCCGGACGAGGCGGAATCCGCCCTGGACCGGGGAGCCGGGGAAACCGTCCTTGTGGTCGACGATGAACCGCATCAGCGGGATATTGCCGGCCAGATGCTGGAACTGCTCGGATACAGGGTGTTGAGCTCGGCATCCGGAGAGCAGGCCGTTGCATACCTGAAGGAAAACGAGGTGGACCTGGTGCTCCTGGACATGCTCATGGGCGCGGGGATGAACGGACGCCAGACCTTTGAGCAGATCGTCGCCCTGCACCCCGGCCAGAAGGCGCTGATCGCCAGCGGTTTTTCCGAGGATGCGGAGGTGCAACGCGCCCTGCGCCTGGGAGTTTCCGGTTACCTGCAGAAACCGTATGTGCTGAAAACGCTGGGCAAGGCGATTGATGCAGTTTTCCACCCAATGCATTGACCGGAAGGGGGAAGCGAGCCGGCCGCAAAAAACCTTATCCGCCGATGCGCGACATCCGTCCGTGGCAATCGTTGCCGGATTGGCGCAGCCGCTCCTCCATCTGGTGCCCCTGGGGCTTGTTGCGGATGGCGGTCAGCAGGGCCTCCCGGATGGCCGCATCCGGCGCCTGCTCCCGGAGGATGGCGCGGAGATCGATTTCTTCATCGTGGAGCAGACAGGAACGCAGCGTGCCGGCCGAGGTCAGGCGCAGCCGGTTGCAGCGGTCGCAGAAGTGATGGCTGAGCGGGCTGATGAAGCCGAGCGAGCCGGCCGCATCCGCGCCGAGCCGGAAGACCCGGGCCGGACCGTCGTTACGGCCTTTCTCCAGGGGGAGGAGTTCACCCAATGCGCTGATCCGCGCCATGATCTCATCGGAACTGATATAGGTGTCGGCGTTCCAGCGGCTGGAGGCGCCAATGGGCATGAATTCGATGAAGCGCACCTGCAGCGGCATCCGTTGCGACATCCGGGCAAAATCGAGGATCTCGTCGTCGTTGATCCGCCGCATGGCAACCATATTCAGCTTGACCGGGGAAAAACCGAGGGCCAGCACGGTCTCGATCCCCCGCCAGACCTGATCGAAGCAGTCAACCCCGGCGATCTCGGCGACCCG
>Ga0209016_1001824_pt1 | contig 15803 bp, 11 predicted proteins | sample EPASupsiteSAE305_FD_187265 | JGI IMG/M metagenome (GOLD analysis project Ga0209016, IMG submission 187265) | Bioremediated contaminated groundwater microbial communities from EPA Superfund site, New Mexico - SAE3-05 (SPAdes) (version 2) | ecosystem: Environmental > Aquatic > Deep subsurface >...
CTCTGCCGGAAGGCGTTGAAATGGTTATGCCGGGTGACAACATCCAGATGACCGTCAAGCTGATCGCTCCGATCGCCATGGAAGAAGGTCTGCGTTTCGCAATTCGCGAAGGCGGTCGTACCGTTGGTGCTGGCGTCGTCGCCAAGATCATCGAGTAAGTCGTTTCTTCAAGGATGCCCCGCTCGGCGGGGTGTCCTGATGTCTCTGCCGCAGGGGTGTAGCTCAATTGGTAGAGCAACGGTTTCCAAAACCGTAGGTCGGGGGTTCGATTCCCTCCGCCCCTGCCAAATCATTTTAAGATCGCAAACGTCATGTCCGACAAGATCAAGTTTGCGCTGGCGCTGGTTTTACTGGCAGCTGGCGTAGCTGGCTTCTACCTGCTTTCTGAGCAGGCGGCTATTTTGCGTCTGCTGGTTGTTTTGCTGGGTGTGGTGCTGGCTGCTTTGGTGATGTGGAAAACCGAGGCAGGTCAGCGTTTTTTTGTTTTTGCCAACGAGTCCGTGGTCGAAGCAAAGAAAGTCGTATGGCCCTCCCGCAAAGAAACCTTGCAGACTACTGGTGCAGTATTTGCATTTGTTGTTGTCATGGCGATCTTCCTGTATCTCACAGACAAGAGTCTGGAGTGGGTGTTGTATGACCTTGTTCTGGGTTGGAAGAAATCATGAGTAAGCGCTGGTATGTGGTTCACGCCTATTCGGGCTTCGAGAAAAGTGTAATGCGCGCCATTCAGGAGCGCATTTCCCGCATGGAGATGCAGGAAAAATTCGGTCGAATCCTGGTTCCCGTCGAAGAAGTTGTTGAAATGAAGGGCGGTCAGAAATCCATTTCCGAGCGCAAATTTTTTCCGGGTTATGTCCTGGTTGAAATGGAAATGGACGACGATACTTGGCACCTCGTCAAGAATACCCCGAAGGTCACTGGTTTTGTCGGCGGCACCGCCAATCGTCCGACTCCGATTTCCGAGCGCGAAGTCGAGAAAATCATGCAGCAGATGCAGGACGGGGTAGAGAAGCCGCGGCCGAAAATTCTGTTCGAAATTGGTGAAGTGGTTCGCGTCAAGGAAGGTCCGTTTACGGATTTCCATGGCTCCGTCGAAGACGTGAACTACGAAAAAAATCGTTTGCGCGTTTCGGTGACGATTTTTGGCCGTGCAACCCCGGTCGAATTGGAATTTGGTCAGGTCGAAAAGTCCTGATCTAGTTGGAGGCTGGTCGATAGCCCTAATATCGACAAGAGGAGCATCCTTTCCCTGCCGGGCGAAGGTGCGCTATCACTCAATACATTGGAGTTAACATGGCCAAAAAAATTACCGGCTATATCAAGCTGCAGGTGCCGGCTGGCAAAGCCAACCCGTCGCCCCCGATCGGTCCCGCGCTGGGTCAGCGCGGTCTGAACATCATGGAGTTCTGCAAGGCTTTCAATGCGCAGACTCAGGGTGTCGAGCCGGGTCTGCCGATCCCCGTCGTGATTACCGCTTATGCCGACAAGTCCTTCACCTTCGTGATGAAGACGCCGCCGGCAACCATCTTGATCAAGAAGGCAGCTGGTATTAAGTCCGGTTCGGCTAAGCCGCATACCGACAAGGTCGGCAAGATCACCCGTGCGCAAGCCGAGGAAATCGCCAAGACCAAAATGCCTGACTTGACTGCTGCCGATATGGAAGCGGCTGTTCGCACCATCGCCGGCTCCGCCCGTTCGATGGGCATCACGGTGGAAGGGCTCTAATCATGGCTAAGCTGACTAAGAAGCAAAAGGCCCTGCAGGGCAAGATCGAGGCACAAAAGCTCTATCCGGTTCAAGAAGCCCTCGTTCTGGCGAAGGAAACCGCAACCGCCAAGTTTGACGAGTCGATTGACGTTGCCGTCAATCTCGGCGTTGATGCACGCAAGTCGGATCAGGTTGTGCGCGGCTCCGTCGTGCTGCCGGCTGGTACCGGCAAGTCCGTCCGTGTTGCTGTTTTCGCCCAGGGTGAAAAGGCCGAGGCCGCAAAGGCTGCCGGCGCCGAAGTCGTCGGTTTCGACGATCTGGCCGCCGAAGTCAAGGCCGGTAACCTGAATTTCGATGTGGTCATTGCCACCCCCGACGCAATGCGCGTCGTTGGTCAACTCGGTCAGGTTCTCGGTCCGCGCGGTCTGATGCCGAACCCGAAGGTCGGTACCGTGACCATGGATGTCGCCACTGCCGTCAAAAACGCCAAGGCCGGTCAGGTTCAGTACCGCACCGACAAGGCCGGTATCATCCACGCGACCATCGGTCGTGCTTCCTTCAGCGTTGAAAGCCTTGAGTCCAACCTGAAGGCACTGATCGAAGCGCTGAACAAGGCCAAGCCGGCTTCTTCCAAGGGGCAGTACCTGAAGAAGGTTGCTGTTGCTGCGACGATGGGCCCGGGGGTCCGCGTCGACCAGGCTACCTTGGTCGGCTAATAAAACTTTGGGCCATGGTCTGTTTGGCATTGCCGGAGCAGACCATGGATCGTCAAAGACCGCAGGTGTCGGTTTGATTACGGTCAACCTGACTTAATCGTTAAAACTGCCTGCGCAGACGGTGCCCCAGAACAAGATTTCTATCTTCGCAAGAAGGTAAGCTTCTGGTTCAGGTCGCCGTATAGGGGCGGCGGGTAACCGCCGCGTTATGACTTGAAAGGAGGAAAGACCCGTGGGTCTCAATCTGAACGACAAAAAAGCTGTCGTCGCCGAGGTTTCGGCACAAGTGGCTAATGCCCAGACGGTCGCGATTGCCGAATATCGTGGTATCGAGGTCGGTGACCTCACGGTACTGCGCAAGAAGGCTCGTGAGTCTGGCGTTTATCTGCGCGTGCTGAAGAACACCCTCGTCCGTCGTGCAGTTGCCGACACGCAGTTTGCCGGCTTGGCTGACCAGATGGTCGGTCCGCTGATCTACAGCATTTCCGCCGATCCCGTGGCTGCTGCGAAAGTTCTCAACGACTTCGCAAAGACCAACGACAAGCTGGTGCTGAAGGCTGGCTCTTACGCCGGGAAAACCCTTGACAAGGCAGGTATCCAGGCTCTCGCCTCGATCCCGAGCCGCGAAGAGCTCCTCTCCAAGCTTCTGTACGTCATGCAAGCACCGGTCGCCGGCTTTGTCCGCGCCGTGGATGCACTGGCCAAGAAGCGCGAAGAAGAAGCCGCTGCTGCTTGATCACTACCGAATACGAACTGAATTAGGAGTACTTTGAAATGGCAATTAGCAAAGAAGACATCCTGGAAGCCGTTGGCTCCCTGACCGTTATGGAACTGAACGACCTGGTCAAGGCGTTCGAAGAGAAGTTTGGCGTTTCTGCTGCTGCCGTCGCCGTTGCCGGCCCGGCTGCTGGCGGTGCTGCCGCTGCTGAAGAACAAACTGAATTCACCGTTGTCCTGGCTGCTGCCGGCGACAAGAAGGTCGAAGTCATCAAGGTTGTTCGTGCTGTTACCGGTCTGGGCCTGAAGGAAGCCAAGGATCTGGTGGACGGCGCTCCGAAGCCGCTGAAGGAAGGCGTTTCCAAGGCCGATGCAGAAGCTCTGAAGAAGCAACTGGAAGACGCTGGCGCCAAGGTCGAGATCAAGTAATATTGATCGACAGTATGGGCTGGAGACTTTGTCTCCAGCCCTTTTGTGCTTTGTAAAATCGATTCTGAACGAAACTGCATCCCCTTCTCTCGCTGGCAAACGCAAATGGCGCTCTTCCTGAAACATATTGGGAAGAGTTCGTTTGCGTTTGCCTGTTTCGATGGGCCAATGTTTGATTTCATCCTCCCGGAGTTACCATGACTTACTCCTTCACCGAGAAGAAACGCATCCGTAAGAGTTTCGCCAAGCGCGACAGTGTGCTTGACGTTCCTTTCCTGTTGTCAACCCAGCTCGATTCCTTTGAAGCTTTTTTGCAGGCGGACATTCCGACTGAGCAACGCAAAAATGAAGGGCTGCAGGCTGCGTTTACCTCGATTTTCCCGATCGTTTCCCATTCCGGTAACGCCAGGCTGGAGTTCGTTAGTTACATGCTCGGCGAGCCGGCATTTGATGTCACCGAATGTCAGCAGCGCGGACTGACGTTTGCTTCTTCGCTGCGGGCGAAGGTTCGTCTGGTGATCATGGATCGCGATGCCCCTGACACCGTGAAAGAGGTCAAGGAGCAAGAGGTCTATATGGGGGAAATTCCCCTGATGACCAAGAATGGCTCGTTTGTGATCAATGGTACTGAACGTGTCATCGTCTCCCAGTTGCACCGTTCGCCGGGCGTTTTCTTCGAGCATGATCGCGGTAAAACCCACAGTTCCGGCAAACTCCTGTTTTCCGCCCGCATCATTCCCTATCGCGGTTCCTGGCTGGACTTTGAGTTCGACCCGAAGGACACCTTGTTCTTCCGTGTCGACCGCCGCCGCAAAATGCCGGTTACGACCTTGCTCAAGGCAATCGGGATGACCGCGGAAGAGATCCTCGAGCAATTCTTCGAGTTTGATACCTTCCTGCTGGGCCGCGAAAGTGTTGAGTTTGCTCTGGTTCCCGAGCGTCTGCGGGGCGAGGTGGCACGCTTTGATTTTGTTGCTCCTGATGGCAAAGTCATCGTTGCAAAGGACAAGCGGATCACCGCCAAGCATATCCGCGATATCGGCGCTGCCGGTCTCAAGCAGGTTCTGGTGCCGGAGGAGTTCATTCTCGGTCGCGTAGTCGCGAAGAACATCATCGACAAGGCAACTGGCGAGGTTGTCGCCAATGCCAACGATGAAATTACCGAGACGCTCCTTGCCAAGCTTCGCGAGGCAGAAATTTCGACCATCGAGACGCTGTACATCAATGATCTCGATCGGGGGGCATTCATTTCCAATACGCTGCGGGCGGACGACACCGCGTCGCGCCAAGCCGCACGGGTTGCGATTTATCGCATGATGCGTCCTGGTGAGCCGCCGACGGAAGAAGCGGTCGAGATTCTTTTCAACGGCCTTTTCTATTCCGACGAGCGCTACGACCTGTCCGGCGTTGGACGGATGAAGTTCAACCGCCGCCTGGCTCGTCCCGATGTCGTGGAATACAAGGTCATGGTTCGCGCCTTGGCTTCCAAGGCTGAAGCCGCATTGAACAAGCTGGCCGATACTGCCGAAGTAGCGCTTGAGCTGATTCACGATATCGTCAATGGCCTGTCCTACGGGCCGCGTGCCCTGGCCGAAAACCTCTCGCACGAGGTTGCCAAGGCATTGCACGACAAGGTCAAGACCGCCGGTGCCAGCCTTGAGATTCGTGAGCAACTGACGCTGAGCCCGCTCGATATCGTAGAGGTCATCAAGATTCTGGTTGAGCTGCGCAACGGTCGCGGCGAAATCGACGATATCGATCACCTCGGCAATCGTCGCGTCCGCTCCGTCGGCGAACTGGCCGAGAACCAGTTCCGGGCCGGCCTGGTGCGTGTCGAGCGCGCCGTCAAGGAGCGCCTGTCCCAGGCAGAATCCGACAACCTGATGCCGCACGACCTGATCAATGCCAAGCCGATCAGTGCCGCGATCAAGGAATTCTTCGGGTCCAGTCAATTGTCGCAGTTCATGGACCAGACCAACCCGCTGTCGGAGATTACCCACAAGCGCCGTGTTTCGGCTCTTGGCCCGGGCGGTCTGACGCGTGAGCGTGCCGGCTTCGAAGTACGCGACGTGCACCCGACCCACTACGGTCGTGTTTGCCCGATCGAAACACCGGAAGGTCCGAACATCGGTCTGATCAACTCGTTGGCGTTGTACGCCCGAGTCAATTCCTACGGGTTCATCGAAACTGCTTATCGTCGCGTGCAAGACAGCAAGGTTACCGACCAGATTGAATATCTCTCGGCAATCGAAGAAGGGAATTACGTTGTCGCCCAGGCGAATGCGGCACTGGGTAGCGATGGGAGCCTGGTTGATGAGCTGGTTACTTGTCGTGAAAAGGGCGAAACCATCCTCGCCGAGCCGGCCCGTGTCCAGTACATGGACGTGGCCCCTGGGCAGATCGTTTCGGTCGCAGCTTCGTTGATCCCCTTCCTTGAACATGACGATGCGAACCGCGCGCTGATGGGTGCCAACATGCAACGTCAGGCTGTGCCGTGCTTGCGCCCGGAGAAGCCTTTGGTGGGCACCGGTATCGAGCGAACCGTGGCCGTGGACTCGGGGACGGCTGTCGTTGCTCGCCGCGGTGGCAAGGTTGATTACGTCGACGCAGCTCGAGTTGTGGTGCGAGTCAATGATGCGGAAGCACTCGCCGGCGAAGTCGGTGTGGACATCTACAACCTGACCAAGTACACGCGGTCGAACCAGAATACCAACATCAACCAACGGCCGATGGTCAAGGTCGGTGACATGATCGCTCGTGGCGACGTGGTTGCCGATGGTGCTTCTACTGACAAGGGCGAACTGGCTCTTGGCCAGAACATGCTGATCGCGTTCATGCCGTGGAATGGTTACAACTTCGAAGATTCGATCCTGATCTCCGAACGCGTCGTCGCCGAAGACCGTTACACCTCGATTCACATCGAAGAGTTGACCGTGGTTGCGCGCGATACCAAGCTCGGCCCCGAGGAAATCACGCGCGATATCGCTTCGCTCGGTGAGGTGCAACTGTCCCGCCTGGACGATTCCGGTATTGTGTACATCGGCGCTGAAGTCCAGGCCGGCGATGTGCTGGTCGGCAAGGTAACGCCTAAGGGTGAAACCCAGCTGACGCCGGAAGAAAAGCTCCTGCGCGCAATTTTCGGTGAAAAGGCTTCCGACGTTAAGGACACCTCGCTGCGCGTTCCGTCCGGGATTGCCGGTACGGTAATTGACGTTCAGGTGTTCACCCGCGAGGGTATCGAGCGGGACAAGCGCGCTCAGTCGATCATCGACGAGCACTTGCGTCATTACAAGCTCGATCTGGCCGACCAGATGCGGATCGTCGAGCGTGATGCGTTCGAGCGAGTTGGTCGTCTGATCGTTGGTAAAAAGGCCAATGGCGGCCCCAAGAAGCTGGTCAAGGGTGCCGTGATCGAGCCGTCCTATCTCGACGGTATGGACCCGCATCACTGGTTCGACATCCGCGTCTCCGATGAAGATCTGGCGCTGCAGATCGAACAGATTCGCGAAGGTCTTGAGCAGGCACGCAAGGAATTCGACGTTGCTTTCGAAGCCAAGCGTAAGAAGCTGACGCAGGGTGACGAATTGCCGCCGGGCGTCCAGAAAATGGTCAAGGTCTATGTTGCGGTCAAGCGTCGCTTGCAGCCCGGCGACAAGATGGCCGGTCGTCACGGTAACAAGGGTGTCGTTTCCCGTATTTTGCCGGTCGAAGACATGCCGTACATGGAAGATGGTCGTCCGGTCGATATCGTGCTCAACCCGCTGGGCGTTCCGTCCCGGATGAACGTCGGTCAGATTCTCGAGGTTCACCTCGGGCTTGCGGCCAAGGGCCTGGGCTACAAGATCGGTGACATGCTGCGGCGTCAGGCCGCAGTGACCGAAGTCCGTCAGTTCCTCGACCAGATCTACAATTGCAGTGGCAAGAGCGAAAATCTGGATGAGCTGAGCGATGTTGAAGCCATGGAAATGGCAGTCAATCTGACCAGTGGCGTGCCTTTTGCCACCCCGGTTTTCGACGGTGCCAAGGACGAAGAAATCAAGACCATGTTGCGCTTGGCCGGGATGCCCGAGTCCGGTCAGATGACTTTGTTCGACGGCCGAACCGGCGATGCCTTCGAGCGCCAGGTGACCGTCGGCTACATGCACTATCTGAAGCTGCATCACTTGGTCGATGACAAGATGCATGCGCGTTCTACCGGCCCGTACTCGCTGGTTACCCAGCAGCCGCTGGGTGGTAAGGCTCAGTTCGGTGGTCAGCGTTTCGGGGAAATGGAAGTGTGGGCGCTGGAAGCTTACGGCGCCTCTTACGTGTTGCAGGAAATGCTTACCGTCAAGTCCGACGACGTCAACGGCCGGACCAAGGTCTACGAAAACATCGTCAAGGGCGAACACAAAATCGATGCGGGCATGCCGGAGTCGTTCAATGTGCTGGTCAAGGAAATCCGCTCGCTGGCGATCGATATCGATCTGGAACGCTACTGATTCAGGGCTTAGGAGTTAAACAATGAAAGCATTGCTCGATCTGTTCAAGCAGGTAACCGCGGAAGAGGAATTTGACGCGATTACTATTGGTCTCGCCTCGCCCGAAAAGATCCGTTCCTGGTCCTATGGCGAAGTCAAGAAACCGGAAACCATCAATTACCGCACCTTCAAGCCCGAGCGCGATGGCTTGTTCTGCGCCAAGATCTTTGGCCCGGTCAAGGACTACGAATGCCTGTGCGGCAAATACAAGCGCCTGAAGCATCGTGGCGTGATCTGCGAGAAGTGCGGCGTTGAAGTAACCTTGGCCAAGGTTCGCCGCGATCGCATGGGGCACATTGAACTGGCCTCGCCAGTCGCTCACATCTGGTTCCTGAAGTCGCTGCCTTCGCGTCTGGGCATGGTTCTCGACATGACGTTGCGCGATATCGAGCGCGTCCTGTATTTCGAGGCTTTCGTCGTCACCGATCCCGGTATGGTCGGTAACTTACAGCGTGGTCAGCTGCTGACCGAAGAACAGTATCTCGACATGGTCGAGGAGCATGGCGACGACTTCCAGGCCCTGATGGGGGCTGAAGGTGTTCGCGAACTGCTGCGCAACCTCGACCTCGTGGGCGAGGTCGAGTCCTTGCGCGCAGAGCTCGACGTGACCGGTTCGGAAGCCAAGAACAAGAAACTGGCCAAGCGCCTGAAGATTCTCGAGGGCTTCCTCAAGTCCGGGATCAAGCCCGACTGGATGATTCTCGAAGTCCTGCCGGTGCTGCCGCCGGATCTGCGTCCGCTGGTGCCGCTGGATGGTGGTCGCTTCGCGACTTCCGACCTGAACGATCTCTATCGTCGCGTCATCAACCGTAACAATCGTTTGAAGCGCCTGCTCGAGCTGAAGGCTCCGGACATCATTGTGCGCAATGAAAAGCGCATGCTGCAGGAAGCCGTCGACTCGCTGCTCGACAACGGTCGGCGCGGCAAGGCGATGACCGGTGCCAACAAGCGTCCGCTGAAGTCGCTCGCCGACATGATCAAGGGTAAGGGCGGTCGTTTCCGTCAGAACCTGCTGGGTAAGCGCGTCGACTACTCCGGTCGTTCGGTCATCGTGGTCGGTCCGCAGCTCAAGCTGCACCAGTGTGGCTTGCCCAAGCTGATGGCGCTGGAACTGTTCAAGCCCTTCATTTTCCACAAGCTGGAAGTGCTCGGCTACGCTACCACCATCAAGCAAGCCAAGAAGATGGTCGAAGGCCAGGAACCGGTCGTTTGGGACATTCTTGAAGATGTCATCCGCGAACATCCGGTCATGCTGAACCGTGCGCCGACCCTGCACCGTCTGGGTATCCAGGCATTCGAACCGACCCTGATCGAAGGCAAGGCCATCCAGCTGCATCCGCTCGTTTGTGCAGCCTTCAACGCCGACTTCGACGGTGACCAGATGGCTGTCCACGTGCCGCTGTCGCTCGAAGCGCAGATGGAAGCCCGCACCCTGATGCTGGCCTCGAACAACGTGCTGTCGCCCGCCAACGGCCAGCCGATCATCGTGCCGTCGCAGGATATCGTTCTCGGTCTCTACTACGCGACCCGCGAGCGGATCAACGGCAAGGGCGAGGGCATGTATTTTGCCGATGTCGCCGAGGTCGAGCGGGCACTGGCGGCGCGTGAGGTCGACCTGCACGCTCGCGTGCATATTCGTCTCAAGCAATACGAGCCTTCCACGGTCGACGGCGAATGGAACGAAAAACTGGTGCGGACCGAAACGACGGTCGGGCGTGCCATCCTGTCCCAGATTCTGCCGAAGGGTCTGCCCTTCAAGGCCATCGACAAGGCGCTGAAAAAGAAGGAAATTTCCAAGCTGATCGACGAGTCCTTCCGCCGTTGCGGGCTCAAGGAAACCGTGGTGTTTGCCGACAAGCTGATGCAAAACGGTTATGCGCTGGCGACTCGCGCCGGTATTTCCTTCTGCTCGGACGACATGCTCGTTCCCGAAAAGAAACACCAGATCATTGCCGAGGCCGAGGCCGAGGTCAAAGAGATCGAAGACCAGTACAAGAACGGTCTGGTTACCCAGGGCGAGCGTTATAACAAGGTCGTCGATATCTGGGGGCGTACCGGGGATCAGGTGGCCAAGGTGATGATGGACGAACTCGGCCACGAGGAAGTCATCGATCGTCACGGCAAGCGGGTCAAACAGGATTCCTTCAATTCCATCTACATGATGGCGGACTCGGGAGCGCGGGGCTCCGCAGCCCAGATTCGTCAGCTGGCTGGTATGCGCGGCCTGATGGCCAAGCCGGACGGCTCGATTATCGAGACGCCGATTACCACCAACTTCCGTGAAGGTCTGAACGTTCTTCAGTACTTTATCTCGACCCACGGCGCCCGTAAGGGTCTGGCCGATACCGCGCTGAAGACAGCAAACTCAGGCTACCTGACCCGTCGTCTGGTCGATGTGACGCAGGATCTGGTAATTACCGAGGATGATTGCGGAACGACGAACGGTTTTGCGGTCAAGGCGCTGGTTGAAGGCGGTGAGGTCATCGAGCCGTTGCGCGAGCGTATTCTCGGTCGCGTCACGGTCGACGATCTGATCGACCCGGAAACCCAGGAAACGGTGATTTTCTCTGGCACCATGCTCGACGAAGATCTGGTCGATCTGATCGACAAGCTGGGCATTGACGAAGTCAAGGTGCGTACGCCGCTGACCTGTGAAACCCGCTATGGCTTGTGTGCCAAGTGCTACGGGCGCGATCTGGGCCGCGGTACGATGGTTAATGCCGGTGAGGCGGTTGGGGTTATTGCCGCCCAGTCGATTGGCGAACCGGGTACCCAGCTGACCATGCGTACCTTCCACGTTGGTGGTGCGGCCTCGCGGGCAGCGGTTGCCTCTCAGGTTGAAGCCAAGTCGGCCGGCACTGTCCGTCTGACCTCGAACATGCGTTACGTGACCAGCGCCAAGGGCGAAAAGGTCGTGATTTCCCGTTCTGGCGAAGTGCTGATTACCGATGACCATGGCCGTGAGCGCGAACGTCACAAGGTGCCGTACGGTGCGACTCTGGCGGTCGACGACGGCCAGTTGATCAAGGCCGGTACCAAACTCGCATCCTGGGATCCGCACACGCGCCCGATCGTGACCGAATACGCCGGTACGGTGAAGTTCGAGAACGTTGAAGAGGGTGTGACTGTCGCCAAGCAGGTCGATGATGTTACCGGTCTGTCTACTCTGGTCGTGATCGACTCCAAGCGGGGTGGCAAGGCCGCGACCAAGGGGCTCCGCCCGGTGGTCCGCCTGCTCGACGAGAGTGGTCAGGAAGTTCGTGTGGCCGGCTCCGATCACGCGGTTTCGATCGCCTTCCAGGTTGGCGCGATTATCTCCGTGGTCGACGGTCAGCAGGTCGGCGTCGGCGATGTTCTGGCGCGTATGCCGCAGGAATCTGCCAAGACCCGCGACATTACCGGCGGTCTGCCGCGCGTTGCCGAATTGTTCGAAGCTCGTACTCCCAAGGATGCTTCCGTCCTGGCGGAATTCACCGGCACCATCAGCTTCGGTAAAGATACCAAGGGCAAGCAGCGTTTGATCATTACCGATCTCGACGGCTTGACCCACGAATATCTGATTCCGAAGGACAAGCACGTGCTGGTCCATGACGGTCAGGTCGTGAACAAGGGTGAAAAAATCGTCGAAGGCGAACCCGATCCGCACGATATCCTGCGTTTGCAGGGGGTCGAGGCTCTGGCACGTTACATCACCGATGAAGTGCAGGATGTTTATCGTTTGCAAGGCGTTAAGATTAACGACAAGCACATCGAAGTGATCGTCCGTCAGATGCTTCGTCGTCTGACTATCGTCGAGCCGGGCGATACCAAGTTCATCAAGTCGGAACAGGTCGAGCGTGCCGAGTTGCTGGCCGAAAATGATCGCGCCAATGCCGAGGGCAAGCTGCCGGCTACCTTCGAGCACATGCTGCTGGGTATTACCAAGGCGTCTCTGTCCACCGATTCGTTCATCTCTGCGGCGTCCTTCCAGGAAACTACCCGCGTGCTGACCGAGGCGGCGATCATGGGCAAGCGCGACGAGCTTCGCGGTCTCAAGGAAAACGTCATCGTCGGTCGCCTGATCCCGGCCGGTACCGGTCTTGCTTATCACCGCAGCCGCAAGGCACAGCTCGAAGGCGAAGATCAAGGTGGTGCGCTGCGCGACGGAGCGGCTGAACAAGTTGTCGGGCAGGATGCTGATCTGAGTGCTTGAGCAATTTTGCCTCTGTGTCAAGTTGACACAGAGGCTTGAGCGATCATAGAATCTATGGTCTTTGTCGGCAGAGGCTAATCATTGTCTCTGCTTTGGATAACAAAATCGCCGGCTTCGCTAAGGGTCGGCAATTGAAGGAAGTTTGATATGCCGACCATCAACCAGCTCGTGCGCAAACCGCGAGTGGCCGAGAAGGCCAAGAGCAAGGTTCCTGCTCTGGAAAAGTGCCCGCAGAAGCGTGGCGTTTGCACCCGTGTGTACACCACGACCCCGAAGAAGCCGAACTCCGCTTTGCGTAAGGTTTGCAAGGTTCGTTTGACCAACGGTTTTGAGGTTATCTCCTACATCGGTGGCGAAGGTCACAACCTGCAGGAGCACTCCGTGGTCCTGATTCGTGGTGGTCGTGTCAAGGATTTGCCGGGTGTGCGCTATCACACCGTTCGCGGCTCTCTGGATACCCAGGGTGTCAAGGATCGTAAGCAGGCCCGTTCGAAGTACGGTGCCAAGCGTCCGAAGGCTGCCTGATTTTTCAGGTGGCTTGAGTAAGTGGCCGCTTTTTGGGCGGTCAAGAGGGCCGGGATGGGGTAACCCAGTTCCGGCTTTTCAACTGAATAGTGATCTATAGAGGTTAATATGCCCCGTCGTCGTGAAGTACCCAAGCGCGATATTCTGCCCGATCCCAAGTTTGGCAATGTCGAAGTGTCCAAGTTCATCAACGCAATCATGCAAAGCGGCAAGAAGTCGGTCGCTGAGCGTATTGTCTATGGTGCCTTCGAAATTATTTCTACCAAGTCCAGCAAGGACCCGCTCGAAGTGTTCGGTTCTGCCATGGCAAACGTCAAGCCGATGGTCGAAGTGAAGTCCCGTCGTGTTGGTGGCGCGAACTATCAGGTTCCGGTTGAGGTGCGTCCGGCTCGCCGCGCTGCTCTGGCCATGCGTTGGTTGCGCGAGTCTGCGCGCAAACGTTCCGAGAAGTCCATGGGTCAGCGCTTGGCGGCTGAAATGATGGAAGCGGCTGAAAATCGTGGTGGCGCTGTCAAGAAGCGCGACGAAGTTCATCGCATGGCCGAAGCCAACAAGGCATTCGCACACTTCCGCTTCTAATCCATCGAGGGCTACAACGTGGCACGTAAGACACCTATCGAGCGCTACCGCAATATCGGTATCTCCGCTCACATCGACGCCGGCAAGACTACTACGACCGAGCGTATCCTCTATTACACCGGTGTTAACCACAAGATCGGTGAAGTGCACGACGGTGCTGCCACCATGGACTGGATGGAGCAGGAGCAGGAGCGTGGTATTACCATTACCTCCGCTGCTACCACTTGTTTCTGGAAGGGGATGGATAGTTCCTTCCCGGAGCATCGCTTCAATATCATTGATACCCCGGGACACGTTGACTTCACGATCGAAGTTGAGCGCTCGATGCGCGTCCTGGACGGTGCTTGCATGGTTTACTGCGCCGTCGGTGGTGTGCAGCCGCAGTCGGAAACCGTTTGGCGTCAGGCAACCAAATACCAAGTGCCGCGTCTGGCCTTTGTGAACAAGATGGACCGCTCAGGTGCCAACTTCTTCAAGGTTGTCGATCAGATGAAGACTCGCCTGAAGGCGAATCCGGTGCCGATCGTGATCCCCATTGGTGCGGAAGATACGTTTGCCGGTGTGGTCGATCTGATCAAGATGAAGGCTATTTTCTGGGATGAGGCTTCCCAGGGTATGAAATTCGACTATCGCGACATTCCGGCAGACCTGGTTGATACCGCTCAGGAGTGGCGTGAGCAGATGGTTGAGGCGGCTGCCGAAGCTTCCGAAGACCTGATGAACGAATATCTGGAAAACGGCGATTTGTCGGAAGAGAAAATCAAGCAAGGTCTGCGTCTGCGCACCCTGGCTTGTGAGATTCAGCCGATGCTCTGCGGTACTGCGTTCAAGAACAAGGGTGTGCAGCGCATGCTGGATGCCGTGATCGAATTGCTGCCTTCGCCGGTCGATATTCCGCCGGTTCAGGGTACCGACGAGCGCGAGCAGCCTGTCTCTCGTAAGGCAGACGATGCTGAAAAATTCTCCGCGCTGGCTTTCAAGCTGATGACTGACCCGTTCGTTGGCCAGCTGACCTTTATCCGTGTTTATTCCGGTGTGCTGAATTCCGGCGCAACCGTTTACAACTCGGTCAAGGGTAAGAAGGAGCGTATCGGCCGTATTCTGCAGATGCACGCCAACAACCGCGAGGAAATCAAGGAAGTTCTGGCTGGTGACATCGCCGCTTGCGTTGGTCTGAAGGAAGTTACCACGGGTGAAACCCTGTGTGATCCGGATGCCCCGATCATTCTTGAGCGCATGGTTTTCCCGGATCCGGTGATTCACGTCGCCGTCGAGCCGAAGACCAAGAGCGACCAGGAAAAAATGGGCCTGGCGCTGGGTCGTCTGGCTGCTGAAGATCCGTCCTTCCGCGTTCGTACTGACGAAGAGTCCGGCCAGACCATCATTTCCGGTATGGGCGAATTGCACCTCGAAATCATCGTTGATCGCATGAAGCGCGAATTCAACGTTGAAGCCAACGTTGGTGCGCCGCAGGTTGCTTACCGCGAATGCATCAAGAAGGCTGTCGAGCAGGAAGGTAAGTTCGTCAAGCAGTCCGGTGGTCGTGGTCAGTTCGGTCACGTTTGGCTCAAGATCGAGCCGAATGAGCCGGGTGCGGGTTACGCTTTTGTCGATGCGATTAAGGGTGGCGTGGTTCCGCGCGAATACATCCCGGCAGTCGACAAGGGTCTGCAGGACGCGATTTCCAATGGTGTGTTGGCCGGCTTCCCGGTTGTGGACATCAAGTTCACGCTGTTCGACGGTTCTTACCACGACGTTGACTCGAACGAAAACGCGTTCCGCATGGCAGCTTCCATGGCATTCAAGGAAGGTATGAAGAAGGCTAGTCCGACGCTGCTCGAGCCGATGATGGCCGTTGTTGTTGAAACCCCGGAAGATTACATGGGCAACGTCATGGGCGACTTGTCGTCCCGCCGCGGTATCGTTCAGGGTATGGACGACCTGCCGGGTGGAACGAAGGAAGTGCGTGCAGAGGTGCCGCTGTCCGAAATGTTCGGCTATGCTACTTCGCTGCGCTCCCTGTCCCAGGGTCGTGCGACCTACACCATGGAATTCAAGCACTATACCGAGGCACCGAAGAACGTTGCCGAGGCTGTTATCAACAAGAAGTAATTTCAGTTCTATTTATTTGGAGGTCCGAAAATGGCCAAGGAAAAATTCGAGCGTACGAAACCGCACGTTAACGTCGGCACGATTGGTCACGTTGACCACGGCAAGACCACGCTGACTGCCGCAATCACCACCGTGCTGGCTGCCAAGTTTGGTGGCGCTGCCAAGAAGTACGACGAAATCGACGCTGCTCCGGAAGAAAAGGCTCGCGGTATTACGATCAATACCGCCCACGTCGAATACGAAACCGAAAACCGTCACTACGCCCACGTTGACTGCCCGGGCCACGCTGACTACGTCAAGAACATG
>Ga0209016_1001828_pt1 | contig 15773 bp, 11 predicted proteins | sample EPASupsiteSAE305_FD_187265 | JGI IMG/M metagenome (GOLD analysis project Ga0209016, IMG submission 187265) | Bioremediated contaminated groundwater microbial communities from EPA Superfund site, New Mexico - SAE3-05 (SPAdes) (version 2) | ecosystem: Environmental > Aquatic > Deep subsurface >...
ACGGCGTCACCATCCATGTTGCCGCTGGCCAGCTGACGGGCTGCCTCGGGATGATGTTCCACAATGGCCCGGCGAGCGCCGGCCACCAGGTCCCAGGCCAGGTTTTCTTCAGGATGGCCGATCCAGATGCCATAGTTGGCATTGATCCACGAACCGGGGTGAATCCGGTGCAGGCGGCCTTCAAAGTTGGATTTTCCCAGTACGCTGCTGCAGGTGGTCAGGTTCAGGTCAGGGGCCTCGGCAACAGCGGCATAGACGCCGGAAAGGAAGTCATAGGCATTGTCAGGGTAGAACTCCCAGGCATTTTCACCATCCAGAATAACCGGGATCACCTTGCCTTCCCCCCCCACCTGGCGTCCGATCTGACGTAGACGACCGGTAAAATCAGCCACGGCCCGTCGGGCATCCCACTGGCTATAGGTGAAACCGATCAGGTCTGAGAGCTGATGATCGCGGAAGAAGATACCCAGATCACCCTTTGCTGTGGCAAAGCGCCAGGGGTGGTAGAGCCGTTCATGATGCTCACCCAGCCCGCCATCCAATGAACGGGCCAGTACCTCTTCATCGGTTGCCACCCAATCCAGACCACAGTCACGGATCAACTGCAGTACCTCATCACTGACCGAGCCTTCCGAAGGCCACATCCCCCGTGGGGTAATGCCGAATATTTCCTGAAAATAGCGTAGACCATGGCAGATATGAGCACGGGCGTCTTCAGGGTGGCGGAACCGCTCCTGGGGGAGGGTTACACGGGGCATCGCCTCCCGTGCCAGCTGGGTGTCACACAGAAGCGGCAGAATCGGGTGAAAATACGGGGTGACGGACAGTTCAATCTGTCCTGAGGCATGCAGCCGTTTGTAGAGCGGTACAATCTCGTTCAGCAGTTTGCGCTGGGTGCTAAACAGCAGGGCCCGGTCCTCTGCCGTGTAGCCCTGACCTTTGGCCAGCAATTCTTGAAAGACCGGAAAGCGGCGCCGGGCTGCCTCGCCGGTCCAGGCCAGAAAAAAGCAGACCTGCAGATCCTGCAGATCCTGGTGGCTGAAGTGGCGTACCCGCTCCCGTATTGCTCCGGGTTTGCCTTCGCCTGCCATGTAGAGCAGCTCAAGGTAGCGGCGGTGTGGCTCAATCATCCGTTGCCGGTTGGCGGAAAAGAAGTTCTCCAGCAGGAAAATCCGGTCCTCTTCCGACATATCCGCCGGATTCATCTGGCCTTTGATCAGGAACGGATCAACTGCTGTGCCGGCGGCGTAGTCCAGCAACTGCTCCACCAGCGACGGCACAATGTTGAACACCGCCTTCGCCCCTGGCGTATCCTCCACAATGGCCGGCATGTCGTAATAATCCTTGATGGCATGCAGGTAGGTCCAGGGCAGGGCATATTCACCCTTGACCGGGTCCTTGTAGTACGGCTGGTGCATGTGCCAGAGGAATATGACATCAATCGGTGTAGTCATGGCAGGCTATTCCAGCTCCTTCTTCCATTTTTCCACCTTCTTCCGGTATTCATCCAGCAGTTTGGCTGCGGTCTTCTCGTCCTTGGCCTCGGCAAAGATATGCACAAAGGAGCTGTACTGATCAGGCAGCACCAGTGCCCAGTCATTATCAAACTGCACCTTGATGCCGTCAATAAAGGAGGCCTCCTGTTCCAGGGAGTCCTCGCTCATCTTGCGCATGATCCCCCCCTTCATCTCAAAGGGGCAGGGGATGCTGGTCTGCAGGAAGGAACGTTTGGGAGCTTCGTCAAGCACCCGTGAAAACGGCACGCCAACCGTAGCCCCCAGCTCCACCAGTTTGGCAATGGCATACATACCGTCAAAGGCTGCCTGGAAACGGGGGAAGGCGAATCGGCCATCAGGGGCGGCTGCCAGGATCACCTCGGATGACGAGGCAGCCTCCAGCATGGCCCGGTCACTGCTCTTGGTACGGGTGACACTGCATTTTTTCTTGAGCGCCATTTGCTCGATGGTTGACGGCGCCTGCACCGGCACGGCAATGGTGCCGCGCTGGTCGGTCTTGAGTTGCAGGGCAATCATCAGGGTCAGCAGCTGAATTCCGTCATAGATGGTGCCGGTTTCATCCAGCAGGGTAATCGATTCCACCGCAGGCTCAAGCCAGAAACCGGCCTGTGCCCCCAATGAGCTGACAATGGCTGAAAGCTGCCGAAGTCCTTCCTGCTTCGGTTTGGGCACGCAGCCGCCACGGCCATCATCCACATAGGCGTTCAGGGCGATCACGTTGCAGCCCAGCTCATTCAGCAGCATCGGCAGCACCTGGCTGGCCGGTGAGTAGTTGAAATCCACCACCACGGTCCAGGCGGCCTTGCGGCAGACCTCCACATGTAAGGCACGCAGGTAGCCTTCACGATAAAAATCAATTGCCTGGGGGATATCAATCAAGGCCCCCGGTTCAGTATGGTGGGCACGCCGGAAGTTTTCTTTGAAGAAGATCCGCTCCAGGTTCTTGGCCATGTTGCTGGAAAAATCCAGGCCGTCGCCATCCAGGAAGATGATCTCCATTGAGGCGGGATCTTCACTGGACTGGCGGAAGTGGAAGCCACCCACCTCACCAAAGGTCTTCAGCTTATAGCGGATCAGCGGCAGCGAGGTCATGGTCATGTCCCGCACATTGACCCCGGCAGAGAGCAGACCACCCACAAAGCAGCGCTTCAGCATCCGTGATGAACGGTTGGCATCCCTGCCGCCCAGTACATAGCTGCCTTTGGGCAGGGTGGTGCCGTAGGCGCAGCCCAGCTTGGCAACAAATTCAGGAGTCAGCTCCACGTTGGAAAGGCCTTTAATGATCGCCCCTTCAAAGAGCGATTTCTTCCATTTTTCACCCCAGATCAGGTTGGCAGTTACGGTGGAGCCTGCTTCAATCATCTTGCGTGGCCAGATCTTGACATCAGCCTTAATCTTGACATCGTCGCCAATGGAGGTGTCATCAGCCACGATCACCCCTTCATCCAGCACCGCATTCTGGCCTACCCGGACATTGGCGCAGATCACGCTGTCAGTAATCTTTGCGCCTTTCTTGACGTAGGCGTTATCCCACAATACGCAACGGTTCAGCTTGACCCCGGCTTCAATGGTGCAGTTGCGGCCAATCACCGAATCCTTGATCTGCACCTCGCCACGAATCTGGGAGTTGTCACCGATTACCACCGTGCCGGACAGCCCTGAGGCATCCTCCAGGGTTATATCAGCACCAACCCGCAGGTCTTTACCCACAAAATCCTGCTTTTCTTCATCAATCTTCAGGTTGACCTTGCCTTTGAAGATATCGTGGTACGCCTCCCGGTAGGAGTCCGTATTACCTATGTCGCGCCAGTACCCCTTGGCGGCATAGCCGAACAACGGGTCACTGTTCTGCAGCATCAACGGGAACAGGTCTTGAGAAAAATCGAAATTCTCTCCCTTGGGGATGTAGTTGAAGATCTCCGGCTCCAGCACATAGATGCCGGTGTTGATGGTGTCGGAAATAACCTCGCCCCAGCCCGGTTTCTCCAGAAACTGGGTAATCCGCTTTTCCTTGTCAGTGATGACCACGCCAAACTGCAGCGGGTCCTTGACCGAGGTCAGGGTAATGGTGGCCATGGCCTGATTATCGGCATGGAAATCCAGCACTTTTTTCAGGTTGAAGTCAGTCAGCAGATCACCGGAGATGACCAGAAAACGCTCATCCAGATACTTCTCTGCTGCCTTGACCGCCCCGGCAGTCCCCATATCTTCAATCGGGGTCACATAGGTGATCTTGACCCCGAAATCAGAACCGTCCCGGAAGAATTTCTTAATCACTTCAGGCTGGTGATACAGCAGCATCACTAGGTCGGTAATGTCATGTTTTTTAAGCAGTTCAACGATATGCAGCATGATTGGCCGGTTAAAGAGCGGAATCATCGGTTTTGGCATGCTGCTGGTGAGGGGTTGGATGCGGGTGCCGAAACCGCCGGCCATGATTACAGCCTTCATATACTGATCCTCCTTGATGGATTACAATTCATTTTACCATGCTTGCTTGAGTAATCTACTGTTGCAAAAGTTTTTCATCGTATTCCGATCGGGAAGTCCACCTCAACTCCTGTCAAGCCCCCAACTCCTTAACCAACTCCATTTCCTTACGCAAAACGGTGTTGATCAACGTCCCGACATCCGTCTTGCACTTGCGGGCGCGCTGGCTGAAGAAACTTTCAATCGGACCATCAAGATACACAGGAAATTGTAGTTCTTCAGGTTTGCAATAAAACTTGCCTTGCTCTGCTTTTGAAAAATCATATTCTTTTTTCATTGAGGTCTCCTCGCGAAATACGTCTCTCGCTCACGCTTTGTTGCTTTTCGCGCTGAAATTATTCTAACCATCTGCTCATTTCCAGAGATTCTTATGGTATGTACAACCAGCAGAACAGACGAGTCCGGTATCATGCCAATGACAACCCAGCGATCTTCATCATCTGAATGGTCTTCATCAAACAGGTTAAGCTGCCAGGGATCGGCAAAAACATGGCCAGCGTCTACAAATGTTATTTTGTGTTTTTCAATGTTTTGGCGTTCCTTCTGTGTATCCCACTCAAATTTCATAGGTCATTTTCTCTAGTCGAGCGTCGTTGGACCGCTTGGCTCACCTGAACGTAGCCATTTGGGTTGAGTATTCCGGGGACAGTATAGGTATTCTGGGGATAGAATACGCAAACCATTTCAATTCCCAGCTACCTTAAACACCTTTGAGAAAAACAGCGCAGCGTGTATCACGTTTCAAATATCAGTCTTACAACCCTGACGCACGGCGCTGGGCCTTCTTGGCCAGAACCCGTTTGATCTCTTCTTTCAGTTCGGTCAGGTCACCGGATTTGACCACGTAGCTGTCTGCCAGCCAGGCGGAAAAATCATCCTTGTAGCAGGAAAAGGCAGAACAGAGGATGACCGGCATATCGTGGCGTTCCTTAACGATCTTTTGCAGCAGCTCAATGCCGCTCTCGTTCTTGAGTTTAATATCCAGTACGGCAAGATCAAAGCTCTGCTGTCCCAGTTTTTCAACGGCCTCGGCAATATTTGCCGCAGTCTCAACCGTATAACCTTCATCGGTCAACTCTTCACTGTACAGCAGCCGGATATTGGCTTCATCGTCAACTACCAGCAATCTACTCATAGGGTTGCTCCTCCTTGCGGGTGGGAAGTTTAATGGTGTAGGTGACTCCCCCTTCTGGTGGCGCCACCACCATCAGGGGGATATTCTGCTTATCCAGCATACTGCGGCTTAGGGCCATGTTTAGGCCTGACCCCATTTCACAGGTTTCCGTAAAGGGGGTTAGCAATGCCTCAAGCTCATCTTCCGACAGGGTCCGGTTGTGGTCCACAATCTGTACATTAACGTGATCCCCCTCCACCCTGGTGCTGATGTCGATAACACCATTTTGCAGGCCATCAATGGTGCTGAGCAGGATATTGCGAATGCAGTAGGTGGTCTGCTTAAAATCAATATAGACCGATGGCAACTGCTCTCCGGCATGGAAACGGCAGGTGTAATCCTGGGCAACGGCACGTTCCTGCACATCCCGCAGGGAAGATTCCACCAGTTGGTTGGGGTCCCAGAAGTCACAGGTGGGGAAGAGGGCATCGGAGTAGGTCAGGATCTCTCCCAGCACCTCTTCCAGTTGGCGGGCCTCAGTTACGATGGATTCAATAAAGGTCCGTTTGGGGTCATTGTCCGGGGTGTTTTTAAGGATACTGCGGGCAAACCCGCCAATTACCATTAAGGGGTTGCGGATGGAGTGGGCAATGCTGGAGGTAATCCGTCCCACCAGAGCCATCTTCTCCATCCTGACCAGCTGTTCCTGCTGTTCCTGCAACCGCAGGTTGGCATGCTTCAGCTTATCCACCTCTTCCTGAACCCGTTCATACAGGGAGGCACGCTCAATGGCAAAGGCCACCGGAAAGGTGAAGGTCTCAATTGACCGCATATCCTGTTCCGTAATGGTTCGATGGGTGATGAAGTTGTCGGCAATAATCACCCCGACACGGCGGTTGCGGGCGATTAGCGGCAGTACCAGAAACGTATCCACCCCCAGCAACCGGGCAAAATCGATATCCAGGTCCTGACGGTGGAAGGCGTCAGTGACCAGGATCGGCTTTCGCTCTTCCAGGGCCCGGGCAATGATATGCTGTTCATCATCTAAAGGAATGATCAGTCGCTCAAGGATGTCGTGAAACTTGTTCCGCTCGGCAGTCAGCTTGTCCTTTAGAAACAGCTGAGATAGCCCCTGCAGGTCCTGATCGCCTGATTCAATTTCCTGCCAGGTCTGGCCTGCCTCTTCTGCAGAACGGGGACCAATGGCAAGATGGCCTTTCAGGATGTGGCGTTCTTTGTCCGCCAGCAGCAGGAAGGCCCGGTTCATACCAAACCCTTTGCCGGCAGTGATGGCGGTTAAGGCAACGGACAAGACCTCATCCAGATCAACCGAACTCTGCAGCACAGAGCCTAATTCATGCAGGAAACGAACTTCCAGTGTTTTGGTGTCAAGGAAGTTTGCCAGAGATTGAATCTGGGTTTTCTGACGGCGGTAATCGGTATGCAGGATGGAAAAGATAGGGGCCAGCGGGTGGCCACTGTCACGGAAGCGGGCCAGGTCGCGTTTGAATTTCTCGCATTCACAGCACTTTTCAAGGATACGGCGACTACGGGACGAAAGGAGATCTTCATCCCCTTCGCCAATATTGGGGCAATCGCCCATGACAATGCTGTCGCGGTCCCAGCAGCATTCCCAATCTGTTATCGCGGTAATCTCCATTCGGCTGGCTCCGGCACCAAGCATACCACGGGAACGGCACGGGTCAAGTGACAGGGGCGTCGTGTTTACGCCTTCGTAGCATTATTTTATTTTCCAGGTTGTCCCCTGTGGCGTATCCAGCAATTGGATATCCCGTGACAGGAGATAGTCCCTGATCTCATCACTACGTTTGAAATTCTTGTTTTTTCTGACTTCTGTCCGTTCAACGATCAACTGTTCAATCTCTTCCGGGCTGATCTCCAGATGTTGCGCCTTTTCTGCCTCACGGGCGGCCAGCCAGTCAGAGGGTTTGACCAAAAACAGTCCCACCACGCTCCCAATCTCTGCAATGTTGGACCTGAGCAGTTCAAGGTCAGAGCGGCAGGCGCTGCAGGTTCCCCCGCCTTCGGCCAGCAAGCGGTTCAGGGTGCGAATGACATCAAAGAGTATTCCCAGGGCCTGGGCAGTATTAAAATCATCATCCATGGCCTCTTTAAAGCGAGGCAACAGCCCGGCAACCTTTTCTGAAAATTCTGCAGCAGAAGGCACCACCGCTGTTTCAGCTGCAGGTTTCTCCAGCGCCAGATCCAATGCGGCCAGGGCCTCATAAATCCGGGTCAGACCGGCCTGGGCCTCGCGCAGATTCTGGTCAGAGTAATCCAGCGGGGAGCGGTAGTGGGCCTGCAGGATAAAGAAACGCAGAGTTTCGGGATCGAACAGTTCCAGCACCTCACGGATGGTGAAGAAGTTGCCCAGTGACTTGCTCATCTTCTCGCTGTTAATGTTGACAAAGCCGTTGTGCAGCCAGTAGTTGACAAATTGACAGCCATTGGCACCTTCGGACTGGGCTATCTCGTTTTCATGGTGGGGGAAGACCAGGTCCTTGCCGCCACCATGGATATCAAAAGATGGTCCCAGAAAGCGCATGCTCATGGCAGAGCACTCAATATGCCAGCCAGGCCGACCAGTTCCCCAGGGAGACTGCCAGAACGGTTCGCCCGGTTTGGAGCCCTTCCATAGTGCAAAGTCCATTGGATTGCGTTTCCGTTCATCCACATCAACCCGTGCTCCGGCCAGCATATCCTCAAGGTTGCGCCCGGAAAGTTTCAGGTAGGTGGGAAAGGTTTCCACGGCAAAATAGACGTCACCGTCACCGTCAACGGCGTAGGCGTGGCCGTTCTCAATCAGCCGCTGAATAATGCTGATGATGTCGTCAATATGGTCCGTTGCCTTGGGCTCAATGGTGGGACGCAGCATACCCAGACGATCCATATCCTCATCAAAGGTGGCGATATAGCGATCGGCAATGGTGCGGTAATCGGTCCCTTCCTGATTGGCCCGGTTAATAATTTTATCGTCTATGTCGGTATAGTTACGGACGTAGGTTACGTCGTAGCCGCTAAAACGCAGGTAACGATAGATCATGTCAAACACGATGCCTGCCCGGGCATGACCGATATGGCAAAAGTCATAGACCGTAACACCGCAGACATACATGCCGACCTTGCCGGCAACACGGGGAACAAACGGTTCTTTTTCGCCAGCAAGGGTATTGTAGAGACGCAACGCCATAAAACACTCCAGAGATGCTGATTTTTGGCTACTTTGTCATGATTTTAGATCGAAGGCAAGAGGTGAGCTCTTGCAGGTCGGCGCTGCAGAGTGATACAGTGAGGCGATAGAGGGGGATGGCATGGAGAAGATGCAGTACGAAGATCAGTTGAAACTGCTTGATCGCGGGGAACCGGGAGAAATCCTTGATCTCCTGTCAAGACTTTCTCAAAAAAGCCCCCATGACCTGGTTTTCTTTAACTATTATAAGGAAGTGCCCATTTCGTCGGCGGCTGAGGTGCTGTATCTCTTTGGCGATACCCTGATCTGCCGTTCCAACCCAACCCAGACCCGTGCCTTAAAAGCCAGCCGTTATACGATTATCCGTTCTCCCAAACTTGCACACGATGTGTATGCCAGCACAACATATGATGCCGAGACCGACGAAATTACCCTGTCTGAATTTTCCTATGTTGAAGTCCTGCCAGATCGCCGTAATACGTTGCGGGTGAAAATTGGCGGGCTGTTCCAGGTACCGGTTGAGGCAGGCACCACCACCTTCACTGCCAAACTGAAAGACCTCTCTTTGGGAGGTTGCGCCCTGGAGGTCCCAGGCAAAGAGTTGCTGGGAAGTTTCACCTATTTCTATCTCAACCTTTCATTTGTTCTGCAGGATCAGTCAACGCCCCAAAAACTACGGGTTATGGCCCGCCTGCTCCGTTTTGAAAGCGATGCTAACCCCTGTCGATGCATCCTGCTGTTTGAGCATGACCGTCGCAGTGAAGACCTGATCGGCCGGTATATTGCCCAACGTCAGGCTGAGATCATTCGGGAACTGAAGGACTAACCGGAAACGAAACTCATGGCCTTATTACCCTATTCATCCCTTTTATCGTTAATCCCTGATGCTGCCATTGTCGTTGATCAACAGGCTCAGATCAGACACGCCAACCAACGCGCTGAGCAGTTATTCGGGTATGGGCCGGATGAGCTGGCAGGGCTCCCCCTGAGCGAACTGATTCCACAGGATAAGCGGGAGTACCACGCAGGTATGGTAGCCGGTTTTATGGCGGCGCCTGTAGATCGACCGATGGCAACAGGTGTACCCTTTTCAGGACAGCGCAAGGATGGCAGCACCTTTCCAGCAGATATTACCCTGGGACCGATCGGAGCAGGACCAGATCTGATGATCCTGGCCACTATTCGGGATATTACGGCACAAAAACAGGCTGAAATCGAACTGAAGCAGGCAAACCGGGCCATGCGCCTGCTTTCTGCCAGCAACCGGACATTGCTGCGCAGCACCCGTGAAGATGATCAACTGGCTCAGGTCTGTCGCATTGCGGTTGAAATCGGAGGGTATCGGCTGGCCTGGGTGGGCATTGCCCAGTTTGATGAAGAAAAATCCATCAGTCCTGCGACCTACTATGGCGCTGAACAGGGATTTCTCAGTCAGGCCCGGATGACCTGGGCCGAAGGCGAGCGCGGCACCAGTGCCATGAGCACCGCCATTCGTACCGGCACGATCCAGCTGCGGCAGGATATCCTTAACGATCCCCTGCTGGCTCCCTGGCATGAGGATGCCCGTGCGCGTAACTACCAATCAGCCATTGCACTGCCGCTTCGCTTACAGGACGAGGTAATCGGTGCACTCGCCATCTATGCCCCGGAGCCCTACGCCTTTCATGAACAGGAGGTGACACTGCTGGAAGAGCTGGCCGATGACCTTGCCTTTGGCATCCAGAATCTGCGGATGCGACGTGCCCATGAAGATGCCCAGGCCCATGTCCAACAACTGGCCTACTACGACCGTCTCACAGGATTGCCCAACCGGATTGCATTTACCGAACAGTTTGACCGGGATCTGGCTGCTGCTGCCGCCGAAGGCCACACTATTTCGTTACTCCTGCTGGATCTGAATTATCTGCGGGAGATCAACGAGACCCATGGACACGCGCTAGGAGATCAGGTCCTGGTGCGGGTTGCCGGGCAGCTGCAACAGCTCTATGCTACAGCAGGTTTTATCGCACGCTTTAGTGGCAACGACTTTACTATCATCTGTCCCAAGCTTGATCAGTTTGGGGCGGCTGCCTTGGGAGAAAAGATTCTTGCCACCATTTCAACCCCGTTCTACATGGCAGGTAATCGGTTTGTGATTGGGGGCAACATCGGCGTAGCGGTGTATCCCGGTGACGGTGAGACCTCGGCGGAACTGCTCTCCAAGGTTGATCTGGCCATGACGCGGGCCAAAGAGACCGGTAACGGCTGCTGTTTCTACCGACCAGAGATGGGGCAACGTTTGGCACGAACGCTTGAGCTGGCTCATCGGCTTGAACGGGCCATGCATGACAATCAGCTGGAGCTGTATTATCAACCCCAGATTGCATTGCTTTCCGGAAAGATTGTAGGCGCTGAAGCCTTGCTGCGTTGGCATGACCCGGAGCTGGGCTGGATCAGTCCGGCTGAATTTATACCGGTGGCCGAGGCACGCGGAATGATGATGGAACTGGGGGGCTGGGTGCTGCGTACCGCCTGTCATCAGATACGCCAGTGGCAGGATAGTGGACTGTTCTGCCAGGGCAGGATTGCCATCAACGTTTCGGCCCGCCAACTGGATGATCCTGATTTTCCTGGCTTGATCAGCAGGATTCTCGAAGAGGCCGGTGTACCAAGCAGCTGCCTGGAACTGGAACTGACGGAAAGCGTTCTGATGACGGACCCCCAACAGGTAATCAGTATCCTGACTGAATTAAAAGAGCTGGGATTTGCCCTGGCAATTGATGATTTTGGCACCGGCTATTCATCGCTGGCGTATCTGAAGCGTTTCCCGGTGGACACCCTCAAGATTGATCAGGCTTTTGTGCGTGAGATGCTGGTGGAGCAGAATGATCGGGCCATTGTTGCCACTATCGTTGCCATGGCTCAACAGTTGGGGCTTACCACGGTTGCTGAGGGGGTGGAGGTTGAGGAACAACGGCAGATGCTACAGGAGCTGGGGTGTGTGCTGGCTCAGGGGTTCCTCTTCAGTCGTCCCGAGCCTGCGGATGAATTTACCCGCAAACGGCTAATCCAGAGAAATCAACTTGAAGGCAATCACTAACCACAGACCGCAAGCGGAAGAACCACCTGAAACTCTGCCCCGTCAGCAACATTGTGAACCTTCAGCATGCCATCATGGTTCTGGATGATCCGGTTGACAATAGCCAGCCCAAGTCCGGTACCATGGCGTTTGGTGGTAAAAAATGGCGTAAAGATCTTGCTGATAACATCTTCCGGAATGCCGCCACCACTATCTGAAAACGACAGAACAGCACAGATCTTCCCCCGCTCCTCTGCAGTCGCAAGCACGATCTTCAATGCACCATCCTGAGTTATCGCATCCTGAGCATTAACAATCAGGTTGATACATACCTGCTTCAGCTGGCTACTGTCACCCAGGACAATGCAGGGGCTCGCAGGTATGTCGGCTTTAAGCGTTATGTTGCGTTCTTCCAGTGAAAGCGAATAATCAGCCAGGCAGCTCCTGACTATCTCTGCCAGATCGCATTCCTGATAACAGATGGTGGGCTTACGTGAAAAGGTGAGGATATCTCCCAGAAGCCGCTCAAGTCGATGTGATTCGCTGATAATGGTGTCCAGGCAGTGCCGCTGGGAGGTGTTTTCCGGCAACATGCGCCCCAGACGGGCGGCAAAGCCACCGATAGTAATCAGGGGTGTCTTCAGTTCGTGTGAAATTGAGGCTGCCATCTCGCCGATAGCAGCCAGGTGTGCCCCATGGATCAGACGTTGACGGGCATCACGCAGCTCGGCATGGGCTTCTTCAATATCACGATAGAGCCGTGTGTTTTCAATGGCCATGCCGGCCTGATTGGCAAACAGCTGCAATACCTGAAGCTGCTGGTCAGTAATCGGCTGGTTCTTGAACGGATTATCAACAATGATAATACCGACCAGATTGTTGCGGGTGACCAGAGGCACTGCGGCAAAGGAGTTGATACCAAAACGGGTGATGAAATCACATTCCTGACATTTCAGGCACTGTACATCCTCAATCCGGTAAAGACGGCGATCATTCACCACATGGGAAACAATCTGACACCCATCTGCAAGGTCAATTCGGGTCTCCCTGACTTTCGTGCAGAAATCAGACTGACGCTGGCTGGCCATGGCATCTTCATCAAGATCCCAGTAGCCACTGAGTGGATTAGCTGGATCAGCACCTACCAATTGCAACCCATCGGTACTTTTGCGGCAAATGCCCAACATGCCCTGCAACGTGTTTGTTTTTTGATTGTAGAGAAACAGCATGGCACGGCAGAACAGGCCGTTCTCTTCGCAGACTAGGGTGGAAAGGATAAGATGGAGCAGCTTGTTAAGCTGCATGGTGGAAAGCAGGGTGGTGCTGAATAAATAGAAAAGCTGAAGATCCTTCTGTGCTTGAAGGCCTTCAGAAACAGTTGCAGGGGATTCATTCGTAGTGGTGTCTGGCATGCGAATCCTGCGCTTTAATGCGGTATAAAATGAACTCTGTTGAGACTGACCTAGTGACGTCTTTCCTTCTCTTCCGCTTCAATCTTGCAATCGATACACTGGGTGGTTACCGGACGGGCCTTCAGACGGGCTTCGCTGATCTCTGCACCGCAATCTTCGCAGATGCCGTAGGTCCCGTCATCAATCCGCTCCAACGCCTCTCTCACCTTGTTGGCCAGCTTGCGTTCACGGTCACGAATCCGTAGCTCAAAGGTACGGTCAGATTCCTGGGTGGCACGGTCGGTCGGATCAGGGAAGTGAGAGGCGTCATCACCCATCTCATGTACGGTTTTATCTGCTTCTGACAGCAGCGCCTTCATCTCTTCCTGGAGCAGCTGACGAAATTGTTCAAGTTTCTCGGCGTCCATGGGTCTCCTCACATGACTACGGCTATAATTGATCAATATTAAGAGCTTTGGATGCCCAAGTCCAGTAAAAAGTATGTTACAGCAGGAACTGCAGCACCTCCTGTACCGTGGCAACACCGTTCAGTTCAAGACCGGCATCGGAGAGCCGCCTCAGATTGCCGGCCGGTAGAATGCACTGCTTGAAACCGAGTTTTGTCGCCTCACCCAGCCTCGGTTCAGGCTGATTAACCGCCCGCACCTCACCAGCCAGGCCGACCTCGCCAAACACCACGGCACCGGCTGCAACCGGACGATCCAGGTGACTGGAGGCCACTGCCAGCAGCATGGCCAGATCTGCCGCAGGCTCATTCAGCCGGGCACCACCAGCAACATTCAGAAAGATATCCTGCCCCCCCAAGTGCAGTCCGGCCTTCTTCTCCAGCACCGCCACCAGCAGGGCCAGGCGGTTGCTATCCACTCCGATAGTGGTCCGGCGGGGCGTGCCGTAGGCGCTGGGGGTCACCAGGGCCTGGATCTCCACCAGCAGGGTGCGACTGCCTTCCAGCGAGGCGGTTACCACCGAGCCGGGGGCATCCAGGGGGCGCTCGGACAGGAACAGCTCTGACGGATTGGCCACCTCGGCCAGACCGCCGGACTTCATTTCAAAGACACCGATCTCATTGGTAGAGCCAAAACGGTTTTTGACCGCCCGTAGAATCCGGTAGGGATGGCCGCGGTCACCCTCAAAATAGAGCACCGTGTCCACCATATGCTCCAGTACCCGCGGCCCGGCAATGGCGCCGTCCTTGGTAACATGGCCTACAATAAAGATCGGGATGCCGCTACCCTTGGCCAGCAGCATCAGCCGACCGGCAGATTCCCGCACTTGACTGACCGAACCTGGGGCAGACTCCAGCGCTTGGGTCCAGACGGTCTGGATCGAGTCCACCACCACAGCCCGCGGCTTGAGTTTCTCTACCTGAGCCACGATCTCTTCCAGCCCGTTTTCTGCCAGCACCAGTAGTTGCCGACCGCTCACCCCCAGCCGCTCGCCCCGCAAACGGGTCTGGGCCGCGGATTCCTCGCCGGATACATACAACACAGCCCCTTCAGCCGCCAGATGGTGCATGGCCTGCAGCAGCAGGGTTGACTTGCCGATACCGGGATCACCGCCGATCAGCACCAGTGAACCTGGCACCAGACCGCCACCCAGCACCCGATCCAGCTCGCCAATGCCGCAGCCTAAACGCACTTCTGCCTGGGGAGGCACCTCGCCAATCGGCAGGGCAACGCTCTTGGTCGGAAGCGGGCGACCGCTGCGGACCGCTGCGGCTGATGGTTGCTGTTCCTCCACCATGCTGTTCCAGGCCCCGCAGTCAGGACATTTACCCAGCCACTTGGGGGACTGACAGCCACACTGACTGCAACTGAAAACCGTTTTTTGACGCACGTCATTACCTCCTGCGGCACGATCACTGCATAGTTAACAGCAGCAGCGGTACTCTAGCAGAGCCGCTTACCACCTACAACCGCTGAATTGCGGCTTGTATACACAAATCCGGTTTGGTATACTTTGCGGCCTTGAAAGAGGCAAATGACTTGTTATTAGGCAGATGGTTAAAAGGAGAATCAGATCATGATCGGCACTATTGAAATAAAAAACGGCATTCACTGGCTGGGTGCACAGCACCCTGAGCTGCGGGTCTTTGACGACCTCTTCCCCACTGAACACGGCACCACCTACAACAGTTATCTGGTGCAGGGCAGCGAGAAAATTGCCCTGATCGACACAGTCAAGATCAAGTTTGTTGACCAGTTCATGGACAAACTTAAATCGCTGGTTGATCCGGCCAAGGTGGATTACATCATTGTCAACCATGCCGAACCGGACCATTCCGGCTCCCTTTCCTTCCTGCTGGAACACTGCCCCAACGCCGTAGTGGTCTCCACCCAGGCTGCCAAGAACTTTGTGGGCAACATGATCCACAAGCCGTTCCAGTCAAAGACCGTCAAAGATGGCGAGACCCTTGACCTGGGTGGCCGCACCCTGCGCTTTATCATGGCCCCCTTCCTGCACTGGCCGGACACCATGTTCACCCGGCTGGAAGAAGAAAAGATCATGTTCACCTGTGATGCCTTTGGCGCCCACTACTGCAACACCCGTAGCATCTTCAACGATGAGATCGAGGATTTTACCTCGGCCCGTGAGTTCTACTTTGACTGCCTGATGCGCCCCTTCAAGGACAAGGTACTGGCTGCGGTTGAGAAGATCCGCCATGATGTGATCGATATGATCTGTCCCAGCCATGGCCCGATCATCCGCAAAGATCCCTGGCGGGTGATTGAACAGTATGAGAACTGGAGCAAACCCAAGTCCTTTGGCAAAAAGGTGCTGGTGTTCTACATCTCTCCCCACGGTAGCACTGAAAAGATGGCCCATGCCCTGGTTGAGGGGGCTGCGAGGGACGGGATTGAAGTGGCCAGCCACCATATTGTCGGCCTGAGCGACAATGAGCTGCGCGACCTGATGGAAGAAGCGGATGCCCTGGTCTTCGGCGTGCCCACCATCAACCGGGATGTGCCCA
>Ga0209016_1001829_pt1 | contig 15770 bp, 6 predicted proteins | sample EPASupsiteSAE305_FD_187265 | JGI IMG/M metagenome (GOLD analysis project Ga0209016, IMG submission 187265) | Bioremediated contaminated groundwater microbial communities from EPA Superfund site, New Mexico - SAE3-05 (SPAdes) (version 2) | ecosystem: Environmental > Aquatic > Deep subsurface >...
CGAATTCATAGTAATCATCGTCAAGATCGCGGACAGGAACAAGGCCTTCGCACTTGTTTTCGTTTAGCTCGACATACAATCCCCATTCGGTAACACCCGATATAACACCGTCGAACACCATGCCCAACTTATCGCTCATAAACTCTACCTGCTTATATTTTGTGGAAGCCCGTTCGGCATTAGCCGCCACCTGTTCCATGGCAGAACAATGCTCGCACATATCTTCGTACTTGGCTTTCACCACGCTACGGCCACCGGCAAGATAACGTTCCAGCAAGCGATGTACCATCATATCCGGATAACGACGAATCGGACTGGTAAAGTGGGTATAATAGTCGAAAGCAAGGCCGTAATGACCTACATTCTCTGTCGAATATACTGCCTTAGCCATGGCGCGGATAGCCACCGTTTCGATAAGATTCTCCTCGCGTTTCCCCTGTACCTCGTCCAGCAAATGGTTAATCCCCTTAGAAACCTCCACTTTGCTGCCATCTGTCTTCAACTTATAACCAAAGCGACGAATAAAGGCTGCAAAATTTTCCATCTTATCCGGATCCGGAAGATCATGGATACGATAAACAAAAGTCTTTTTATGCGATTCAGGCACCTTGCCCACAAACTCGGCAACCGTACGATTGGCCAGCAACATAAATTCTTCAATCATTTTGTTGGCATCCTTCGACTCCTTAAAGTAAACACTAAGAGGTTTGCCGAATTCATCAATTTCAAATTTCACCTCATAACGTTCGAACGCTATGGCGCCATCTTTAAATCTCTTGGCGCGAAGCTTTTTGGCAAGAGCATCCATGGCAAGGATAGCCTCTTTACAATCGCCTTCCCCTTTTTCAATAATATCCTGCGCTTCCTCATAGGTGAAGCGTCGGTCGCTCTTTATGAGTGTACGGCAGATACGCGAATTCTTTACAGTCCCATCATGAGCCATCTCAAAAACAACGGAGAAACAGAATTTCTCTTCATTCGGACGAAGAGAGCACAAACCATTACTCAACCTTTCGGGAAGCATAGGAATGGTTCTATCTACCAGATACACACTGGTTGCCCGGCTTTGAGCCTCTTTATCAATTATACCATCCGGTTTTACGAAATGAGTTACATCCGCAATATGGACACCTACCTCAACCATTCCGTTGGGAAGCGTACGGTAAGAAAGCGCATCATCAAAATCTTTGGCATCTTTCGGATCCACCGTAAAAGTAAGCACCTCGCGGAAATCTTCCCTTTCAGCCAAATCTTTGTCGGTGATATCCCCGGATATCTCTTCAGCAGCCTTTTCCACACTCTCCGGATACTTATAAGGTAATCCGAATTCAGCCAGAATTGCATGCATTTCCGCATCATTCTGTCCGGCTACACCCAAAATATCAACCACTTCACCAAGTGGATTCTTTGCTCCTTCGGGCCATTCTATGATACGAACAATGGCTTTATCACCATTTTTTCCGTCTTTCAGGTGCTCCTTCGGAATAAATATATCATTAGCAAGCGTTCTGTTTTCCGTTACAAGGAAAGCAAAACCTTTCGCAACCTGCAATTTTCCAACAAATGTTTTTTCCGAACTCTCCACTATTTCAATCACCTCGGCCTCCTGTTCAGCACCCTTGCGTTTAGCAAAAAGCTGCACCTTCACCTTATCGCCATTCATGGCATGCCCCGAATTACGTTCGGCAACAGCAACAGGCGTACCACCATCTTCCGGAAGAAATGAATTCTTTCCGTTACTTCGGCGTGTAAAGGTACCCACCGCAAGCGTACCAATTCCGTTATAACGATACCTGCCGCGGTCTATTTCCGAAATAAAGTCGTCGGCAGCCAGGTCGTAAAGAATATCCACGACCATTAACTTCTGGACCTGAGCTTCAAGTCCTAATATCTTACTTATCTGTTTGTAATTAAAAGACTCTTTGGAAGAAGCCTGGAAAGCTTCCATAACGGCCTGCACCATTGCCTGTTTCTTCATTCGCTTTCCCGAACCTTTATTCTCCTTTTTTTCTTTATTGTCTTTCTTTAATGTCTTTTTTCTTATCATATTCTTCAATTTTATTGGCAGCGCAGGCTACCTGTCTACAAAGTAAACAAATAAATCCGACAAAGCGTTTAGTAAGTAGCTAAAAAGACTTATCCAAACCGTTACTTGGTAAATCGGAACGCTTCTACACCAACCGCTCCGGGTTTACAAACAAACAAGCTTCCGCTCAACGGATATTTTTCAAGTTGCTCTTCCGATAGTCCTGCCCGCGCAGTCGTAATATACAGAATATCCAGATTCTCCCCACCAAAAGCACAAGAGGCTACATTTGGAGCAGGAAGTTCAATTTTCTTCAGCAATTCGCCTGTCTGCGGATTGTAGCAATACACGCCGTATCCTCCCCACTGGGCCACCCAAAGATTTCCGTTCCTGTCTATTGTCATTCCATCAGGCGAACCGGTTCCTTCCTCCATCTTTACAGCCACACCATCAAAAGTAATAGTTCCTGTTGCCGCATCATATTTATAGCGGGCAACCTGACCTGTTGGTGTATCATTGTAGTACATAAATCTTTTATCTGCCGTCCACACAATACCGTTAGAGATAGTTACACTATCCAGCATAACCGATACACCCCCATCGTGGGTAACCGTAAATAATTTTCCCGCACCCTTTGGGGCACCAAAACCCATCGTTCCTACCCAAAGACGACCTTCCGGATCGCATTTCCCGTCGTTGCAGCGAACTGTTCCGTTTTTATCATCAATGGAAGCAACATGTGTATTCTCTCCAGTCACCAGATTTACCCGTACTATCTCATTCTGCAAAGAAACAACCACAGTCGAATCGGTTTCCGGAACCACAGTAGACACCATACGGTCGAACGACCAGGTTTTGCAAGTAGACGATTCCGGAAGATACTCATACAAGGTTTTACCTTCTATGTCCACCCAGAAGAGAGACTTACGCTCCGGATGCCAGATACTGCCTTCGCCGGTAGTAGCCTTCGCTTCAAAAGCAACAACAGGCTTTTCGGTCAGCGTATTTCCGGAACAAGACGAAAAAAGCAATAAGCAAAAGGCAGGTAAGCCCCAAGCCAGGAAAGTCAACGAGTCAAACAGAGCGGATGTTTTCATACATAATTCATTTTGATAAACAAAAATAGTAATTTTCTTTCCAACAAACAGATACGTTTACAGATATTCCACACCACCCCCTCAAATAATTGCTTTCTACAACTAAATCCGATTTTTACGCAAACCATCTACCATCTCTCATTTTTCTTCACTTTCCCCTGTATTTAAGCGAGGTTTGGCGGTGATAGATCCCTTTTTGCATCCCTCACCAATCCTTCATCTGTCACCGGCTTCGGGAGCCCGGTTTTCATGTTAAATCCTGCAACAGTTTACACACGAAGGCAAATCATCCTGTTATACTATATAACTATCTCTTTTACTATTACATAGTACTGCATTCTATTAAGAGATCTATCCATTTGCTAACGAACATCTATTCGTTTGTCATATGTCAAACGCAAAGTCAACATATGAATACCTTGCGTTTAACATTTGACAAACGCAAGGTATTCATATGGCAAACGAATAGATCTTCACTAGCAAAATTATAAAAGACTACAGTAAACGTACTAAATATGTTAATAGAAAGTTCTAGTTAACACTAGTCAAAAACTTCCAATAAACACTTATTCAACTATTTATTAATCAATTTTAATAGATTAACCCTTCAAACAGACTGAATTAATTATATATTTGAAAAATATTATCGGACGATTGTTAATCTAAAATCAAAAATGGGAAAATAGCCATTTATAATCCTAACAACCATGAAACTGTACAGACTGATTTTTTTCATAATTATATTACAATCTTCCATAGACGTATGGGCACATTCAAATGGCACATATTCTATTGAAGGTAGTTTGCATGATACCACAGGACAGTCGATTAACTACGCAACCATTACTTTATTATCTGATATTGACTCAACGTATATAGGTGGTAGCATTACCAACGAAGATGGAAAATTCAGAATCAACAATTTATCATCTGGTAAATATACCTTACAAATTACTCACTTACTATTTAAACGTAAACTTGTTGAGATTGTCATTCATGATAATATAATATTGCCTCCAATTGTTTTAGAAGATAACATCAATGAATTAGGGGCTGTTGTTGTTACAGCCAATACAATTCAACATAAACCGGACAGATACATTGTTTCATTACAAGGTAATCCAATAGTCCGGGGAAACAATACAACCGAAGTCCTGGGCCTAATGCCAGGCATCACCAACGAAAGAGGTGTTTTAAAATTAAATGGAAGAGATGTTTCTCAGATTTATATAGATGGTCGCAAATTGAAAGATCGAAAAGAGCTGGATGCCATTCAAGCTGATAATATTGATAAAATAGAAATAATATACCTATCAGGAAGCGAAGAAGATGCTGGAAGTACAGGTGGAATTATCAATATAAAACTTAAAAAACTGGAAAATGGAGGTTACTATGGGTCAATATCAGGAGACTATTCTACTCTTCTTCCTGAGGGGCATTACTCCGATAACATAAATGCATCTGTAAATTACGCATATAAAAAACTAAGTGTCTATAATTATTTATCTTACAACGATTTCAAACAAACTGATACGTACGAAATTAGTTCAAAATATAAGCAATTGGGACAGAGTCTAACTATGAAAACTCAGGAGAGAGGATGGAAACAATCCTTCTCGGATCGGTTAACCCTATCGTATGAATTGAATAAAATGCATAGTATTGGTATTAATGGTAGATTAAGTATTGCTGATGCTTCCCCACTACAGCACTCCAGCTCTATCGTGAAAAATAATAACGGGGCAGCAGCTAATTCAACAGGTTCGGATATTAACAATGACACAAAGAACAGACAATATCAATTGGCTTTTAATTATAATTGGCAGATTGATACTAAAGGATCATATTTCAAACTTATTGCAGATTATCTTAATTTTTCAAATCAAATACGACAAAACAGTATCTATAAATACAATGTTAATTCTGAATCACAAACTAATGAATACTCAAAAAATGATATAGACAATAAAACAGACATGTATGAGGTTGATGCCAGATTTGCAATAATGATTGGTAAAAAGGGCCAATTTGACTTTGGAGTCAACTACAGCTTAAATAAATCTGATCAGCAATTGGATTATCAATATTTAATAAATAATAGCTGGGGTGAAGATGCTGATTTATGTGACAACTATATGCTGGAAGGAGTAAAGTATGCCGGATACATGTCTTATTCTTCAATGTTTGGTAAGAAACTAAAATATAAGGCCGGTTATAGGATTCAACAGAATAAAATAAGTTACAATTCAAAAAAGATAAATGAATCAAATTCCAGGTCTTATTTTGGATTTTATCCTTCACTAAGTTTAATATACAATATTAATTCTCAGGAAGGTACATTTGTTAATCTGAATTATCAAAGAGATATGGACCCAATACCGTATAATGCCATAACCCCCGTTGTTGTATATAATAATGAAAATTCATACACAAAAGGCAATGTAAATATTAAACCAGTGAACTTTCACATAATTATGCTTGGCACAGCTTATAAAAGCAAGTGGAACCTAAATTATATATTTATTTCAGGAAAAGATTTGTTGTATTACAAAACATTCATTGACGAGAAGAATCCTTTGGTGACTTACTCTATGCCGGTTAACAACGGACGGATGTTCGGACACAGCTTTACAATGGATCGTACATTTAAAATATCACAGTGGTGGAGTATAAAAGGCAATATACGGTTAGAATGGATGAGATATAAAGGTATTGAAATCAATACAGCTGCGTGGAAACCCTATATATTATTAACAAATACATTTAATTCCTCTTCTGGTTGGGGAGGTAATTTCTCTACTTACTTAGAGCCCACCTACAAATCTCAAGAACGCACCTATAAAGCTGTTTACGGATTGTACGGCAAAGTGTATAAATACCTACTAAAAGAAAGGCTAATCGCAAGTCTTAATTTTACAGCTTTTGCTCGTAACAGACAACTAATCATTAATACCTCTGATATCCTTACTAAAAAACGGTATCTCACAAATCAAACAGGTATAACAATTGGGGTAACATATAATTTTAATGGAGGAAAAAAAGTGACAACTAAACAAGTTCAGAGTATTCAGAAATATTATGAATATAAAGATAAATAGATTTATATAACTCACAGAAATATTTAGCAAAAAACAATTGTAATATTATAATGCAATCCCAGTATTAAAGTTAAATACAAACCATAAACATGAAAAAGTCAACACTAATCTCAGGAATCATTTTGCTCGCAGGATTGGCTGGATGCGGACAAAGACAAGCAGTGAACGATGATCTCATCACGGTAGACATTACGAAAACTCCTTCTTCCAAAAAGGAATTAATACTTCAGGATTTTATGGATGTGGAATATGTTGCTTTGGAAACAAAAGATGACTTTCTTAATCAAGGTATTGTAATGGATATTGGAAAAAAATTCATGTTAGTAAAAAACCGAAACGACGACGGAGATATTTTTGTTTATGACAGAACCGGGAAAGCAATAACTAAGATAAATCACAAAGGGCAAGGGGGTGAAGAATATACAAATATTACAGGTATTACCTTGGATGAGGATAACAAAGAAATGTTTGTCAACGATCATTTTTCACAAAAAATCGTCGTGTATGATTTATTAGGCAACTTTAAAAGATATTTTAAATACAAAGAAAAATATGAAGATCTATTTTACACCTATATATATAATTATGATAGAGATAATCTGATTTGCAATGATCAATTTAATGAAAAAATTGCATTTGTTCTTATATCCAAACAAGATGGGAGAGTTACTAAAGAAATTAAGATCCCATTTAAAAAGAAGAAGTTATTAATGAAATTTTTAAGAGATAAAGAAACTACAAACAGTGTCTCTCCCGGCCCTTATCGTACAATAATCTTACACAAAGGTAATTGGATGCTTTTAGAACTATCGTCTGATACCGTCTACTCATTATTGCCAGATTACAGTTTGCGCCCATTTCTCGCAAGAACTCAGGCAATTCAATCCATGGATCCGGAAGTTTATTTGATTGTGAGGTTACTTTCCGACCGATATTGTTTCATGGAAACCATAAAAAATGTATTTGACTTTGAGAAAGATTCAGGATTTCCAAAAACTTTTTTCATGTACGACAGGCAGAAAAAGGTCTTTTTGCGATATACTGTTTATAATGGCGACTATACGACCAAAAAAGAAATATACATGAACTGGTTAAGACCTGTAAATCACGAAATCGAATCTTGGCAAGCTTTAGACGCCAACCAACTCGTCGAATCTTATAAGAATGGGGAGCTGAAAGGGAGACTGAAGGCAATTGCTGCGACATTGAACGAGGATTCAAATCCGGTAATAATGTTGATAAAGCATAAGAAATAAAATACATACCATAAACATGAAAAAGGCAACAGTAATCTCAGGAATCATTTTGCTCGCAGGATTGGCTGGATGCGGACAAAGACAAGCAGGGAACGATGATCTCATCACGGTAGACATTACGAAAACTCCTTCTTCCAAAAAGGAATTGATTCTTCAGGATTTTATGGATGTGGAATACGTTGCTTTGGAAACAAAAGATGACTTTCTTAATCGAGGTATTGTGCAGGATATAGGCAAAAAAACAATATTAGTAACCAACCAAGACGATGGGGATATTTTTGTTTACGACAGAACCGGAAAAGCATTAAGAAAAATAAACCGTAAAGGACAAGGGGGAGAAGAATATATTAGTTGTTTTACTATTACTTTAGATGAGGATAACGAAGAAATGTTTGTTAACGACATCTCTCTCCAAAAGATCCATGTATATGACTTATATGGAAACTTTAAACGAAGTTTTCAACACAAAAAAGGCGGCGGAACTTTATTTTATAACGATGTATTTAATTATGATAAGAATAATCTGATTTGCTATGATCAATACAATGAAGAAGTTCCATTTGTTCTTATATCAAAACAGGATGGGAGTATTACCAAAGAAATTAAAATTCCTTATAAAAAGAAGATATTATTTCTGCAGCAATCAAGGGATGAAGAATCTTTTTATATTAAGACTCCCGGCCCTTATCGTAGAATAATCACTTATAAAGGCAATTGGATATTATCAGAACCTTCATCCGATACCATTTATACCCTTTTACCAGATTATAGCTTGCGTCCTTTTCTAGTAAGGACTCCGGCAATTCAATCCATGGATCCGGGAGTTTTTCTTATATTGAGGTTTTTTTCCGACCGATATTGTTTCATGGAAACCATAAAAAATGTATTTGACTTTGATAAACAGAAAGGATTTCCAAAAGCTTTTTTCATGTACGACAGGCAGGAAAAGGTCTTTTTACGATATACTGTTTACAATGGCGACTATACAACCAAAAAAGAAATATACATGAACTGGTTAAGACCTGTAAATCACGAAATCGAATCTTGGCAGGCTTTAGACGCCAACCAACTCGTCGAATCTTATAAAAATGGGGAGCTGAAAGGGAGACTGAAGGAAATAGCTGCGACATTGAACGAGGATTCAAATCCGGTGATAATGTTGATAAAGCATAAGAAATAAACAGGGTCGCAAAAAGAAAATTATCGGACGGATGAAGAGTATTTGGCTGGACTCCTTTATATCGAAAATTTTTAATGCATCGTCCCTGTAGTAGTATAGGGGGCGTTTGTCAAGGTGTTCAAAATAGATTGTAAGACACTCCAGCTACTGCCCTTACTTTCCCGATATTTAAGTTGTTACGTTGATCTTTAATTGATAAATATCATTTAATGCTAGGGTAGGTTATCGAATTGATTTATTTTAACTAAGGATATATATATGAATACTTGCATATAACAATTTAATGATTAGTTTTGCAGATAGATAACCAATGAGATTATTAACACTAGCTAATATGATAAAACCAATTTGTTTACTACTATCCTTATTTTCAGGATTTTGTTATGCTCAAGACAATTTAAGTGGAGAGCTTCTTATGTTTCGGAACGGAGATAAACTAATAAAGCAACAAGTTGAATATAAATCCCCTAATTCTTCTGGGAGTAATCTTGTCTGGGATTATAAAGATTTAAAAACAATAGATAATAATTATTTATTATCATATAGCTCATTAAATGATTCTATAATACAAGGAACTGAGCACCGAACAATTTATAATTATGAATTAAAAAATGATTCATTATTATTGGTTTCATTCGAAAATCCAACGACACAATTTACATATATAAAACCGGAATTATTAATACATTTTCCACTCACAAGAGGTAAGCAAACATCGGATTATTTTATTGGGAAAGGAAATTACTGTAACAGATTGGGGTTAGTATCTCAAGGTATTAATTCAAGCAATGTAGATGCCGATGGTACTTTAATATTACCAACAGGTGATACATTAACTAATGTTACCCGAGTCCATATAAGTAAAAGAATACTAGAAACAAGTGTCACTTTAGAAAAACTTGAATCTACATTAGCTACCCCTTATTGTTTGGACAGTATCAATATTCGCTTACAGGTTGGTGACCCTATAATACTATTGGACACTTGGCAATGGTATTCCGAGGGGTATCGTTATCCTGTATTCGAAATAATAGAAAGTACGGTTCTTAAAGATGGCAAACTTTTTCCTCACTTTCAAACAGCTTTTTATTACGCCCCAGTTGACCAATATTATGATTTAAGTGATGATTACAAAAATCAAGCTGTAAGAGATATTTATTCATCAATTGAAGAAAAAAAATCGAAGAAAATACCTTTGGACTTCTCAGGGATTATGACTGACATCTATTCTTTAAAATTTGATAAGAATAATGATATATTAATCGTTGAATATAGCCTATCACAATCAAACCAAGTTAGTTTTCGATTATTGGATCTATTAGGACGGCAATTATCAGGCACTAAAAAAGCAACTATATCTGAAGGAGTGCATCAAGAAAAAATTTCACTAAATAACCTTCCTAAAGGTCAATACATCCTTCAAATATCCATCGGAAATAAATTATACGGAGAAAAGATTATAAAATAAAGAGATAATATAAGTAATAATAGCCTTAAATATGAAATTAATTAATTTACAACTGTTCTTATTATTATTGCTGGCAATCGAAGTTAATGCTGATAATTTGAAAAAACAGACTAACGATAGCATTCCAGATCTCGAAGCATTAAGAATATCTCTTCTGGAAAAATATCACAGAGGAGACACAGTCAACTATTACGCTAATTTTAATTATGATAGCATCTTCTTTAATATAACAAAACAGCAAATTGATACACCAAAAAACCTGTCTCGAATCTCAGCGCTTTCAACAAGTGGAAGTCAGAATAGTTTGCTTACCCAACCTGTTCTAATTCCTCAAACGCCAGAAAATGCGGCTCTTTCAAGAATAAACGATATTCCTGTTGGCGAATATACAGGTACTCCTGAAATCTCGGTTCCAATATATACGTTGAAGTCCGGCTCATTTGAATTGCCAATAAATTTATCATATCATGCAAGTGGAATAAAAGTATCGCAAGAAGCTACATGGGTCGGTTTAGGTTGGAACTTAAACCCCGGAGGATCAATAACATTAAATCCTGTTGGAAATATTGATCAGAAAAGTTATAGCGGTGCGCCATGGAGTGATTGGGAAAAAATGCAAGCATGGAACTATACCAGTAATTACTATAATCCAAGAAGAGGAACAGAAGATGGATACCATGGATGGGGATGTTGGGGCAATTACGACATTTCTACCTCGAAAACTCCCGCATTAATGATTAAGCAAGGTCTTGAAGGAGCAGGAGAACAAGATGTTTATGAAGTTACATTGCCCAATGGAAAATCTTTTAAATACATTTTACACCCAAAAGATAAAACTCCATTAATGATTGGAAATGTAACAAACTGCAAGATATATCATAGTGGTTCTTTTATTATAATCATGGATAGTGATGGAACAGAATACAGATTTACTAACGGTACGCAATATGAAGGAGTAAGCTTGGATTATAATCTAAGTTATATTTCTACCATAGCAAAAGATACTATCAAATTTACATATACCAAAATTGATCAAGAAACCTTACCTACCCTTTCTGAAACATACGTTGTCAATCCACCCCCAGGTATATCTTCAAATAGGGAAATTAATAGTTTTGGTTCAAATTATAAATATTGTTTAGATAAGATTGAATCGTCTACAGAAGAGATTAAATTTACCTTAGGCTCTAGGGCAGACGTATATCCAGGAACTTCCGGGAAGTTAGAAAAGATTACAATTAAGAATAAATTATCAAATAAAATCATTTTGTCTTATCAATTTAACTATGATTATTTTATTGGAACAACTATTGGTGGTAATTTTTTAAGTTCAAATGATTATTATGGAGGAGTAAGGGGCTTTCCAGAACTAACAGATGCGATTCTAAGTAAAAGATTAAAACTTTTATCTGTAATAAAAAAAGACAGAAATAATGTGAATGGAGAAACATATAGTTTTATGTATAATGAGAGTGAGCCATTACCATATAAAACATCATTTTCTTCTGATTTTTGGGGATATTACAATGGCGCTTATAATTCCTCAACATTAATGAATTATTCCCACACTTTAATTCCTAATTTAGCAAGTATGAGATTAGGTAGTGCACAAACTATCGGATCGGTTCCCTTTGATATAGCATCAGAAGGGGCAGTAAGGAACAGTAGTGAAGCTTACATTACTGCTGGAACAATAAAAAGTATAAAATATCCTACCGGGGGGAGTGTAGACTATGAGTTTGAACTTCATCGGTTTGATAATTATAAAATCCCAGATAAGGAAAATGCTTCAATTTTTAATGACGGTAGGACAATTAATACTGTTAATAATAATAACCCATCATTTTCTCATCCAAATGAGTTTTTTTACATCCCATATGATCAATATGTGGAGTTAACTGTAACAGTCCGATTTGATGATTTTACGGCTTACGATATGAGAGGGTCAGGAACAATAATTGTTTCATGCGACAATGGTAAAAATATGAAAACAATGGTTGTTTCATATGAAGACTACGCAACGTCAAATCCTATTACAATGTATAACAAAAAAGAAGTCTTTCTGTTACCTAGAGGAAACTATGTAATGGCTTCCAGCATATCCTCTATTGTGACGAATCAAGGTTATTCTTCAAGAAATGTTAGTGCAGCTAAGTTAAGATATAAAGTTACTGTTGACACAAATGCCCTTACTACTTATGCGGGTGGAGGAATCAGAGTAAGAAAAATAACAAAAAAAGACGAATTCAATAATGTAAAAAGTACTACTCTGTATCTATATAAAAAACTAGATGGATCAACTTCCGGTAAATTACTATCGCCTCTCGATTGGGTAAGACGGAAAATAATACGCTATGGACTTGACGATCATCCTAATCATACAAAAACTGACTATGAAACATATCGAATAAACTCTCAGTCTATTGCACCTCCGGCTTCTCTTGGGTGCAGCAACACGGTGGGGTACGATCGGGTGGTAAAGAAAATAATAGATGGAAGTAACCACTTAGGATATGAAATAAGTGAGTTTTCTAATATTGAAGCTAAAAAATGGTTTGATAATTTTATGTTTTTTCCTTCAAACTTTAACGGCTCGTTAATAACGAAAACGATATTGGATGCCGACAGTGTAAAGCGTAAAAAAATTGTTAATAATTATTCGATAGATAATGAGAAGAAAGAAATGATTAATATTCTGGCTGAAGATAATTATGTCGGCCCGACGGATCATTGTTGTGGAAACTTTGATAATGCAATTCAGTATAATCCATATATATACAATGGAAGATATATTATAACAATGTATCCGAGTAATAGTTATAAAATTAATCTGAATAAGCAAACTGAAACTATTTATGAAAATGGGGATTCATTGATTAGTGAAAGTAGTTTCAAATATAATCCTTATTATTTATTGAATGAAAAGATCGTTAACACAAGCGATCCCACTAAAACTATTCAAGAAACGTTTACATATTCCACAGATTATTATCCAAATGGGGCATATGCAGCTATGACTCTACGAAATATGATTTCGCCGATAATTACGCATACACGTACTAAAGCGAATTCATTTCTGCGATTAACTAATACATATTCATTAATAAATAACATTCCTTCCATTGCTTCAGCAAAAGAAGAAACAGATAAGGAGTTAAATAATAATTATTCATACAAATATGATAAAGAAATGAATCCCGTAGAAGTAACTCTACAAAATACAGAGTCTACTGTTTATTTATGGGGTTATAATTATTCTTATATAATTGCAGCAATAAAGAATATAAAATATGAAACATTAGTTTCAAGAGTAGGAGCAACACAGATTGATCAATTGTGCTCGGCAAGTTCTCCCTCAATAAGTCAATTGGAGCTGCTTCGAAATACTCTAACAGATTGCGAAGTAACCACATGGTTGTATGATCCATCCATTGGCATCAAACAAAAAACTGATCCAAACGGACTCAATACCTATTTTGAGTACGACAGCTTTAACCGGCTTCAATATATTAGAAACCACAATGGAGAGATTGTAAATAAAAATGAATACCACTATTCTACTTCTAATTAATATGAAAAACACCTATATATTAATGGCCATTATAGCGGCAACTGTTGAGTTGAGCGCTCAATCATCTTCGCAGAACTATATACGAACGCAAGTAATGCTAAATTCTGCAGGTAGCAAATATTTTGATAATATTCAGTACTACGATGGATTGGGAAGGCCTTCTCAACTCATACAAAAAGGAATAACTCCATCTAATTCCAACCTGATAACAATACAGGAATATGATAATTTTGGTAGAGAAATGAACAAATGGTTGCCTGTTGCTATTGGTAGTGATTATATAGATCCCACTACTTTTAAGAACGCTGCCGTTGGATCTTACAATGATAGTCAGCCCTATGAATATGCAAAGTATGATAATTCACCTTTAAACCGTATTACTGAACAATTCGGAACAGGCATAGCATGGAGTAATAAACCCATAACAACAGGGTATTTATTAAATAAGAATGAAAATTCTTTGCGTTGCAATTTTTACAAGCTTGATGCAACCGGAACATTGGTAAGAGATGGAGATTACCTCCCGGGACAACTCTCTGTAATAAAAAATACAGACGAGGATGGTAAGATATCTTTTACTTTTACAGATAAACAAGGACAAACGATACTTGTTCGTCAATTGAATTTAACAGAGCAATATGATACTTATTATATTTATGATGATTACGGAAATCTGGTTTTTGTATTGCCTCCTATGATTAATAATGATATCAGTTTGAATAATCTTAGTTTATATGCTTATCAATATAAATATGATGGTAAAAACCGATGTGTAGAAAAAAAATTACCTGGTTGTCTTCCAATAAAATACGTATATGATGCAATCAATCATCCAACATTTACTCAAGATAACAATCAGGCTGCAAGAAATGAATGGACAGTAACTATTTTTGATGCTTTTGGCCGTGACGCCTTAAAAGGGACTTATATCGCCACACAACTTCCGGATATTAAAAACCTGACAATAAAAGCTGTACGAGCTGCATCAGGCACCGTTCTAAACTCTGGCTATGTGATAAATAACCTGAGCATCACCCTTAATTCATTGCTTTCAGTTTATTATTATGATGATTACAGCTTTCTTGATTTATCCGTTGCCAGTGGACACAAAGCCTCACTGACTTATTCTCTTACTGATGAATCTGCCCCTGCGGCTTATGGACAAAAATATGTTTACGCGGCAAAAGAAACTATTTCAACAAAAGGTTTACCTACAGGAAGCCGTATATTAATCCCCGGAAGTGACAAGGAAATCATATCGGCTATTTACTATGATAATAAAAATAATGTAATTCAGACACGGAGTACCAATCATATGGGGGGGTACGAAAAGGACTTCTTTATTTGCACTTTTTCAGGAAAACCAAATAAACACTTGCACGTACATTCTGCTCCAGGCAAATCAAGTATTACGGAAGAATATGAATATTTTTATGACCATGCCGATCGATTGATAAAAGTAACGCATAATCTCAATAAAAGTAGCAACAGTATTATTTTGGCAGAAAATACTTATGATAATTACGGGAGAGTTAAAACAAAAAAGTTACATGGATCTGCATCCAACGTAAGTAACTACAGTTACAATATCCGTAATTGGCTGACGCAAATATCAGGCAGTAGTTTTACGCAAAACCTATACTATAATAATGGACAAGGAACAGCTATTTATAATGGAAACATTAGTAGCATGACTTGGGTCGCAGGTACTGAATCCATTACCCGAGGGTATAAATTCAGTTATGATGGGGTAAATCGTCTAACAAATGCCATCTATGGCGAAAGCACTACAATAAGCAACAATGTAGGTCGTTTTTCTGAAACACCGACTTACGATAAGAATGGAAACATAAAAACCCTTCTACGATCTGGCAAAACCAATAGTACGTCTTACGGTGTTGTCGATAACCTAACATTCGGACATACTGGCAATCAGCTTAAATATGTAAATGATGCAGCCTCAGATCCTCTTTACAGTGGGGCCTTTAACTTTGTGAATGGTTCAACTAGCACCGGAAATGAATATATTTACGATACAAACGGAAATTTGGTTCAAGATTATAATAAGAAGATA
>Ga0209016_1001838_pt1 | contig 15691 bp, 15 predicted proteins | sample EPASupsiteSAE305_FD_187265 | JGI IMG/M metagenome (GOLD analysis project Ga0209016, IMG submission 187265) | Bioremediated contaminated groundwater microbial communities from EPA Superfund site, New Mexico - SAE3-05 (SPAdes) (version 2) | ecosystem: Environmental > Aquatic > Deep subsurface >...
CCCCAGAATGCCCGTGCCGCAAGAAACAGCAGCCATGAGGAAGCGGCAAGGGCGAGCAGAGACAAAAGCCTCGGCCCCCACAAAGCCGCCCCTGAAATCAGACGCCCGGCCATGAAAGCGTAAACAGATAGCGGCGGCACCGGAAGGAACACGTCTTTATACGGCACGCCGCCGCCAAGCCACGAAAGGGCGGCGCAGGCTATTTCGCCCTCATCCCGTCCCATCGGGGCGGAAAGGGTGTTCCAGCCGGTAAGCGCCAGCAGGCAGGCTATGCCCGCCATGCCGGCTATGACCGTCCAATCCCTTTTGCTCTCAGGCTCCATCGTCTAGGTGAAATTCTCCAGATAAGTGTAGAGGCCGTTCTGGCGCGCCTCGCCAAGAGCGGCTTCGTAATCGCGAACTGCGCGGGCGGTGTTTCCAAGCTGGTACTCCACCGAAGCTATGGACAGGCGGGAAAGTATTTCGCCGCGCTGCTCGTCGTATTTCTCGAAGAGGCCGCGGGCGGTCTCGAACTGGCGCAGCGCCTCTTTCAGCTTGCCGCGCTTGAGCAGGATGTTCGCAATGCCCCACTTCACGAAGCCGAGGTCAGGCTCGTCCTTTATCGAGGAGTAAAGCTTGTCGGCCTTGAGGTAGTTTGAATAGGCCTCGTCGTACTTGCCGCCCTGCCGGAGAGCGTTGGCCAGTCCGCAGTGGGCATAGGCCCGGGCGAAAGTGTCTGGCGTACCGGTGAAAATGCGGCTGGCTTCGCGATAATACTTTTCCGAAGCGGCGATATCGCCGCCGACGCGGACTATGCCCGCGAGGCCGAATATGGCGTATCCTTCAGCCGACCTGTCCCCTGTCTTGCGGGCGAGCCTTGCGGCGTCGCGGAACTCCTCAGCGCCGAGGGAGAATTTGCCCTGAAGGCGGTAAATGCCTCCACGGGCCCATTTAACGAAACCGATTGACTCCAGCTCCCGGCGGCGGGTGAAAATCTTGAGCAGGCTGTTAAGCTCCGCCAGTGACTTGTTCAACTCCCCCCTGGCGCGCAGGGCAAGGGCCTTTTCCAGGCGGGCCGAGATGTGGAGGTCCTCAAGACCGTGTTTCTTGGACACTTCCATGGACTTGGAGGCGAGCTTCAGCGCCGGGGCGGACTTGCCTATGGTGCGAAGGCAGGCGGCATGGCCGTTGAGTATGTCGCAATAGAGCTCAAAATCCTCCCCCGCCAGTTCCCCGGCGGATGAGTAATCCGCAATCGCCTCAGTGAACATTCCCGCCGTCCTGTGCGCTTCCGCGCGGATGAACAGGGCTTCGGCGTCCTTTTGCGCCCCCTTAAGCAGGGCCAGAACCTGCGCGGGACGGCCTTTTTCGAGCATAGCTGCGGCTTTTTCCGTCTTTTCCATTGCATTCCCCTTTGTGCCGGCACAAAAGCCCCGCCGGACAGTTTTCGCAAATCGGCCTTGGCCTGCAATAATCCTTGCCCAAAGCCACTATCAAAGCGTGAAATTCATTGTACAGCTTTACGGACCGGGGCAGGCGTTCCATCAAATACGCCGCCGCCTCTTCATATCCCGCGCCGCTACCGAACCAGCCCATCCTGCGCCCCATTCTGAGAGTATAGGCGTCCGCAACGAACAAAGGCCGCCCGCCGGCATAGAGCAGAATGGAATCCGCCGTTTCCGGCCCGACGCCCCAGACGGAGAGGAGTTCCTTCCTGACTGCGGCGAGGTCTTCTCCGGCTAGCCATCCGGACAGGCCTTCGGGATGGGCTTTCAGCAGATAGGCGGAAAATTCCTTCAGCTTCCGGGCCTTCTGCCGGAAATAGCCAGAAGGCTGAATAAGCCGCTCAAGCCGTTCACCGGACATGTCCGCTATGCTTTCCGGATAGAGAACGCCCTCAGAGTTAAGATTGATTACGGCTGCCTCCGCGTTTTTCCACGCGGTGTTCTGGGTAAGGAGGGCGCCGACGGCTATTTCAAAACGGGCCGCTTCGCCTTCCGGCATGATACGGCCAGGCTCGTAAACGGGGCGGACGCCGCCTTCCAGCGTAACCGGCCACCATCCCTGCGGGCCGAAAAAAGCCTCAAGAGCATCGAATACCGCCCGAGGAGAGCTTACTTTTTCGGCAGGAATTTAAGTATTTCCTCCACGGTCCGGTTCAGGTCGTAGGGCTTGGCTATGAAATGGTCGGCACCCACGTCCTTCGCGCGGTCAATCTGGTCCGGCTTAGTGAGCGTGGACATGATGACTATCGGAATCTTCCATGTTATAGTGTTGGTCTTGAGCGTCTTGCAGACGTCGAAACCGCTGACCTTTGGCAGCATGAGGTCCAGAAGTATAAGGTCCGGCTTCTCCCGCTTAGCGGTCTCGATACCGGTAACGCCGTCCCTGGCGACCACGACATCTATCCCCTTCAGCCCGAGCACGCCGGAAAGGGCTCCGGCCAGTTCGCGGCTGTCCTCTATAAGCACAACTTTTGTTTTTTTGACCTGCACATCCGTCATAGCTTTACACACTCTTTGCTGAAAATTTCCCTCAGTTCAAGATAATCCCTGTTGCCGGACACCAGCATGGCCTTTTCCTCTTCCGTAAGCGGCCGTATAACTTTGGCGGGCAGGCCCATCACAAGGCTCCCCGCCGGTATCCGCTTGCCCGGAGTTATGACCGTCCCGGCGGCTACAAGGCAATCTTCCCCTATCTCGCTTTCCATCACGACCGCCTTCATGCCTATGAGGCAGCGGTCGCCTATCCTGCAGCCGTGCAGAACCGCCCCGTGCCCGACCGTCACATTTTTGCCGATGACGGCCGGAGCGTTGCGGTTCACATGCACCACGGCGTTGTCCTGAATATTGGAGCCGTCGCCTATCACGATTTCATCTATGTCGGCGCGGAGAGTGGCGAGCGGCCATATGGAGGCGTTTTCCCCTATCCTGACCCGGCCTATCACGACGGCGGTCTCATGCACCCATGCGGACTGCGCGAGCCGGGGCTTCCAATCCTTAAGACGATAAATCATCCAGCTTGCCCTCCTTTATGGCCTTTTCCTCAAGGGCAAGCTCTTCCCTCAGGTCCAGCGGCTCAGACAACTTAAGCCCCCAGTAAACGAAAATGCTGAGAAGCGTCGGCAATATATAATAAGCCATTCTGAAAATCAGCGACGCCACAAGCGCGGCATGCCACTCTATGCCGAACTTGGCGTAGGCGGCGGTCATGGCGAGCTCCATCGCCCCCAGCCCGCCTGGCAGTATCGGTATCATGGTGGTCACCATGCCTATCGCGAAGCCGGCCACCAGTTCCCCCACCGAAACCGAAACGCCCACCGCCTTGAACCCCATGGACAGGACACCTATGGTGCAGGCCCAGTCCGCGCAGACGAAGATGACCGCCAGGGCCAGCTTGTGCTTGTGCTCGTGTATTGTCCGCATGCCGTATTCGAGCTGCTTCTCGAAACGGAGGAAATCCTCGTGCGGGATGCGCCCGCCGGAAAAGTAATGTATGAGATGGTTGAGGCCGCGGAACACCTTGCGCACCCACTTGCCGCGCAGTTCATGGTCAAAGAAAACCACGCCGAAGGCGACGCATATGCCGGTCAGCACAACCACGCCCGCGAAGCCCTCCATTATCTCTATCTTGGACCCCTGGGACTTTATCATCATGAAACAGGAACCCAGCAGGACCAGCACGGCCAGCGTCATGTAAAGGAGGACGGTTATCACGACGCTTGAAGTGACGCACGCGCCGAACGGAACGCCGCGCTTGGACAGCAGATGGGCGCGCAGGGCGAAGCCGCTGGCGCCCATGGTGGAAATTACGTAGTTGACCGTGGAGGAAACGAAGGCTATGGAAATGGAAGCCCCGGCGTTTATTTTGTGCTCAAGATTGCGGAGCACCTCCCACAGGGATAGCCCCATGAAGCAGTATGCACAGGCCGACAGGGCCACGGCCCCCCACAGGTACTTCAGCCGGACGTTGTTTGCGATATTGATGAAATCTTCGTAATTGTCCCATACCAGCCATCCCACAGCGGACAGGGACACGGCAACCGCCAGCACTATGACCAGCGTCTTTTTACTCATAAGTTGTCCACCTCAAATCTGATACAATTCATTATATAACTTATGCCCACCAATGATTCCGATTTTCTCGTCATAGGCAGCGGTCTGGCAGGCCTGCTCACCGCCCTGAAGCTGGCAAAGAAAGGAACGGTCAGCCTCCTCACCAAACGCGACGCCGGAGAATCCAACACGGCCTACGCGCAGGGCGGCATTGCCGCCGTAACCGCCGCGACTGACTCCTTTGAAGCCCACATCCGCGACACCAACACCGCCGGAGCCGGACTCTGCGAGGAAAACATAGTCCGCCTCGTGGTGGAGCACGGCCCCGCCGCCGTGCATGAACTTATTGAACTGGGCGTCAAATTCACGCAGAAGGACGGCGCGCCCGACCTCGGCCTGGAGGGAGGACACTCCCACAGGCGCATACTGCATGCGCAGGACCTTACCGGCAGGGAAATAGCGCGCGCGCTGGTGGAAGCCTGCAAGGCCAAGACGAACATAAAGATTTACGAGAACCATGTAGCGGTGGACCTCATACTGAAGGAACACGCGCGAGACCTGCTGCCCAGCCGCAACGAATGTCTTGGCGCCTACGCGCTGGACTGCGCCGCCGGCAAGATAAACACCTTCGCGGCGCGCTACACCGTTCTTGCGGCGGGAGGAGCCGGAAAAGTCTACAAGTACACCTCGAACCCGGACACAGCCTCAGGCGACGCAATAGCCATGGCCTACCGCGCCGGCGTGCCGCTAAAGAACATGGAGTTCGTGCAGTTCCACCCTACTCTGCTCTTCCACCCGAAAGAAAAATCTTTCCTCATCTCCGAAGCGCTGCGCGGCGAGGGCGCGATACTGAAGCTGCCGGGCGGCGAGCCCTTCATGCACAAGTACCACAAGGACAGGGAGCTGGCGCCCCGCGACGTAGTGGCCCGCGCGATAGATACGGAGCTTAAAAAAACCGGCGCCAACTGCGTGTTCCTGGATATTTCCCACAAGGACGCTGACTTTATAAGGAAGCGCTTCCCCCACATCCACTCCACCTGCCTGGGCATAGGCATAGATATAACGAAACAGCCTATACCCGTAGTGCCGGCGGCCCATTTCTTCTGCGGCGGAATCGAAACAGACGCTAACGGCAGGACGGAACTTCATAATCTTTACGCGGCGGGGGAATGCGCCTGCACCGGCCTGCACGGAGCCAACAGGCTCGCGTCCAATTCGCTGCTGGAAGCGTGCGTCTTCTCGGACCTGGCCTCTTCCTCGATACTGAAGGAAATGGAAGAGCATCCCTCAAGAATAATATCCTCCGCCCCTGAGTGGAAGACCGGCAAGGCCACACAGAGCGACGAAGCCGTGGTCATAGCCCAGAACTGGGACGAAATACGCACCCTCATGTGGAACTATGTAGGAATAGTGCGGACGGACAAACGCCTTGAGCGCGCGAAACGCCGCATGGCCACCATGCAGGAGGAAATAATGCAGTATTACTGGGATTTCCTGCTCACGCGCGACGTTATAGAGCTGAGGGACATTGCCTGCGTGGCCGAACAGATAATACGGAGCGCCATGTGGAGAAGGGAATCGCGCGGCCTCCACTATAACGCGGACTGCCCGTCCCCCAGGCCGGAATGGCTGACGCCTTCCCGGGTGACGCGCTACATGATGTAAACACCGGAAACTTTTCTTATGGACAAGATACGCATAGCCGGAGCACGGGAACACAACCTCAAGAACATCTCGCTGGAAATACCCCGGGACAAGCTGGTGGTCATCACCGGACTGTCCGGCTCCGGCAAGTCCAGCCTCGCCTTCGACACCATATATGCCGAGGGGCAGCGCCGCTATGTGGAGAGCCTGTCGGCCTACGCGAGGCAGTTCCTCGACCTGATGAACAAGCCGGACGTGGACCACATAGAGGGCCTCTCGCCCGCCATCTCGATAGAGCAGCGGGCCCTTTCCCGCAATCCGCGCTCCACCGTCGCCACGGTTACGGAGATTTACGATTACTTCCGCCTGCTTTTCGCCAGGGTGGGAGAACGCCACTGCCCCGTCTGCGGGAAGAAGATTGAAAGCTGGTCCGCCCACGCAATAACGGCGGACATACTGTCCAGATTCTCCGGCAAGGACGCTTTCATATTCTCCCCCCTCATAACGGGGAGGCAGGGCACTTACGAGGAACTCTTCGCCCGCCTAAAAAAATCCGGCTTCGCGAAGGTCAGGGTGGACGGCAAACTCCACGAAATCGGCGCGGTCCCGCCCCTCTCCCGCTATAAAAAGCACACCATAGAGCTTCTGGTGGATGAAACCGTGGTTTCGGATGAAGAGAAGGAGCGGGTTACGGATTCAGTGGAAAGTGCGCTGGGCCAGTCCCGCGGCTTCGTGCTTGTGGAAGAAAACGCGAAAAAACCTCTTTCATATCTATACAGCGAAAAGAATGCCTGCACCAGCTGCGGCATAGGCTATTCCGAAATGGAACCGAGGCTTTTCTCGTTCAATTCGCCCTTCGGCGCCTGCCCGGACTGCGGCGGACTGGGAGTCAAAACCGAGGTTTCGGAAGACCTTGTCATCCCGGATGAAACCCTCTCGGTCAGGGATGGCGCCATAGCCGCCTGGTCGAACCCCGTCACCACCAAAACCAACAGGTGGAAAAACTCCTGGAGCGGCTACTACGCGGAAATACTGGACGACGTGGCCTCCAGAAGCGGCATATCGCTTACGACCCCGTGGAAGGATTTGCCCAAAAAGCACCGGGACATACTGCTCTACGGCAACGGCGCGGTCTACCGCGCGTCTTGGGCAAAACACGACAGCCAGTTCGAGGGCGTAATCGGCAACCTAAAGCGCCGCTACGCCGAAAGCGAATCGGAATACGTCAGGGAGGCTGTCTTCGAGCGCTTCATGCGCGAGGACATGTGCCCCGCATGCAAAGGCGCGCGCCTGAAACCGGAAGCGCTTTCAGTCTACATAAACGGCCTCAACATATCGCAGGTTTCCTCCAAATCGGTCGCGGCGGCAAAGGCCTTTTTCGACGCCATAGACCTGACGCAGAAAGAAGCGGTAATAGCCCGGCAGGTCCTGAAGGAGATACGGGCGCGCCTCGGTTTCCTGTCAAGCGTGGGGCTGGACTATCTCACGCTGGACCGCCGCTCGGAAACACTTTCAGGCGGAGAGGCGCAGCGCATACACCTAGCCACGCAGATAGGCTCCGGCCTTACCGGCGTTCTTTACGTGCTGGACGAGCCGACCATAGGCCTCCATCCGCGGGACAACACAAGGCTTCTGGACACGCTCAAGTCCATGCGCGACATGGGCAACACGCTGATTGTCGTTGAGCATGACGAGGAAACAATCCGCACCGCCGACTGGGTGATAGACCTCGGCCCCGGAGCCGGCGAATACGGCGGCACGGTAATGGCTCAGGGCACGCCGAAGCAAATCGAGAACAATCCGCAGTCCATTACGGGACAATATCTCAGCGGCAAAAAACTGATACTGCCGGGCAGGGAGCCGCGCAAACCATCCGGCAAGCGCATACGGATAAAAGGGGCGCAGCAGTTCAACCTGAAAAACGTGGACGTGGACATACTGCTCGGCCTGTTCGTATGCGTAAGCGGGGTTTCGGGCTCGGGCAAATCGACGCTGGTGCACGAGGTCCTCTACAAATCCCTTGCCAAAAACCTTTACGGCGCGAAGGATATGCCTGGGAAGCACAAATCCATGACCGGGCTGGAAGACATCAACAAGGTCATCATAGTGGACCAGTCCCCCATAGGGCGCACGCCGCGCTCGAATCCGGTCACATACACCGGCGTGTTCACGGAAATCAGGAGCCTTTTCGCGCAGTTGCCGGAAGCCAAGCGCCGCGGCTATGAAGCCGGGCGGTTCTCCTTCAACGTCAAGGGCGGCCGCTGCGAGAAATGCGAGGGCGACGGCATACTGCGCATACAGATGCAGTTCCTGCCGGACGTATACGTCAAATGCGAGGAATGCGGCGGCAAGCGTTTCAACGAGGAGACGCTTCAGGTCCATTTCAAGGGCAAGAGCATAGCCGACGTGCTTGAAACCAGCGTGGTGGATTCGCTGGAACTCTTTGGCGCGATACCGCACATACGCAACGTCCTTTCCACCCTTAATGACGTAGGGCTTGGCTATGTCAGGCTCGGTCAGAGCGCCACGACTCTTTCCGGCGGAGAGGCGCAGCGCGTAAAGCTGGCCGCGGAACTCTGCCGCCGGGCCACCGGGAAGACGCTCTATATACTGGACGAGCCGACCACTGGGCTTCACTTCGCGGACATAGAGAAACTGCTCGGCGTGCTGCACCGCCTTGTGGACGCGGGCAACACCGTTCTCGTCATAGAGCACAACATGGACGTCATCCGCACGGCCGACTGGATAATAGACCTCGGCCCCGAAGGCGGCGACGGGGGAGGCAGGATAGTGGCGCAGGGCTCCCCGGCGGAAGTTGCTCGAGCGGCAGGCTCCTATACCGCGAAATACCTCAAGGAACTCATGAAAGCATGAACGAAGACCTTTCCTGGGACGACCTGATTGACGCGGTGGCGGAGCTGCCCTGGTTCCCTTACGCGATGCTTGCGTGCGCAACCGCCCTTCTCATTCTCCCGTCCGTATCACTCCCCCTGCCGTCCATGCCTCCCGCGGGAGGCGGTTCAAACAGCCTTGTCTCCTGGCTCTTTCAGCCGCTGCTTCACTCAACCTGGCTGACCAGAACAACGTTCTGCTCCCTGCACCTGCTGGCCGCGTGCCTTTTCATGCGGCTGACAAGGAACGCGCTCAAGTTCTCCCCCCCGGCATCACTGGCGGCCGCGTTGCTCTATCTGCTGCACCCGCTCAATCTTATGCCGGTCTATTTCGTCTTCGACCCCGGCAAACTTATAGCCTTCTGCGCGCTTTTCGGCTGCGCGGAGCTGGCCCTGTCCGGCAGACTGTTCCCGGCGCTGCTTCTGGCCGCGCTTGCCGCCGCCTCAGGCCCCGTCGGCCTCCTGGCCCTGCCCCTGCTGATGATACTGCGCTTCAAGGACAGAGTGCCCTCCCCCATGACGCTTGCCGTTCCGGCCCTGCTTGCGGTCATAGCGGCCGGGATGACATTGTTTTCACTCGACGGCATAACGCCTTCCGCCTCCCTCGGCATACGTTCTCCCGCGCACAACATGCTGGGCATCATCTTCCGGGCCTGCAAAGTCACGCAGGATTCCCTGTTTCCCTTCCAGACGGCGCTTGTTTTCGGCGGAGGAGGCATGGCCCGATTCTTCCTGTACTGCGCAGCCTCGCTTGCCGCCCTTGCCTGGGCCTGGGGCTATCTTCTGCGCGCCAGAGTCAGGGAAGCCCCCGCCCTGATGCTATGGTTTCTCCTTTGCCTGCTGACTGTCTCGTCCGCATCCTTTGCCGGTGCCGGATACGCCGCGCTTACGGAACTTACCTCCTACGGCGCGGCCTGCGGAATCATATGGATTTTGTTTACGGCAGGAAGACAACTTCTTTCCCGGATGGACGTAAAACCGTCCTCGGCCTTCACGCTTGGCGCGATAATGAGCGTAACGGCAATATTCCTTATGCAAGGCACGAGGACGCAGCTCCGCCTGGCGGCGAAACCGACGGTTTTCGGGGAACGCCTCAGCACGCTGTACCCGAGCAGGAAATTCCGGAATGATTACGCGGAGCTGCAGCTTCGTTCCGAAGAATACCTGCAGGCGATATACACTCTTGGCAATGCAAAACGAACCGGCAAGGCGACCGCGGCGGAAGCCGCCAGGACGCTGATGATAGAGGGCAATTTCGCCTTCAACTTCGGCAAGTACGCGGGCTCTCTTCCATACTTCGCGGCGGCGCTCAAGGCAGACCCCGCGCAGACGGAAGCGGCCATAAAACTTTCCATATGCTATGAGAAGCTGGGGAGACAGGATAAAGCGCTGGCGGTGCTGGACACCTCGATAGGCAGGCATCCGCGCGACCCGGAACTGGCGCACAGGAAGGCCGCGCTGCTGCTGGCCTCCGGCAGGATTACGGAAGGATACGCCGAGATGGACCGTTCGGCGCGCCTTGCAAACGGCTCATTCTGACTTGAAATCCCTGAACCTGATCGGATTGAAAACTGCCGCGCCGCCGGCGGCGGACGGGAAAGCCCACGTCATCCAGGCCTCCTCGAAAGACTGGGGCGTGCGGAAATGGAAGGTGCGACCCAGCGCGGTCTGCTGACCGGCGCCATCCCGCAGCTGGGTGCAGAAAGCCCGGAACTGCATCTTGGCCTCAAGCAGATACTTGACCATGCCGAAACTCTGGAGATACCATTCGGCCACGGCTTTTTCTCCGGCCTTGTCCAGCGCGGTTATGGTCATCTGGTCATCAAAAGGGCGCACGCGCTCCGGCAACATGGCTTTCAGGGACGCGGCCCACTGCCCCTGTGAAGGGCCGTCCACGTTGTCCTCCATGGAAACGGCCAGCCCCTCGTTCAGCCAGAGAGGAGGCTTGCTCCTGCGGCCTTCGAAGAACGACTCGAAAAAGAGATGGGTAAGCTCGTGCGCGAGGACAGTGCGCAGCCGCTGGCGGTCCCCGTCGTCAAATATGACGACCTGCCGGGTGGCAGGATAGGCCAGTCCGCGGGACCACGCGGGCGGATGGAACTCGCCGTTAATGAAGCTGCTCTTGTCCGCGTAGATGTATACCTTGGCCTTGCTGGACATCATCCACGGGGAGAAAGACGCCAGATACATATGCAGGCGCCCGTGTATGCGCTCCAGCTCCAGCGAGATGCTCATGGGGGCCCAGGCGTTCTCATGGTAAATCTCGAAATGCGGCGTCTGGATACAGCGCCAGGAAGAACCCGGCGCGGCGAACGCCGCGGACGGGAGGCAAAACAGCAGGCAGGCAAACAGAAAGCGTCGCATAGTTTTGATATAGTATAACAGATAGGCACGACACGGAACACGATGAAAAAACTCGAAATTCTTCTTTTGGCGGCCGGGCTTGTGATGATAGCTGTGATTGCCCGGCAGACCGGCTGGCAGACAGCTCTGGGCGCGGTTTCGGCCGTTGGCTGGGGCTTCACGCTGGTGTTCGCGCAGGAAATAGTGGCGCATGTGTGCAACACCCTGGGCTGGAAGTATTCCATAACACCGGATATGGACAAAGCCCTTCCATTCAACCGCGTCCTTGTGATGCGCATAGCCGGGGACGGCATAAATTACCTCACCCCCTCCGCCACATTGGCGGGAGAATGGGCCCGCGCCGCCATGATGGGCCGCCATCACGCTCTGGAAGACCGGGTTTCCTCCGTCGCGCTGGCAAAACTTACTCAGACTCTGGCAATGGCCGTATTCTCGATAATGGGCCTCAGCTGGGTTTTCGCGGCGCACATAGACATAGCCGCCCTTAAGACCCTCATAGGCCGCGGAGGATGGGTTCTGGCGGCCATAATAGCGGTCGTAATAGCGCTTGAGCTGAGGGCGTCCGGAGCGAAGAAGGAAAACGCCGGGGGCCCCGCCACGGAAAAGGAAACCCTCATATCAAAGCTTAAATCCATAGACAAGTGCATGATGGAATATCTGCGGCAGTATCCTGGAAGATTCGCGCTGTCCGTATGGTGGTTCTTTCTGGCCTACGCCTGGGGAGCGTTCGAGGTATGGCTGATATGCAGTCTGATGGGGCTTGAAGTAGGGCCGGGCATGTGTATGCTGGTGGAAACCCTGTCGGTGTTCGTGGACGCGATATTTTTCGCCGTGCCGGCCAAGGCCGGCACGCAGGAAGCGTCAAAAACGGCGATTTTCGCGGCGCTGAATCTGGGCGCGGCGACCGGGCTGGCCTTCGGAATAGTGCGGCATATGCGGGAAATACTGTGGGCGGTGACGGGCTTCGGGCTTTACTACGCATTCAGAACCGGCGGGACCCCGCTGAAACAGGAAGAAGCCGCCGAGTGAAATCTAATCCGTATTCACGGAATAAGTGACGATCTTCGTGGTATTGGTAGGTCCGTTCGAAACTGATACATCAACTTTATAACCGTCTATGTTGCATGTGCCGCCAACAACCAAAGCAATATTTCCCTGCCAGGACGTCGATTTTGCGGCCATGCAGGCTTCCACCAAGCTCTTGCCTGAAACACTGCGCCTGGTCTTTGCGACTTGAGTGTTACGGCCAAGCGTCCATTTCAGCATGAATGCAGCCATGGTGGCAAGTACCACGGTCATGACCAACGCCTCCGCCAGCACGGACGCGCGCTCTTCAGTCAAACCAGCAGGAAGCATTCTCATAATACGCCTCACCTCTTGCACGCCGAGCTCTCGTATCCCGTGGCAATATCGCACGGAGTCTGGCCATAAGACAACACCTTGAATTCACGCGATACCGCCGCCGAAAAGGGCAGGCGAGCGTTATTGGTGATGCCAGAAGCCTCGGCCTCCTTAAAATAATTGCCCATGATGACACCAGGGAATTGCATGACCCCAAGCGACACGCCCACTTTGTCCTGAGCGGCCAGATTGTATGAGAAATACGCTGTATACAACACGGTGGAAACAGCAACCATGCCGGACCCGCAGTTATTAAGCACATCCATTCTATCCGATTTAAACACAGCGGGATATAACGCGGTGTCAAACAGGGCGGGGCTCTTGTCGCATCCGCAGCCATTGAAAGAGTTGCTCGTGGCATTAGTCCTCATGGCGCAGATAGCCGCGCACCGGCAATCCACTTTGCCGAGAGAGGATGTAACAAGGTTAGTAAGAGCGGCGCTTGACCTGTAAACCACGAGAGATTTATCGCTGTTTTGTTTAACGCAGTAGAGAAACAATGACGGGGGATTCAAGGTGTCATTGGCGTCAATTGGATAACAGTTGTCCGGCGACGGAGCAACGTTCATGGCGCCAGCCAGCACGAAGTCCTGATCGCTGGTAATAGTGCTGGTAGAAACAGAATCGGTCCGCAGAGAGACGGGACGATCTATTCTGGAAGCCAAATCCATATCATTCTTGATGGTCTGGACAGTAAACAGCATGTTCTGCTTATAATAATGCTGATAGAAAAGAGTGTTGAAATACCGGCTGGAACTGGCATAAATAATGACCAGCCCAAGCAAAACCAGCTGGGCCAGCGCGACCGCGAACATAAGCTCAACGAGAGTGAACCCCTTCGGGCCGGATAAACGGCCGGAAGAAAAGCTCCCGCGAGGCACACCGGTTCTATTTAGAGGCGTCATAATCAATGGTAAAGTTAACTTTGTAGCAAGTCAAGGAAGATGTGCCGCAATTATTAATATAGGTCACGGTGTAATAGAAGCTGGTAACATTCGATTTATTAAGATTGAAGGCGGCCTTTGCCCCACTGAAAGTAGTATCCTTATTCGGCAGAAGGCAGGTCAAATCGTGATTGACGTTCTGCAAAAGGGGCTTGGCGTCCGCACCGCAAACGCCATTTTGCATCTTGTTTGGCAGAGCTGCGTAATCCGGCACGGGAGCGGCCTCGGACTCGAGGGTGTTCGCCAGAACGTAAGGCTTAAGACGTTCCTGCGCGGTAGCCAGGAGCATGGACACCTCCTGTGTGGTATCAACCCGCCTTTCAGACACCATGTTGGACGCAATGACGGAAAACAAAGCCGTTACCGCGATGGCGACAACCATAACCGCCACCACGACTTCGATCAGAGTAAACCCGGCCCTGGGGCCAGCAATGCGTGTCATAGCCCTATTTACACTCGTTGGCGGTCGACTGCGGGCAAATCTCTGAAGTTGGTATTATCATTTTGTCATTGCAAGTCGCGGTATATGCCCGGCATGCACCATTGGAATCATACACATATGTCCAACTGCCCGAACCGGCGGAGGGCTTTGTCTTGCTATCCACATTCCGCTTGGCGCATGCCACGATAGCGGATGTGTCCTGAAACTTAGAACAACATTCCCCCGCAGGATTGGCCGTGGAACAAAGGTAAAAATTATAGGTATTATCGTTATTCACTCCCCAGTCTTGGTCCGCTGCGTAGTTGCATTTTATAAGAGCGCGAGGGCTATTATTGGTAAGAAGCTCCTGGCACGTTTTGCCAATCGTTGAGGAATCTTCATTGCGCACTTGCCCGTAAATGTTAGTGTTTTTGGTGTCGAGAATCAGCATGCGGTGGGCATTGCCCAGCTGGACAACAGTAGCCATGGCATTGCGCGCCCGGGTTCCTTCCATCACCTTTGTAGCCTGAGAAACGGCGATAGTGGCCAATATGCCGATAATAACCCCGACAACGGTAAGCTCAACAAGAGTAAAACCGTAATTTGATAGAGTTTTCTTCATATGCCGTGGCCTCCATAACCGCAAATGACAGACTGCCCGGGAACTTATCCCTTGGAACCGATCTGCGACAACTGGAAAATTGGCAGGAAGATGGACAGCACGATTACGGCGATGACGCCGCCTATGCCGAACACCAGAATGGGGTCAATCATCGCGGAAAAACGCGCGATGAACTGGGAAATCTGTTCCGCGTAGAACTTGGAAAGGGTGTTAATGATGTCGGGCAGCTTGCCGGATTCCTCGCCCATCCACATCATTTCCGTTATAAGGCCGGGGAATATGCCGGTGTTCTTGAAGGCGACGGAAATGGATTTACCGGCCGCGACGTCCGATTTGACGGCCTTAAGGGCGCGCTGTATAACGAGATTATTATTGAAAGACCCTTCAAGAACAGTAATGGTATTCAGAATGCTGACGCCGCTCTTTATCAGCGTCGCCATCGTGGTAAGGAGGCGCTCAAGCAGCACGTTGCGGAAGAAAACCCCGAATATCGGGATGCGAAGCTGCGCCTTGTGCCAGGTGTAGCGTCCGACCTCCGTGGACAGGTAGCTTCTGATGGCTACAACAATGGCAATGGCCGCTACTATGATCGCGATGAGGTGGTGGGTCACCAGCAGGGAAAACTTTACGATTATAGCCGTCAGGATTGGAAGCTTCAGGTTGAAATCCCTGAATATGTTCGCGAATACGGGAACAATGTAAATTATGAAATATCCCAGAACGCCGATTGACATGGTAAACAGCACCGCGGGATACGCCACGGCGGTGACTATTTTACCCTTGACGGCTTCCTGGGACTGCATATAGTTCGACACCTGGCGGAGCGCCTGCGGCAGCTGGCCGCCCAGTTCGCCCGCCTGGACCAGAGATACCCACAGGTTGTCGAAAGTTTTGGGATGCTTTTCAAGCGCCTTGTGAAAAGCGCCGCCGGCCGCGACTTCCTTCGAAATTTCCTTTACCAGGACGGAAAGAGCCTTGTTTTCGGCATGGTCGCCCAACAGTGCGAGGGAACGGACCAACGGCACGCCGCCGGAAAGCATGGTGGCCAGCTGTTCCGCGAAGAAGGCCAGGTCCTGCCCCTTGACCTTGCCCCCTTTGATACGCTTGAACATGGGCAGGGATTTGGACTCGGCCTCCAGATGTATGGAGAGGATGAACATCCCCTTGTTCTGGAGTACGAGAACGGCCTGATCTTCGTCCACCGCCTCCATGATGCCGTTCGAGGCGTTGCCCTGCGCGTCCTGCACAGTGTAAGCGAATTTGGGCATATGAATCAGTCTCCCATCGTGACGGAGAGAATTTCCTCTACGGTGGTCTCGCCGCGCACCACCTTGCGCCAGCCGCTGGCGCGCAAGTTCCACGCGCCGGAA
>Ga0209016_1001840_pt1 | contig 15689 bp, 15 predicted proteins | sample EPASupsiteSAE305_FD_187265 | JGI IMG/M metagenome (GOLD analysis project Ga0209016, IMG submission 187265) | Bioremediated contaminated groundwater microbial communities from EPA Superfund site, New Mexico - SAE3-05 (SPAdes) (version 2) | ecosystem: Environmental > Aquatic > Deep subsurface >...
AACATGCCGTTCATTGCGTCAGCCTCCTGAAGTACTCTTCGAGCGACTGGCGTTCCTGCGCGATTTCAAGCACTGGCCATCCTTCCCGTGCCGCCGTTTCCGCGATTTCACGTCGGATGTCCCCGCCGGAAGGGGGGGTGACTGCGACGAGGATTTCCGTGCCGGCATTCTCTACGGAAACCTCTCCTAAATTCCGCAGTTTATCCATGACCGCTTCGGGCTGGAGTTTCGCCTCAAGCCGGAGTTTTACCGTTCCGGAGGAGGCTTTGCCCGTCAACTCTTCCGGCGTGCCTTCGGCGGCTACTTTGCCCCTATTGATTATCACCAGCCTGTCGCAGCAGGCCTGCGCTTCCGCCAGCAGGTGTGTCGAAAGTATTATGGCCCTGCCGGGGCTTGTCGCCCTGATGAGCGCACGCACTTCCATCGCCTGATTGGGGTCAAGGCCCGATGTCGGTTCATCCAGCAGAAGAACGCGCGGGTCGCCCAGAAGAGCGGCCGCCAGCCCCACCCTTTGACGGAATCCTTTTGAAAGTTCCCGGGTCTTTCGCGACAGCACTTCCCCGAGCCCGCAGTTCGAGACGTTCTTCGCTATGTCCGCGGCGGCGGACTCCGGGTCCATGCCCTTCATGGATGCCGATATGAAAAGGTGTTCCGCCACGGTGAATTCTTGGTAGAGGGGATTGTTTTCCGGCAGGTAGCCGACAAGGGCGCGGCAGGCTTCCGGGTGCGTTCCGCAGTCTGCCCGGCCTATTGAAACGCTGCCCTTTTCCGGCGTCATGGCGCCGGCGAGAATGCGCATGGTGGTGCTTTTGCCTGCCCCGTTGGGGCCCAGCAGGCCGACGACAGTTCCTGTGTTCGCTTCGAGCGAAACACCGTCCAGAGCCAGGATATCCCCGTATCTGGCGTGAAGGTTCTTGGCGGACAGCATCAGGAGGCGGTCTTTTCCTGCTCGCCCTGCAGGGCTTCGAAATATGACTTAAGGAACGAGGAGCGCCGTTCGTCGCGCGTGTGGTTGTAGATGTAAATCAGGTTCCCTATGGTGCGCGACAGTATATACCTGCTGTTTACCGGCTGAAGGTATTGCGGGTCCCACTGCATGCCGCGGCCGAAGACCATGGCCTGGCATTCGCGCACGGACAGCGTGCGTCCCGCGCGGTGGGGGTCCAGGAATATCTCGCCGTTCCATGTCTTGATGCGGACGATGAAATGCCCCGGCAGGCCGATGCCGGATATGGGTATGCCGAGCCGTTTGCCCAGCAGTATGTATACGGCGGAAAGTGATATCGGGCTGCCCGACTTCAGCGTGAGAACGTCGTACAGGTAAATCTGCGAGGGGTTGAAAAGCTGCGCGCTGGCTCCGTGGAAGCCGTGGGCCTTGAACACCACTTCTGACAGTATTCTGGTGAAGTGGTTCAGGTCCAGGGCGTCCTCAAGCCGGGCTTTTACGGAGGCGGCCATTTCGTCCAGCGGTGCGGACACGTTCTCCGGGGAAAGCTGCGGTGTGTTGAATCGGGATATGAGGTAAAGTCCTTCCTCAAGGTTCAGTTCGCCGTCCGCGTCCATGGGGAGGTTCTGGAGGCGGCTGCCTATCTGCCGCCAGCGGATTTCCTCAAGCAGGGTGGAAACGAAGGGGGGCGCACTGGCCGGATATTGTCCGCAGGCCAGAGTTTCGAATCTTTCCGGTTCGGCTGAGGCCACGGCGGAGAGCTCGGCCTTCAAGGTTTTGGCGTTCTGTTCTTCCTCGTCTTCCACAAGGCGCATGAGCGCCTTGACTTCGTTGTCCGGCAGATTGCCCATACTCTCTATCCCTCGGCGTTGTTGATTTCCTTCTTTATGCCCTCTTCGGTGCAGGGCTTGCGCAGTCCCGCGCGGGCCTGCTGCTCGCTGTCGAAAAAGTCCGGCCGCGAGGCGGCTATCAAATAATGGTCTATGGCCTTGTCGCGCATGCCCTCAAGGTCGTACATCTGGGCCAGACGCAGGTGGCAGAAGGTTATCCATCCCTTGCTCGGATAGGCCGTGTCCTCTATGCCGCGGCTGAAATATTCTATCGCGCGCTTCCTGTCCCCCGCCATGAAGTAGGCGTCCCCAACGGCCAGATAGACGAGCGCAAGCTGCTGTCCAAGCTGGCTGGTCCTGTCGTTTTTATGCTTTTCGATGAACGCCAGTCCGGACGAAAGCGTGCCCGGCCAGTCGTTCGCGTTGAAGCGCGTCACCACTTCCGCGAAGCGGAAAAACTCGTTGTCCGGCTGCTTCTTCTCAAGAGCCTGCGACATGGCGATGGCCTCGGCGTATTTCTTCTCGAACTGGAGGTATATGCTTATCTTGAAAAGGTTGGCCTCCGTGACGAAGAACCGTCCCTTGTTTATTGCCTGGTCTATGTACTGGAGGCCGCGTTCCTTGTCGCCGTGGATGAAGATGGAACTCATAAGCTTGAGCACGGACGGAAGCGTGTCCGCGTAATAGTCCATTATCCCGAGGCCTAGGGCCGCGTCATGCGCGTTGGGGTTGAGCTCCAGAGTCTTGCGGAGGTATATTTTGGCGTTGCTGCCATTGGTGTAGGCCTTCCACCAGCGGCGTTTTACCGCGTACCAGCGGCCCACCAGACCATAGCCAACGCCGAGGCAGAAGCAGGCGGTGTCGTCCTGCTTGTTTTTCATCATGGCGCGGCTGCGTTTTTCCGCTTCGTCTATGTAGGAGAAGAATTCTGTCTCGTAGGAGCGCATGTCCTCCACGTTGTCGAAGTTCTGGGAAAGAATCCACCACTGAAGACCCGCCAGGGCCAGGTATCCGGCTGGATGGTCCGGGTATGCGGCTATGAGCCTCTTGAATTCGGAGTCCGCCCTGTCGAAGTCCAGGCGGTACATATAGTCAAGGCCCTTTATCCAGGCGGCGTCAATCTGCGGATTGACCGAGAACTGTCCGTCGGAGTTTGTCGCGGCTTGCAGCGGCGAAAGGAAAAACAGCGCCAGAAGTATTGCCGCCGATAGTTTTTTTATCATGGCTCGCCTATGCCTCTCTACTGCGTATGAAAGTAGGCTATAAAATAATATATTCATTAGCAAGATTTCATAAAGCATCCATGTTCTGCCGCAAACTACACTTTCGGCCTCTGCCTTCGCGTTTTCCCCTCACAACCATCTGCGAGGATGCTCGCTTAGCTTCGCTTTGGCAGAGCCCAAAATCCCCGTTTTAGCTGCTGAGGCGAAACTGTAGACAGGTGCTTTTCTTGTGGGGGTGGAAGGCCTTTGCGCCTTCTGCTAAACTGTAAGCGTGCGGGGGCATTGCGTGTCCGGGGATGGGGGAAAATATGGGAGCGAAATGGGAAGATTTGGCCGTGGAGGGAAAGCTTTTTGAGGCTTGCGGGGACGATGTCCGCTGTTTGGCCTGCGCCCATGCCTGTCGGATAATGGAAGGCAAGACCGGGCTTTGCCGGGTGCGTAAAAACCGCGGCGGCAAACTTATGGTCCCGTACGGCTATGTTTCTTCCGCCGCGTGCGACCCGGTTGAGAAAAAGCCGTTCTTTCATTTTCTGCCGGGCGCCGGCGCGCTTTCTTTCGGGATGCTGGGCTGCAATTTCCGCTGCGCCTTCTGCCAGAACAGCGACATTTCCCAAATTTCAGGTTTCGTCTCCGTGCTAGAAACATCCCCGGAGGAATTGTGCGTCTCGGCTCAGTCCTGCGGCGCGAAGATGCTGGTTTCCACGTATAACGAGCCGCTTATAACGGCGGAATGGGCCAGGGCGGTGTTCGAGGCCGGTCAGGCGAAGGGCCTGCGTTGCGCCATTGTCTCCAATGGTTATGCCTCGGTCGAGGTTGTTGATTTCCTCCTGCCTGTCATAGACGCATTCAAGGTGGACCTGAAGTGCTTCAACGACGCGAATTATCGCAAAGTGACTGGCGGCGGCCTGACCCCGGTGCTTGAAACCATAAAGCGCCTTCACTCCCGCGGAGTGTGGGTAGAGGTGGTAACACTTGTTGTTCCGGGTTTCAACGATTCTCCCGCCGAGCTGCTTTCCATAGCCGAATTCATATGCGGCGTCTCGCCTGATATACCGTGGCATGTCACGGCTTTTCATCCCGCCTACAGGATGACGGACGTGCCGTCCACGCCTGACGGCACGCTGCTTCGCGCGGCGGAAGCCGGGGCCGGAGCGGGGCTGAGGTATGTGTACGTGGGCAACACCGGGCAGCTTACTCGTCCCGGCGGAAGGGTCGGCTGGGAAGACACTTTATGCCCGCACTGCGGCGCCGCGCTGATTAAACGCAGAGGATTTTCGGTGATTGAGAACTGCCTGTCAGAGGGTAAATGTCCCGGCTGCTGGAAGAACGTGCCGGGAGTGTGGCGTTAGTCTTTTGGTTTCAGCTTTCGGAAGGGATTTTCCTCAAGGGGTACGCGCCCGCCCATGTAGCCGCCCAAGACAAAAGCCGCCATCACGGGAACCAGCGCCAGCGTTTTGGAACTGAATTTTGCGTCAGATACCATGACCATCGCAACTATAAGGCAGACGACGCACCCAAGCGCGAAACCGTAGTGTTTCATCCGCCGGTATTCGAGCATCCTGTTGATGAACATGACGGCGTAGAAGTGGGCTATCGCCGCCCCCAGGCCGAATACGGCGAAGGAGACGGAAGAATAGGTGTGCGCCTTTTCCGCGATTTGCGGGGAGCCGTATTTCTGGACGAAATACTGTTCCAGAGCGTAAAGCGCGCCCGCGTCGGCCAGCGCCGCCAGGGACAAGCCCATCGTGACCGCTGTCACATAAAGCGCGGACAGCAGCACTTTTTCCTTGAATCCGTTTGGCGGTTCAATAGCCGAACCTGGCGAGTTGCTCCGGGTCATTTCTCCAGTTCTCGGTTACCTTGACGAACAGGGCCAGCATTACCGGTCTGCCCAGAAAGGCTTCCATGGCCTTCTGCGACGTTTCGCGGAGCTTCGCTATGGCCGCGCCTCGCTTCCCGATGATGATTGGTTTCTGTGAATCCCTTTCTACGTGCACTATGACGCGGATGGCGTCCTTCCGACCTTTTTCTTCCTTGAAATCCTCCACTTCCACTGCGCAGGCGTAGGGAATCTCCTGCTGGTAGAGCGCGAGTATCTGCTGGCGGACTATCTCCGCCACGAAATAGCGTTCCCAGCGGTCGGTCCATGTGCCGGGGTCGAAATAGGGGGGGTGTTCGGGCAGCGCGTCAACGGCGGCTTTTTCCAGAAGGTGCACTCCGTTCCCGTTAGCCGCGGAAAGCCTGAATTTGCCAGCCAGCGAGGGGATAATCTGCTCGTAACGCGCCATTACCTGCTCCACCAGCGCGGGCTGGGGCTTTTTATCCATTTTATTGATGACCAGAAACACTGGGACATTCAGTCCGCCCACTTCCCTGGCTATCGCCTCGGCTTCGGGGCCGGGCATTTCCGGCTCGGCTACGAGCGCCACTGCGTCTGCGTCTTCGGTAAGGGCCAGTTTCAGGCGGCCCAGCATGGTGCGCTGAAGGCCGTACTTCGGTTCAAGATAACCCGGCGTATCGACAAAAACGGCCTGCCAGCCCTCGCCTTCGCGGACGGCGATGATGTTGTCGCGCGTGGTCTGTGGCTTGGGCGTAACTATGGCGAGATTGCCTCCCGCCAGCCTGTTCAATAAAGTGGACTTGCCGGCGTTAGGCACGCCGGCAAGCACGATAAAACCCGATTTGAAGCCCGCCATCTTAACGGGGCTTGAGCTGCGGATTTATCCACAGCAGCAGTCCTGCGGCCTTGTCCGATTTGCGGATTTTCGGTTCGCCGACCAGTTCCTGCATGAACACTTCGCAGGCGTATACGGTGCAGCCCTGCATCATGTGCCCGCCTATGGCGGCGCCGTTCTCTCCCGCGAGGGTGATATGGGCGTGGACCATCGGCTTGTCGTCCATGAGGCTGACGTTGCCGGTAAGGTTGAGTATTTCCAGCTCCTCTTCCTTATGGACTTTCACGTATTTCTTTTTCTTCTGGTCGAAGAAGCTAAATGTGGCCGCGCTGACCGCGCCTATGGCGTTCAACGTGGCGCACTTGACCTGATTGTTGTGGCAGAATTCCTGAAGCTGCTCAAGAAGATCTTCCCCCTTGTTAAGCCGGAAAAGATAGGTCCGTCCTGTAAGATATGGTCTCTCTTCGGGCATACTCCCTCCTAAGTTGATATGCAATCGATATCCAGATAGTCCGCCGGAATTTCCGCTTTCCCCAACGAAAAAGCCGCGGGCCTTTCCCTGCCCCGCCGCCGCGCGTTATCCCGTCCGGATTTTGATTTCTTCTTGTCAACCATTGCCCGCGTCCGTTTCCCATTGCCGGGTGGTCCGGCATATGGACACAAGCAATACTCTATTGTACAAAATTATCCTTTTCCGTCCCAAATCTTTTGAGGCGGGGGATTCTTTTGACATGTGATTCGCCCTGTTGAAAGCATGCCGCTTAAATGCTCAAATTGATGATAGATTTCATCTTTTCAAAGGGGTAATCAATTTATGGGTGCGGGAAAACCTTTTCTTATAGCAAAACTGGCCTTCATATTCGTGATTCTTCTGGTGATGATGATTCCTCTGTCCATGATACGCGGACAGATTGAGGACAGGGAGCGGACCCGGGACTCCGCCATAGGAGAGATAAGCCATAAGTGGGGAGCGCCACAGGCAGTGAACGGGCCTATGCTGGCGGTTCCTTTCACGAGGGTAAAGATGGTGGAAAGCAGCCGCGTGATTTCCGGCCGGAACGGGCGTGAGGAAACTGTGATTGAGAGAAAGCCGGCGGTGGAAATCGACACGGCCTATTTCCTGCCTGAAACGCTCGCGGTCTCCGGCAGGCTTAATCCCCAGATAAGGTACCGCGGCATATTCGAAGCGGTGCTTTTTAGCGCCGGCCTGGAAATGCGCGGAACATTCGCGCCTCCGGACTTCGGAAAACTTCAGATTCCGGAAAAGGACGTGCGCTGGAAAGATGCGGAAGTAATTCTGGGAATAGCCGACAGCCACGGCGTGAGGGAGAACATCGTGATGAAATGGGACGGGGTCCTCTGCTCGTTCAGCCCAAGCGCCATGCCGCCTCTCTGGGGAGGCGGCGGTGTCATAGGCGTCCGTGTTCCTGTGAGTGCCTCAAACAGTGGTCATGCCTTCAGCATAAATCTTAACCTGAACGGAAGCGGCGAGCTGACCCTTGCCCCTTTCGGCAAGGAAACCCACGTCGAGCTTGCCGCGGACTGGCCGTCTCCCAGTTTTTCCGGCGCCTATCTGCCCTCCAAAAGGGATGTTACCGCCAAATCCTTCAGCGCTTCCTGGGATATTTTCTATCTGGCCAGGCGGTTCCCCCAACAATGGACCGGCGCCAACGTCAGCGCCGCTGATTTTTCGGCCGCGCTCTTCGGGGTGAAACTGATAACGCCGGCCAATTCGTACCAGAAAACTCTTCGTTCCACCAAGTACGGGCTGCTCTGCATATCGCTCACTTTCATGGTTTTTTTCATGTTCGAGATATTTAATGTGAAGAGTGTCCATCCGGTCCAGTATCTGCTTGTCTCCCTGGCCCTGTGTCTTTTTTATATGCTGTTGCTCTCGACATCAGAATTCCTCGGTTTCGGCCCGGCCTATCTTATTGCCTCTGTTGCGACGGTGGCCGTTATAGCGGGTTACAGCAGGGCGGTTCTCGGCGGCGGGTCCCGCGCTGTCGTGATGGGGGGAGGTCTCGCCTTGCTCTACGGCTATTTTTACATCCTGCTTCAGCTGGAGGACTATGCCCTGCTCATGGGCAGTGTCGGACTGTTTGCAGTTCTCGCCGGCATAATGTACTTCACCCGCAGGGTTGACTGGTACGCGAGCGACAAAACGCTCTCCTGAGCGTGGCAGGGCCGGAATGTTTTGCTAGAATATTCCGTATTCAAAACCGGGTAGGCCGCGCGGGACGTGCGCGCGCGTGAAACTTTCAAAATGAATAAACTTAAAGTTTTTTTATACGCGGCATTGCTGCTGCTTCCCTCCGCCGGGTGGTGCGCCTCCGGGTGCGACCGCCGTTCGGCGTCCGCCTCCGATCCGGCGGCCCTCATTTCCGCCTGCGACGACGCCATCGCCGCCTGGGGAAAGGACGACGGCGATGAAAAGCTGTCCGGCTTTTACTTCACCCGGGCCGGCGCCTACGGCGACCGAGAGGAGTATGATCGCGCGATAGAGGACCTTTATAAAGCTGTCGAACTGACGCCCTCCGTGGCCGAAATATACATGAAGAGGGGAACGTTCTACAACCGTTCCGGCCATTACCGCAAGGCCGTGGAGGATTTTACCGTCGTCACCCGCAAGAAACCCAACAGCAAGGCTGAGGCCTGGGCCTATTACAACATGGCCATAGCCTACAGCCTGATGGGGCAGGATAATGTGGGCGCGACCTATTTGAAAGTGGGGCAGAGCCTCGCGCCGGACCTGCACGGCAAATACCTCAAGGAACTGGAGTTCTTCCGCCAGAAGCAGGAGCGCAGGCTCGCGGAGGCTTCGGCCTCATGCTCCAGGGGCAAGGAACTTGCCCTCTCCGGGAAATTCGACGACGCCCTCGCCGCTTTTGACGCCGCAATGAAGCTGGACCCGGAAAACCCGGATTACATCAGCTGGCGCGCCTCCGTACGTTACGAACTCGGGCAGTACGACAAGGCTCTGGCCGAACTTACGTCCGTTCCGCGCGAGAACCAGTGGAACTACTACATCGGACTCTCCCAGATAAGGCTTGGCGACTTCGAATCGGCTAAAGTTTCCCTGGAGGCAAGCACGCATGACGAGCCGCCGCGTAACCGCGAAAAATACGTCGCGGCGGAGGCAAAGCAGTGGCTGGACAGGATAGCCCTTTACCAGCAGAATTACAAGAAAGCCATTGAACTGGACGCCACCCCGGACACAAAGGGCGCCCTCGCGGCGGCGCAGGCGGCTTTGTCTGCCATAGAGACCCGCGAGGCGAAGGGCCTCGTAAAGAAGGAGTCCGATTTGCTGGCCCGTCAGGCCGCCGCCTCGAAACGGAACGTCCTCATTTTCATAGTGCTGGCCATCCTGGTGGGCGGAGGCACTCTCGTCGGGGTGCTGGGTTTCAGGACATTCAAAACCTTTCGCGCACGTCAGGAGCAGCAGAAGCAGGATTTCATAGCCAAGTTGAGCGGGCGCTCCCCGCGCGACATGGTGATGGCCTATTTCGATTATAAGGGCAGCCGTCCGCAGGACGCGTTGCGCGTGCTCATGCACATAAAGGACAAGGTTGCAGAATCGCGCGACCTCGAGATAATACGCCATGTTCTGGCCGAACTGCCGGCGGCTGAAAAAAAGGATTTCGTGCTGGCTTCTGCCGAATCGCTACTCCGCACGGGCAAGTTCCAGGAATCGCTGGACGCCCTGCTGCTGGTCAACAACATCCCGCACGCACAGTGGGGGGAAAGGGAGATAGCTGTTTTCCGCACCGCCCATCTCATCTGCGACCCGACCATACTGAAGGGCACCGGCAAGGCCGACCCCGCCCTCTGGCATCAGGAGATAGGCAAGGAAGCCTATCTCTCCCTCGCCCGTGTCTACGCCGACCGCAAGGACCATGGCGCGGTGATGCAGGTGCTTTCAAAAATGCCGGTCTACAAGTGGGAGGACGCTCACTGGAAGCTTTATCTGGACTCGATGCGCGGCCTCAACATGCTGGACAAGGCCAGCCTCGGCCAGATGCCCGCCAGTTTCCGCATGAAGGTGATGGAGGAGCTTTTCGTTTCCGGCAATATCCCGCGCGTGTGGGAGTTCATCTCCATGGAACCGCGCCAGAACTGGCTGCCGGAATATTACTTCTACGCCTTCTGCCGTTCCCTTACCCGCCATTTCGACGAGGCCTGGGAATACGTCAAGGAGTATTACGAGAAGTTCGACATAACCAAAAACCAGCAGGCGCTTTACATGATGGCCGTGGGCTGCGAACTCGCCGGCCGCCCGGACAAGGCCGCCGAGGCTTACGCCAAACTTCTCGCCGCCGACCCTTACTATAAGGACACGCGGGCCCGCATAGACTTCATAAAGAACGGACAGCTCTCCTCCCTGAAGCCGTCCGCGGCGGAGATTCTGTCCCCCATACTGCCCAAGGGGTTTACGCCCAAGAAACCGGCGCCCTAGAGCCCATCTAAAATCTCCGTATTCTGCTGCAAGCGCCGCTTTTGTCCCGATGCTTCGCGGTTTTCGGCTTACAGGCCTGCTGGCCTGCGCGCCTCAGCCCGCCGCGTCTCATGTCAAAATCGACGCTTTCGCTACGAAAGGAGATTTTAGATGGGCTATTAAGCCGACCGCCTTCCGGCATCGCAACGCCCGCTGACGGCAGCGGGCGTTTTTATTTCCGGTTTGCCTGCCCCCCGCTTTTGTATAATTTAAGAAAGGCCATATTTATCTCTCCGGAGGATTATAATGGGTAATACGGTTTCTTATAAAGAGCTTGGTTTCGTCAATACGCGTGAGATGTTTAAGGACGCGATGAAGAACCACTACGCGGTTCCCGCCTACAACTTCAACAACATGGAGCAGATCCAGGCCATAATCACGGCTTGCGTCAAGAGCAAATCACCCGTCATATTGCAGGTTTCCAAGGGCGCGCGCGATTACGCCAACGCCACGCTGTTGCGCTGGATGGGCCGCGGCGCGGTCGAAATGATGAAGGAACTGGGCAACCCCGTTCCCGTCGCCCTTCACCTCGACCACGGCGATTCTTTCGAGCTGTGCAAATCCTGCATAGACAGCGGTTTTTCCTCTGTCATGATCGACGGTTCCAGCCTGCCTTACGAGGAGAATGTCGCCGTCACCAAGAAGGTGGTTGAATACGCGCATCAGCGCGACGTAACGGTGGAAGGCGAACTCGGCGTTCTGGCCGGCATCGAGGATGAGGTCCAGTCCGAGCATTCCCATTACACCAATCCCGACGATGTCGAGGATTTCGTAAAGAAGACCAACGTGGACTCTCTTGCCATCTCCATCGGCACCAGCCACGGGGCCTACAAATTCAAACTGAAACCGGGCGAGAGCGTTCCTCCCCTGCGTTTCGACATACTCGAGGAAGTTGAAAAGCGCATTCCCGGCTTCCCGATCGTGCTGCACGGCGCGTCCAGCGTGCTGTCCTCCTACATCGACATGATCAACAAGTACGGCGGCAAGATGGACAACGCCGTAGGCGTGCCGGAAGAGCAGCTTCGCAAGGCCGCCAAGTCCGCCGTCTGCAAGATAAACATCGACTCCGACGGCCGCCTCGTGATGACCGCCGTTATCCGCAAGGTGTTTGTCGAGAAACCGGCGGAATTCGATCCTCGCAAGTATCTCGGCCCCGCGCGCGAAGCTCTTATCAAGATGTACATGGACAAGAACGAGAACGTGGTCGGCTCAGCCAACAGAATATAAAAGAGCCTTGTGAATTGACGCAGGGGCCGCGATAAGCGGCCCCTGTTTTTTGGGAGGATGTCATGGGTTTTCTTGAACTTGTCGCCGGACGACGCAGCATAAGGAAATACAAAAACGCGCCGGTCGAGCCTGAAAAACTGGCCCGCTGCATCGAGGCCGCCCGTCTGGCCCCGTCCGCCTGCAATTCCCAGCCGTGGAAATATATAGCCGTAACGGATACGTCCGTCCGGGACAGGCTCGCCGCCGAAGCGTTTAATGGAATCTATAAGGCCACGCAGTTCGCGGCGGCCGCCCCGGTCATTGTGGCCGTGGCCGCCGACAAGGGCAATTTCACCGCGCGCATAGGCAATTTCGTGCGGCATACGTCGTTCTATCTTATTGACATTGGCATATCGGCGGAGAACTTCTGCCTGCAGGCCGCCGAGGAGGGGCTGGGCACCTGCATGATAGGCTGGTTCGACGAAAAGAAGGCCGCCCGCGTCCTTGGCGTCCCTGCCGGGGTGAAACTGGAGCTGCTTATCGCCGTCGGTTATCCTGACGAGGCCCCCGCTCCCCGCCCGCGCAAGACTGTGGACGAAATGTCCACATTCAATGCTTACCGGTGACGCTCGTTTAATTGCGGGTTCTTGCTATAATAACCATACGGGTTATATCAACGGGAGGGGATAATGGGAATGATTCTTGGGAGTGTTTCTTTGGCGCTTGCGATAGTTGCGGTGCTTACGCTAGTCAATTTGCTTGTCGCGGTTTATGCGCACCGCAAGGGGCATTCTCCTGCCGCGTGCATAGCGCTGTTTTTTGTAAGCATGTTCCTTTCCCCGGTAGTGGGTTTTTTGCTGGCGATGTGCCTGAAGCCGTCCGGGACCAAAAAATGTCCGAAGTGCGCCGAGGACATCAAAAAGGAAGCTGTTAAGTGCCGCTTCTGCGGCGCCGATATTCCGCCGCAGACCGCATAGAAACGTCTTGCTGAAATGAAAACGCGCCCGCCTTCTGGCGGGCGCGTCGTTTTATCCGACAATGTGTTTCAGTCCGCCCTGTATTCCCTTTCAAAAATTCCCATCAGTATGGCGTCGTGGTATTTTCCGTCCCGGTAGACGTGTTCCCGCAGGCGGCCTTCTTCCCTGAAACCTAATTTCCTGTAGCAGGCCACGGCGCGCGGGTTGAACGCGAAAACGGTCAACCAGACCTTGTGCATGTTTTTCTCAAGGAACAGAAAGTCCAGCAATTTGCGCATTGCCGCGGTGCCATAGCCTTTCCCGCAGTTTTGTTCCCCGTAGATGGCTATGCTTACCTTGCATCTGCGGTTCTTGGGGCTTACGTCTTTGTAGCCGCAGCTCCCGATAAGTTCTCCCCTGCTGTTTTCTATGGCAAATGTGTAGAAACTGTCTTTGTCCTTTGGAGAAAGGCAGCGCTCGATAATCGCGGTTTCCTCTTCAAGAGAGCGCGGCATTACCGTGGAGGACGTCAAAAGGCGCAGTGTGTCCGGATTATCCGCCACCTTGTGTCTTTTGGCGATATCCTCTTTCTCGAAAGCGCGCAGTTTGACGAATACTTCCCGCTTCGATTTATTCTTTCGCATGTGCTCTGTCATAATCCTCCGCGAACAGGGCCATTATGTGCAGGTCGTTGTATTTCCCGTCCCTGTATATCTGTTCCTTGAGACAGCCTTCCTGTTTGAAGCCCACTTTTTTATAGCAGGCGATGGCGCGTTCGTTGAAGTCGTAGACGTTGAGCAGAACCTTGCGCATGTTCTTCTCGAAAAACAGGAATTCCAGCAGCTTGCGGATGGCCGCGGTGCCGTAGCCTTTGCCCCAATGCCTCGGATTATAGATGGATATGCCTATGTAGCAGATGCGGTTTTTCATGCTTGTATCCATATAGCTGCACCCGCCCACAAGTTCTTCCCTGGCGTTGACTATCGCAAAGTTGTAGGTCTTTTCCTTGTCTTTGGGGTTGACGCTGTTTTCTATGAACGAGGCCTCTTCTTCGCGTGAATACGGCATGACTGCTTCCGGGGAAAGGAATCTAACCAGTTCCGGATTGTTGAAATATTTGTAAATGATGTCCAGGTCGCTTTTTTCAAAAGCGCGCAGCCTGACTTGCGGTTCCGCCATATAAGTACCTCCGGCCTGTCGGTCTTCTGATTATACCTTTTCACATGGTTATGGCCGGGGTGATTAAGGCTCTTCTCCCCGCGCGGGCAAGTTGCTATATTAACGGAAGCCGCAACTTTACGCGCCGGAGGATTTTCGATGAAAAAGACGGACATGGTGGAGCTTCTTGAAAAAATAGAGGCCATCCCTTCGCCCAGCGGTTACACCGCCGAGGTTATAGATTTTCTCGCGGGACTTTTCCGCAAGGCAGGCCTTCGGCCTGTAATCACCAACAAGGGTTCGCTTGTCGTATGCGAACATCCCAAACCCGTAGCCGCCTGCGCGGCGCACGTGGACACGCTGGGCGCGATGGTAAGTTCCGTCTGCGGGGACGGTACTCTACGCGTGGCGCAGGTAGGCGGCTGGCCCTGGCCCTCATTCGAGGGGGAATACCTGACTGTCCTTTCCTCGTCCAATGGGAAGAAATGGCGCGGCACACTGCTGTTCGATAATCCCGCCGCGCATGTCAACCGCAAGATAGGCTCCACCGAACGTTCGGGCGATAACATGCACGTCCGCCTTGACGCGGAAGTGAAGAATGCCGCCGACGTGGAAAAGCTCGGCATAGGGGCTGGGGATTTCGTTTTTTTCGACCATCGTTTCGAGGTGACTGAAACAGGTTTCATCCGTTCCCGTTTTCTGGATGACAAAGCCGGTTCCGCCGTGCTGGCGGATATCGTGCTGCGCAACGCGGACCGGCTGTCCAAAATACCGGCCGCTTTCCTGTTTTCCAACTACGAGGAGGTGGGCCACGGCGCAAGCTCCGGCCTTCCCCGCTGCATAAGCGAGATGATAGCCGTGGATATGGGCGTTGTCGGCAGGGAAGTCTCCGGCAAGGAAACCGCGGTTTCAATCTGCGCCAAGGATTCCACCGGCCCGCACGATTACGAACTCCGGACCCGGCTGGTTAACCTTGCCCGTGGGGAGAAGATTCCCTATGTGGTGGACGTGTTCCCCTTCTACGGTTCCGATGCCCGCGCCGCGCTTGGCGCCGGTTACGACGTCAAGGTTTCCGTCATCGGGCCGGGAGTGTCCGCTTCACACGGCGTGGAACGCACCCACGTAAAAGGCATGGAGGCCACCTCTCGTCTCGTGGAAGCTTATCTCAAGGCCCTTCCGAAAACGGGGGGGAAAGCCGCCTGAGTCGGATTGTCCGGCCGCTTTTGTGGACAGGTTGTCCGTGCGCAGGTGAATGAATCCGGTATTAAAGCGGAAAGCCCCCGCCAAGGCGGGGGCTTTCTTGCGTGTTTATAGGTTTATTTAGTGTCGTTGCCGTTCTCAGGCTTTGAGCGCCATATGCCGCCCTCGCTCCAGCAGGACCAGCCCCAGCGCGACCAGTTGAGCAGGCTTTTCGCCAGCCACAGCGCCCATCCCAGCATCGCCAGACGGTATATGAACATGTTGACTGAAAATGTCCATGCCACTGGGAAGTTCTGCCCGGTCCTGTCCTGATACCACAGCAGGCTCTTGGCGGTGGAGGCGTTGCCCGCTACGTACATCCCGGGTTTGCCCAGCAGTCCGGTGTATAAGGCGCTCGTCAGGAAGCCGATTGCCATCAATGTAAAAACGGCAAGCGCTATCTGCGTCATGTTGAAGCGTATCCTGCCTTCCGGCATATGGTTTTTGCGCAGTCCCAGAAGCAGGAACCAGAATATTACGCCGAACATCGAGAACAGGGAAGCCTGCGTAAGGCCTATCATGAGGGCCAGCCATTCATGGGCCTTGAGCGGCAGGAACGGAAGCCGTCCGAGGCCTATTCCCGCGGCGAAGAGGAGCAGCAGCAGGGGCCAGAAGAGGACGGCCGGTCCCAGCGTGGGGCCGCCGGTGGCAAGCAGCCATCTTCCCTGGGGCATGGAAACTTCCACCCGGGCGTTTACAGCCGGCGCGCCGAGGTCTATTCGAGGCGTGCGCCACAGCATGGACAGGCCGCGCTTTTCCTTCCATATCATGCCGACACTGTGGCTTCCGGGCAGCGCGGCGAAGACGACTTTCCTGCCTTCCTGCTCCAGCGCCTGCGGTTCATCGTCAATCTTCAGGGATTGCAGTTGCGCGCCTTCCGGCAGGGTGACAGTGTGCTGCCCGCCCATGCTGCTGCGGAATTTAAGGGTCAGTTCCGCTTCCATGGTCTGGGAGCCAGGCA
>Ga0209016_1001857_pt1 | contig 15521 bp, 14 predicted proteins | sample EPASupsiteSAE305_FD_187265 | JGI IMG/M metagenome (GOLD analysis project Ga0209016, IMG submission 187265) | Bioremediated contaminated groundwater microbial communities from EPA Superfund site, New Mexico - SAE3-05 (SPAdes) (version 2) | ecosystem: Environmental > Aquatic > Deep subsurface >...
TGTATTCCAACAGTATTCGTGGCATATACAGGAGAATCCCTTGACCAGAAGACACCTCACCTTAAGTCGCTTCAGGCACTGGACAAAGCGGCAGTTGAGCTTGCATCACTCTTTGACCCTGCGGTTAAACGGGTAAATGTCATGCTGGGTATAGAACAGGAATATTTTCTTGTAGACGAAGCTCTTTACAGGGCCCGTCCCGACCTTATGCTTTGCAACAGGACTCTTATAGGACATACCGCTGCAAAAGACCAGCAACTGGAGGACCACTATTTTGGAGCGATACCTTCCAGGGTAATGAATTATATGAAAGACTTCGAAACGGAGGCATATAAACTTGGTGTTGTACTAAAGACCCGCCATAACGAAGTTGCTCCCAATCAGTTTGAATTTGCCCCTTATTTCAATGAGGCAAATTTATCTGTAGATCAGAATCTGATGATGATGATTCTAATGAGAAAAATTGCCAAGAGACATAAACTTAAAGTAATTTTTCACGAGAAACCTTTTGCAGGAGTGAACGGGTCCGGAAAACACTGCAACTATTCAATGGTTACCAACAGGGGCGTGAACCTGCTCTCTCCCGGAAAAACTCCGGGTACAAATCTTCAGTTTCTCAGCTTCTTTGTTTCAATAATCCGCGCAGTATACGAGCATCATCATCTTTTGATGGCCAGCGTAGCTTCGTTGAACAACTCATACAGGCTGGGCGGGGGAGAAGCTCCTCCTGCTGTAATGTCTGTATTTATTGGCAGGACCCTTACTACAATCCTTGATTCCATTGAGGAGTTCTCTGCTCATTCCGGCAAAGAGGGAGAACAGATTAACAAAAGACTTAATATTGTTGGTAAAATTCCTCAGATTCTTCCGGACAATACAGACAGAAACAGAACTTCGCCATTTGCATTTACAGGCAACAGATTTGAATTCAGGGCTGTAGGGTCGTCTGTTAACGTAGCGTCAACAATATTTGTTTTAAATGCTGCGGTAGCGCAACAACTTGTCCGTTTCAAAAAACTGGTTCAGGCCAAAATTGACGGAGGTTCAACTCAGGACGAAGCCCTGCTCGATACAATCAGAGAATTTATAATTGAATCCAAAGCAATCCGTTTCGAAGGCAACGGATACAGCAAAGAGTGGCATGAAGAGGCAAAGAGAAGAGGCTTAAGAGGTATTTCCGATGTTCCGCAGGCCTACAAGGCATTTCTTGAGAAAGACACCCTTAAACTCATGAAAGAGACAGATGTACTCACGGAGAGAGAGGTGGAGGCAAGATATGAGGTAATGAATGAAATTTACCTGAAAAAGTTGCAGATTGAGGCAAGAGTGCTGGGAGATTTAACTGTTAACCACATAATACCTACAGCAATCAAATTCCAAAACTCACTCATTCAGAATGTGCTCGGAATAAAAGAGATATTTGGTCCGGATGAATATAAGGTAATGTCGGAAAGACAGCTTATTGCAATAAAAAAGATTTCAGGATATATTGAGCAGCTCAGAAAGGATTTCCACTCTCTGGTAGAAGCCAGAAAAGAGGCAAATGTTATTGAAAGCTACTCCGAGAGGGCGCAGGCATATTCAAGTACTGTCCTTCCTTTTATGGAAAAAATGAGAGTTATCGCAGACAAGCTTGAGATGGTTGTGGATGATGAATTGTGGCCGCTCCCTAAGTACAGGGAACTTATGTTCTGGAGATAGAAATTATTTGAAAAAAAGATATGATGGATCTTAAAGGTACAGATGCACAGAGGTATGCCGGAAGAGGAGTTTCGTCCTCCAAGGCAGATGTTCATAAGGCAATAGAAAAAATTGACAAAGGTTTATTTCCAAAGGCTTTTTGCAAAATTGTACCAGATTACCTGTCCAACGATCCGGATTATTGTATTGTTATGCATGCCGACGGGGCAGGAACCAAGTCTTCTCTTGCATATGCATACTGGAAAGAGACAGGTGAGATGGGAGTGTGGGACGGAATAGCCCAGGATGCAATTGTAATGAATACAGATGACCTTCTTTGCGTAGGCGTTGTGGACAATATCGTTCTCTCTTCTACAATCGGGAGAAATAAACACAGAATTCCGGGGGAAGTCATTTCTGAAATCATAGAAGGGTCCAGATTGTTTGCTTCAAAAATGGCCTCATTTGGAATTAATATTCACCTGACAGGCGGTGAAACAGCCGATGTGGGAGACCTGGTGAGGACAATTATTGTTGACTCTACAGTTTGTGCAAGAATAAAAAAATCGGATGTAATTGACAATTCAAAAATTGTTGCAGGAGATGTTATTGTTGGGTTAAGTTCTTTTGGTAAAGCAATTTACGAAGATGAATACAACGGGGGAATGGGGAGCAACGGGCTCACATCTGCACGGCACGATATTTTTTCGGCATACATTGGCCAGAAATATCCGGAAACCTATAATAACCAAATTCCCAAAGATCTGGCATACACCGGAACAAAATCGATGTTGGAAATTGAGCCGGAAACGGGAGTTACATACGGAAAACTTGTGCTCTCTCCAACCAGAACCTATGCTCCCGTAATAAAGGAGATACTGGAAAACTTCAGAAACAAGGTTCATGGAATGGTACACTGCACAGGCGGCTCTCAAACCAAAATACTTCATTTTGTAGACAAATTACTGATTGTAAAAGACAATTTGTTTCCGGTCCCTCCGCTTTTCAGAACAATTCAGAAAGAATCCAACAGCCCGTGGGAAGAGATGTACAAAGTGTTCAATATGGGTCACCGTATGGAGATTTATGTCCCGGAAGAGATTGCTGCTGAGATAATAGAGATCTCACAAAAATTTGGAATCGACGCCAAAATAATCGGGAAAGTTTTTCCGTCTAAAATAGCTGAGGTTCAGCTTGATACAGAATATGGAAAATTTATTTACAACAAGTAGGGTAGTTACAGTTGTTCTATCCGCTGCTATTTCGTTATGGAGTTGCTCCGAAGGTAAAAATAACACAGGACTATCCGACCATCCTGCAATCATCGAACAGGCAACAGGTGACAGCACCTCTCCCTATTACGCAAATTATTCAAAATATCCCATTCAGAGGGATACTCTTCCTATAGGAATGTTCGACTCAGGAACCGGCGGACTTACTGTTATGGAAGCCTTTCTTGCTTTGGATGACTTCAACAATGAAACAGGAGAACCTGCTCCGGACGGTAAACCGGATTTCAGCAATGAGAAGTTCGTTTTTTTGGCCGACCAGGCAAATATGCCTTATGGAGTTTATAATTCCGAAGGAAAAGGAGATTATCTGAGGGAACTCGTTGTAAAAGATGCTCTTTTCCTGACTACAGCTCCAGTCAGAACCAAGATAGTAGTGATTGCCTGCAACACCGCAACAGCTTATGGACTTGGAGATATTGAATACATGTTTGAAAAGAGCAATACAGGTCTTTCCGTAATAGGTGTAATAAATGCAGGAACAAAAGCCCTGGCCGACAATATCTCTTTTGACGAGGGAGGAGCCGTGGGTGTGATGGCAACAGTGGGAACAATAGCATCGGGAAGTTATGACAGAACCATCAGAAAAACCCTGAAAGAAAAGGGATTTACAAAAAAACTTGAAATCATTAATCAGCCGGGTCTCGGATTTGCAGAAGCAGTGGATACTGAATCAAACTTTATTGACCCAAAAGCAACTGCACCAAGAGATTTGTATAAAGGTCCTAAAATTGGTACAGACTCGCTTTCAATTAATCCCGATTTGCTTGATGTCTATAAATTTGACACTAAGAATAACGCATTGCTTGTTGCAAAAAGCGGCGCAAAATACACAACCATTCAGCTTAACTCTCCCGGCAACTATGCAAGACTTCATCTTGTAAATCTTGTAGAAAGGCTCAGGCAAAAAAACGCAGGAGTTAAACTCAGCAACATTATCCTTGGGTGTACTCATTATCCTTATTTTAAAGATACACTCAAAAGTGTTCTTGACGAGATGAGAAATTACAGTAAAAACGGAGTTTACCCTTATAAAGATTTGATTTCAGAAGAGGTTACATTTATTGATCCTGCCAAATATGTTGCTAGAGAGACCTATCTGGCTCTGAAAGGAGGGAAATTACTCTCCCCCGGTTATACAGGAAACAGAGCAAAATGTTTCATAACTGTACCGGCAAAGGGTCTGGATAGCCTTAAACTGGACAAAAACGGGAATCTCAGATATGAATATAAATACGGAAGAGATACGCTGAGCAAAGAAAAAAGCTTTGAAGCGGAAATGTTTAGTTCTAAAAATATACAGCCCGAAAATGTTTCGAGAATTAAGAAGAGACTTCCTCTCACATTTGAACTGATCAAAAATTTTATTGAGAATGATTTTTAATCCGACAATATCTCCCGAAGAGATAGAAAAACTCAAACAGGCAGAATTTATAGGAGAAATACATGTAGTCGATAAACTTGACAATGACTATGATGCTGCAATTGAGTACCTTAGAAATCAAAAAATAATAGGTTTTGATACAGAGACAAAGCCTGTATTTCAGGCAAATGCGAAAAGAAACGGAGTCGCTCTTCTTCAGCTTTCAGGTGCCGATAAGGCATTTATTTTCCGGCTCACATCAATTGGAATGCCGGAGTCACTTTGCAGAATCCTGGCTACAAAAAAAATAGCAAAGGTAGGAGCAGCCGTCAACGAAGATATCAGGGGCCTTCTCAGATACACCACATTCACGCCAAAGGGGTTTGTGGATCTTCAGAACATTGGCATAAACTGGGGCATTAAAGAGAAGAGTGTAAGGAAAATGGCTGCAATTATTCTTGGAATGAGAGTATCTAAATCGCAGCAACTTTCAAACTGGGAGGCCGAAGAGCTCACACACGGACAAATAAATTATGCGGCAATTGATGCCTGGGTATGTCAGCAGATGTATCTTAAACTTTTGAGTACTCCAAATGCTGAATTGCATGCTCAGGAGCAAATTAAAAATCAGCAGTAAAAGGGATAAATCACATGGGAAGAGTAATAATGAGGAGAGGCAGAGAGGAGTCTTTGAGGAGATTTCATCCCTGGATTTTTTCCGGAGGTATATTTAAAACTGAGGGAGTGATAAATGAGGGAGATGTTGTTGAAGTTTGCTCTGTAAATGGTGAAAGACTTGGTTTCGGGCACTATCAGATAGGGTCTATAACAGTGAGAATGCTCTCGTTTGGCGAAGAGGATTTTACTCCGGATTTCTGGAAAAAAAGATTTGAAGCAGCATACAAATTAAGACGTTCTTTAGGATTAACCGAAGGATCCACAACGGCATACAGGCTCATTCATGGAGAGGGAGACTCACTGCCGGGGCTTATTGTTGATATTTACAACAATTCGGCTGTTATTCAGGCACACACTGCCGGGATGTTCCTTTCAAGGGATATTATTGTAGAAACTCTAAAAGAACTATTTGGGTCAAAACTTACTTCTGTATACGATAAGAGTGCAACGACAGCGCCATTTAAGGCAGGACTCGATTTAGCAGACGGTTATCTTTATGGTTCCGCACCGGACAATCCTGTGATTCTGGAGAACGGAATCCGTTTTTCGGTAGACTGGGAGGGTGGACAAAAGACCGGATTTTTTCTTGACCAGCGCGATAACAGGCAATTGGTGAGAAAATATTCAAAAGGGAAAAGAGTATTAAACCTTTTCTGCTATACCGGAGGCTTTTCGCTGTATGCCCTTGCAGGAGGCGCAAAAAGTGTGGATTCTGTTGACAGTTCTCAAAAAGCGATGGATTTGCTCAGTTATAATGTGGAGCAGAACAGAGAGGCATCCCTGTTTCCAAAAGATATTCCGCACAATTCATTTACTACAGATGCAATAGAGTTTGTGAAAAACAGCAAACCGGACTTGTATGACCTGATGATTGTTGACCCGCCTGCATTCGCAAAGCATCGCGGAGCGCTTTCAAATGCTTTGAGGGCATATCAGAGATTAAATGCAGCTGCTATTGAAAAGATAGCACCGGGAGGAATAATTTTTACTTACAGCTGTTCTCAGGTCGTAGATAAAACGGCATTTGCGCAGGCTATATTTTCTGCCGCCGCGCAAACAGGAAGGAATGTACGGATTCTTCACAGGCTCACTCAGCCGGCCGATCATCCGGTAAATATCTATCATCCCGAAGGAGAGTACCTCAAAGGTCTGGTTTTGTATGTAGATTAGTTCTCCATTTTTATATCTTTGCATGCAACAACATGCAGGACGATGGAAAATTTAATTTTAGCCGGAGAGAGCAAATCTGAAATATACAAATCGCTTATTCCTCAAATCAAGTCTCTCATAGAGGATGAGTGCGATTCCACTGCCAATCTCGCAAATATATCTGCCGCACTAAAAGAGGCCTTTGGCTTCTGGTGGGTTGGATTTTATATTGTAAGGCCAGACAATAATTCGCACGGAAGCTCGTTGGTACTCGGCCCGTTTCAGGGCCCAATAGCCTGTACCAGGATTGCTTATGGGAAAGGTGTGTGCGGCACTTCGTGGAAAGAGGCGAAAACAATTGTCGTTCCCGATGTTGACCAGTTTCCAGGGCACATAGCCTGCAGTTCTCTTTCCCGGTCGGAAATAGTTGTACCTGTTATACGCGAAGGCAACGTGGCGGCTGTATTGGATATAGATTCTTCTGAACTCAATACATTTGACGATACCGACATGCATTATCTTGAGGAACTTATGAGTTTTGTGGTTTTGAGGTAAATGATATTTTAACACGTGTTTATGGAAGATTTTAAACAGTATGGACCGGGTCGTAAATCATCTGTTTTACTCAGGGTTTCATTTTTGATACTGTTTATGCCTCTTCTGCTTGCATTCAACAGTGCAGAGGTGCTTCCGGAAAAGGGGGTAAGCAAAAAACTTGCATTTGAAAGAGCGGAAGAAATTTCGGAACTCAGGTACTCCCTTCATTTTTCAATTCCAAAAGAGAGAGATTCTATAATCACAGCAAAGGCAATAATTGATTTTAACCTGAGGAAAAAAGAGAGGATAATCCTGGATTTCAGGCATGAATCGGTATGCTCTGTTAAGTCAATTCTGGTGAACGGGAAGAAAGCAGAATTTATCTTTAGCAATGAACATGTTATAATACCGGAAAGACATATTTTAAAAGGGAAAAACGTTCTGGAAATTGAGTTTATTGCAGGAAATCAGTCTTTAAACAGGAGGGAAGATTTGCTTTACACGCTTCTTGTTCCGGACCGTTCAAGGACTCTTTTTCCTTGTTTTGACCAGCCAAACCTAAAGGCAAAATTCTGTCTCACGCTGGATATTCCCGATGGATGGGAGGGAGTGGCAAACGGCAATGTAAAAAGCAAAGAGACAACTCCGGACGGGAGAACAAGACTGGTATTCTCGGAAACCGCGCCAATATCTACATATCTGTTCTCTTTTGTTGCGGGAAAACTGCAAAGAACCACTCAGGAGAGAAACGGACGGGCGATTACAATTTTTCACCGGGAGAGTGACCCCAAAAAATTAGAACAATGCGGTGTTATTTTTGATCAGATATTCTCTTCTCTGAATTGGCTCGAAAATTATACTTCCATAAAATATCCCTTTGCAAAATACGATATTGTTATTGTTCCGGGGTTTCAGTACGGAGGAATGGAACACATGGGAGCAACCCTCTATTCGGACAGAACCATGTTTATTGACGAAAATGCCACAATATCCGAACAGCTCGACAGGGCAAAGCTTATTGCTCACGAAACGGCGCATATGTGGTTTGGCGACTTTGTTACAATGGAATGGTTTGACGATGTATGGACAAAAGAGGTTTTTGCAAACTGGTTTGCATCCCGGATGGTAACTCCGCTTTATCCCGAAGTGAACCACCGGCTTAATTTTATCAATACCTACTATCCTGCTTCATATTCCGAAGACAGGACAGCAGGCTCAAACTCTATTCAGCAGGAACTTGACAATTTAAGCAATGCGGGCCTTGTATATGGCAATATTATTTACAATAAGGCGCCAATAGTAATGGAAATGCTTGTTAAAAGAGTGGGAGAGGATAATTTCCGCCAGGGAATACAGACATATCTCAGGAAATTTGCATACTCAAATGCAAGCTGGGACGACTTAATAAAAATACTTGACTCTCTCTCTCCGGAAGACCTTCAGTCGTGGAGCAATGTATGGGTTAAGGAAAAAGGGATGCCTTCATACACTTCTGAGGTTATTGAAGATTCTGTTGTCTGGAAACAGTTTGACCCATTTGGCAGGGGAGTTGTGTGGAAACAGGACTTTTCTTCAATAATTGTAAATGACGGCAAAAACAGGGTGATTGTACCAAATACCGACGGAAGAGGTTATGGTCTTTTTTTGATGGACAGCACTTCATCCCGGTTTTTACTGAAAACGTTTGAACAATACAAACCCAAATCCGGTTCCGGCAAAAACCTTTCTGTTATTGACGATGAGGTTGCACGGGCTTCTCTTTTGATTTCTCTGTATGAAAATATGCTTGCCGGGAAAATATTGCCGGAGAAATTTGTTTCTTCGCTTCTGAAATACCTTCAAAACGAAGAGAATACACTATTGTTCACAAGAGCATCCGGCTATCTGACAAGCTGTTATACAACATATCTCTCAGGGATGGGTGCAAATTCACAACTGGAACACGGGCTGTGGCAGATAGTGGAAAACTCATCCGCCGGCCAGCATAAAACAATTGCATTTCGGGCGTTTACCGAAATTTCGGACTCTCCTGAAGCTGCTTTAAAAGTGTATGAAATATGGAAAAACCCTTCCGATTTCGGGTATGTTAAGCTTAGCGAAAGGGATTTGATGCGCATTGCATATGAAATGAGCATAAGGTTTCCCGAAAAGTATGACGAAATATTTAAACTACAGCTCAACAGAATAACAAATACAGACAGGAAAAATGAATTTGCATTTATTTTTCCGGCAACCTCTCCTCTTGGAACAGTAAGAGATTCTCTTTTCAACTCACTCCTTGACGAACGTAACAGGGAGATTGAGCCCAGGGCTGCATCTGCTCTGGGGTACCTGAACCACTATCTGAGAGAGAAGGAGTCTTTGAAGTATTTAAAGCCCGGTCTGGAAATTTTGCCTGAAATTCAAAAAACAGGAGATATTTTCTTCCCGCGGAACTGGCTCAGAGCGCTTCTTGGCGGGCACAATTCCCTTGAGGCGAAAAATGCAGTTAATGAGTATCTTCGTTCAAGTGAAAATCTGCACCCTCTATTAAGACAGAAGGTATTGCAGCAGGCACACCATTTATTCAGGACAGGGAAATGAAAAATCAGTCGAAGGCTTTGATAATGGGCGGCTTTGTAGTCTTTTTCTGGGCCACGGTTGCCACTGCATTCAAAATTGCACTAAACGAAATAAGCAATCTGCAACTCCTTTTGATTGCATCCTCGACAGCGTTGATTGTATGCTTTATTGAACTGATCAGGACAAAAAAACTTAATTTGCTCGGGGAATCCCTTTTGTCCAAAAGCACAATATTCAGAGGAGCCTGGCAGGGACTTATGAACCCTTTCATATATTATCTCATCCTGTTTAAGGGGTACTCTCTTCTTCCGGCACAGATTGCTCAGCCGCTTAACTTTTCCTGGCAAATTGTTCTCATGATTATGATGGCAATTTTTTTAAAACAGAAATTGCACTTTAATCAGGTGATTGGTGTACTGGTGAGCTTTTCGGGAATTATTATGCTCTCATTAAACAACTCTGCAGATATCTCGGGTAAACTGTCCGTATTCGGGCTGGGTCTCATAATTGCCAGCACAATAATATGGGCAACATACTGGCTGCTGAAAATCAACGAAAAGCAGGATTCTGTTATTGAACTTTTCGTGAGTTTCCTTTTTGGAACAATCTATCTTGTTGTGGTATCGTTGTTCACCCCAATGGAGTTCCCCCCGTTAAAGCCATTGCTGGCCGGAATCTACGCCGGGATGTTTGAGATGGGAATCACATTCATTTTATGGAGCAAGGCGCTAAAACTGGCTACAAACAGGGTAACATTAACGCAATTGATATATCTTTCTCCGCTGCTCTCCCTTTTGCTGATTCATTTCATTCTTGGAGAAAAAATAGGTGTGCTTACAGTTGTTGGCCTTTTTCTGATAATCGGAGGAATTCTCATTAGCAATTTGAAGCAAAAGAGTACGATTGCCAATACTTGAATTTTGCCGGATTAAAAATATTACATACATTTGCAGCCCTAACCGGTACCATGGCCGAGTGGTTAGGCAGCGGTCTGCAAAACCGTGTACAGCAGTTCGAATCTGCTTGGTACCTCAAAAAAGAAAGTCAGTTGAATATTTCAGCTGACTTTTTTCTTTCTAATATTATCCCTTTTTCTTTTGATTGTGTATTTGCCTGTATGGGCTGTGCACCGCATTTACCTGCTAAAGTTCGCTCCGCTGAAAAACAGATGCGGAAACCGGATTATGCCGGTTCAAATTAGCTGCCGGTTTCCGCTAACTGTTTTTCTATACGCTTTGTTCACTAAGCAGGTGCCAAATGCTCTCTGCAATGCCCATGCAGGCAAATACACAATCAAACATAATGAGGTAAAATAAAAAAATGGAATCAAGTCAAATCTGAAATTTCTAGTTTCTATTTTTTAGGTACGCTTGCAGATTAGACAGAGTTGCCGCGACCCCTGGGGTCGCCTCCTTGGCGAAACAAAAAAAATCTGCCCTTTTGAGGCAGATTTTTCTGGTTATATGTACTTTATTCTATAATTCTTCGAAGCTCACGTCTGAAAATGATGGGGCTGGAGTTTCCCTGAATGGCTTTTCACCGGTCTGAGGAGCATTTTCCTTTATGTATTTTATAATATCTTCGAGACCAAGTGAAAATTTCTCGAAATCTTCCTTGTACAAGAAAATCTTGTGTTTGTCATATACAAACCTTCCGTCACGATCCAGTCTTCTCTTGCTTTCTGTAATTGTCAGGTAGTAATCATTGTTTTTAGTTGCCTTAACATCAAAAAAATAGGTGCGTTTACCTGCTCTGATTGGTTTAGAAAAAACATCATCTCCATTTCGCTCCTGTTGGTCTGTAGTGTCAAAATCTTCGAAGTACATTTTTGTTATTTTTAATTTTCCTTCACAAAGATAAAATTATTTTTTATGCACAAAAACCTATCTTTGTAAAATATTAGATTATTTATAGATTTTATGATAAGCAGAAGATTAATCAGGGTCAAGGTTTTTAAGGTTCTATTCAGCAGAATTAATTCCGGCTCGGATTCGCTCACCGGCGCTGTAGACGATTTGTTAAACAGTTGCAGCAAAACGCTGGATCTCTACTTCTTTATTTTATCACTGCCGCTGGCAATGAGAAAAATAGCAGAATCAAAGATTGAAACAGGACTTAAGAAATATCAGCCAACTCCGGAAGAGGTTGCCCCTAACAGAAGATTCCTGGAGAATCGCATCATTGAAAAACTTGATTCAGATGATGTACTATTGAAATATTGCGAGAAAAGAGGCCTTAACTGGAACGAATATGCTCCTCTGGTTAAAAAACTGTACACTTCGATGAGTGCTCAGGACTATTTTCTGGACTATATGTCAGCTCAGGAGAATACATTTGAGGACGACAGAAATCTCTTAATCCGGTTTTTTGAAGAAGAACTTGACGAAAACGAAGAACTTAACGCAATACTTGAAGATTTGTCCCTATACTGGATAGATGACCTCGAATTTGTAATAAATGTAATTACAAAAAAACTTGGATCTCTTAAGGCTAAATCAAAATTTGTTCACCCCGATGTTTTCCTTAAAGAGGACGACCGGGAGTATGCTTTTAAATTGCTGGAAACTGCACTTATCAACTACAACAAGTATGTGGAAATTATGGCCGGATATATCCATAACTGGGACCCGGAGAGGCTTGCCGCAACCGACACTTCTTTAATAGTGCTTGGTATAGCAGAGGCTGTCACTTTCCATGACATACCGGTAAAAGTAACCATTAATGAGTATGTGGAGCTATCCAAGTATTACAGTACGCCAAACAGCAAAGTCTTTGTAAACGGTATTCTTGACAAGATTATTGCAGGTCTTACCGCAGAAGGAAAGATTGAGAAAAAGGGAAGAGGTTTGGTAGGCTCGTTGGAATAACTAATTTTGTATTAATTAAAATATTTTAAAATGAATTTTCTTGTAATTTTACAATCTGCAGGAGCAGGTGCAGGCACCGGCAACTGGAGTTTCCTTGTAATGATGGGGCTCATTTTTGTTGTGATGTACTTCTTTATGATTCGTCCGCAACAAAAGAAACAGAAGGAACTTGTTAAGTTTCGCAATTCCCTTGCAAAAGGAGACAAAGTCATCACAGCAGGCGGTATTTATGGAAAAATAGTCGAGGTTTCCGATAACTATGTTTTTGTTGAAATAGACAGTAATGTAAAAATCAAGGTTGATAAATCTTCTATCGTAAAAGATATTACAGATCTTCAATCTAAATAAATCCGGCTTTATGATAAAGCTTAGGAGATTTTCCATCTCGTATGAAAGGGGCAGGCAATTATTACTCTTTTTGTTCTGTCTCTTTCTTGCTTTTATCCTATGGTCAGTACATAAGCTTTCCGAAAACTACTCTATTTATCTTCACTATAAAGTAGAAGTAACGACTGATATTGCCGGCAGGGCATCCGATGCCGTATCAAAAGAGTCGCTGGTATTCAGGGGAAAATCAAGCGGATTCTACATTCTTCAGCACAGATACTCAGGGAAGGAAAATTTAATAAAACTTCAGCTGGATAGAAAGTATTTTAAAAAAGACTATAAGAGCAAGGATGGTTTCTTTGTAATTTCAACAGACATCAGAGAGAGGCTTTCTCAATATTTTGGCGAAACAGTAGAAATAGAGGCACTTGCTGCCGATACCCTGCACTTTGAATTCCCCGGCCAGACTAACAGGCGAATTCCTGTTTCGGCAAATGTTAAGCTATCTTTCAGCAATCAGTACATGGCCGGAACAGCATTTAAACTTAATCCGGATTCAATCTCCGTTTATGGAGATATTTCTGTTATACGTTCAATCGATTCGTTATTTACAAAACCTATAAAACTGGAAAATCTCTCGGCAGGGCGCCAGGGAGTTATTGCTCTGGAACAAATTCCGGGAATCAGATATTCTCAGAATGAAGTATATTATTCTGTTGATGTAGTAAGATATGTGGAGAAGAGCAGGCAACTTGAGGTTTCTGTGATAAATACACCTGCGGGAAAATCCCTGATCCCTTCACCACGTGAGGTTACGCTCATTTACAGAGAGCAATTCGGCTCATCCAAACCAGGAGATCCGGAAAAGCTATCGGTTTTTATTGATTTTTTAGAGTTTGAAAATACTGTAAACCATGTTTTAAAACCACAGCTTTCTGTGGTTCCGGACTGGATCCTTAGCTATAAATTTGATCCTCCGTTTGTAGAAGGTGAAATTTTTTCAAAGGACACTCTTAAATAAACATATATGTTCTGTCTTGCAATTACGGGAGGAATAGGAAGTGGAAAGTCTTATGTAGTAAGACTTATGGAAGCTTTTGGCTTTCCTGCGTACATTGCCGATATAAGGGCGAAAGGATTGTATAAATCCGATAACAACCTGATGAATACTCTGGTTAACTTACTTGGTCCGGAAATTGTTGTAAACGGTGAACTGCAAAAAGAGGTGATGGCCTCTAAAATTTTCAGGGACAAGTTGATTCTGCGGGAGGTGAACAAGATTGTCCATCCTCTTGTTATGAAAGACTTTTTAACCTGGCGGGAGAGTAAGAAATCAGAAGGTTTTAATACAATATTGTTCGAATCAGCAATATTTTTTGAAACCCCTGAATTTCATGATATTGCAGATAAGGTTGTTGTTGTTGTTGCTCCGGAAAGTGTTCGCATATCCCGAGTAATGAAAAGAGATTCGATAAGCGAAGAGCTTGTGAGAGAGAGAATTGCAAAGCAATGGTCGGATGAGGACAGAATTAAGATGGCAGATTTTATTATATTTGCCGATGGAAAAAGGGCTATTATGCCACAGATTATAAAAATATTTGAAGCTACAGGAATAGTAATTAATTGATATATGGGATACGGTAAATGGATCACGGGAGCTTTAGGCTGGGCACTTGGAGGGCCAATCGGAGGTATAATAGGATTTGCTGTTGCCTCTATTTTTGAAGGGAAGGAAGGAAGCGCAATATCAACAGGCTACACTCTAATTGAACAGAGAAACAGTTTTCTTGTGTCTCTGCTTGTTCTCTCTTCGGCAGTGATGAAGGCAGACAACCGGGTTATGAAGAGCGAACTCGATTATGTAAAAAGATTCATTTCCGAAAATTTTGGTATTGATGCGGCAACGGAATCTTCATCGCTGCTCAAAGATTTCCTGAAACAGGAGGTTGATATTGATGCCGTATGTGCTCAGGTTAGAAGAAACGTTAATGCGCCAACAAGGCTGCAACTGCTTCACTTTCTCACAGGAATAGCCCAGGCCGACGGCATGGTGAGCTCAGACGAACTCACTGTACTTAGACGAATAGCAGCTGCACTTGCAATACCACTGCAGGACAGCGAATCAATTTTTGCGATGTTCGATAAAGGTATTGATGCTGCCTATCAGGTACTTGAAATTGATAAAAATGTAACCGACGATGAAGTTAAGAAGGCATTCAAGAGAATGGCTCTTAAACACCATCCCGATAAGGTGACCCATCTTGGGCCGGATGTGCAGAAAGCAGCAGAAGAGAAGTTTAAAAGTGTTGCCGAAGCATACGAAAAGATTAAGAAAGAAAGAGGAATAGTATAATATTAGAATTAAGAATGAAGACCAATTTACAAAAGATCTTATCAATTGCAGGCCAGCCAGGTCTGTTTAGTTACCTCACACAGGCAAATGCCGGCGTTGTTGTTGAATCACTTGCAACAAAGAAGAGAACAGTGTGCGGAATGAGCATGAGAATTTCGTCACTTTCAGATATTTCTGTTTTTACCGAGGAGGGAGAAGTTTCTTTGGAAACTATGTTCGAGAAGATGAAAGAAAAACTTGGCGAACAAGCTGCACCTTCTGCTAAATCCAATCCGGAGGAGCTGAAGAAATTCTTTGGAGAAGTATTGCCGGACTACGACAGGGACAAATTTTATGTTTCACACATGAAGAAAGTCGTGGAGTGGTATAATGTTTTAAAAGAGTTTGCCTCTCTTGATTTTGAAAAACAGGAAGAGGACAGCGCGGCCGAAAAAGAATAATGGCAAAAAAAATACAACTGATTACCCTTGGATGTTCAAAAAACAGGGTCGATTCTGAGCACCTTCTAAAACAGATTTTTGCATCCGGAATCTCAATATCTCCCGAAGGGGAAGATTTGGCAACAGCAGGAGTTGATACAGTAATAATTAACACCTGCGGTTTTATTAAAGATGCCAAAAAAGAGTCTATTGATACAATATTTGCTGCAGTAGATGCCAAGAACAGAGGTTATATAAAGACAATTCTGGTTTTTGGCTGTCTTTCCCAACGGTATC